>Ga0307479_10001545_pt1 | contig 21022 bp, 23 predicted proteins | sample atmos_gasesECM4C_FD_203743 | JGI IMG/M metagenome (GOLD analysis project Ga0307479, IMG submission 203743) | Hardwood forest soil microbial communities from Morgan-Monroe State Forest, Indiana, United States - atmos_gasesECM4C_515 | ecosystem: Environmental > Terrestrial > Soil > Temperate...
GTGCGGCGACGGGCGTGGGCGTGCCGCCGACGAAAATCAAGCACGTGCTGGGAATTTCGAAAGCATATACGACGAGAGTGGGTGGAGGGCCGTTTCCGACGGAGATGCCCGATCTCGAGGCCAAAGAAGTGCGCGAACGCGGAAAAGAATTTGGGGCGGTGACGGGGAGGCCGCGGCGCTGCGGCTGGCTGGATTTGCAGCTGCTGCGGTACGCGAAAATGATCAATGGGATCGATTCGCTAGTGATCACCAAATTGGACGTTTTTGATACGCAAAGGGAAATTCAAGTGTGCGTGGGGTACAAGTACAAGGGCACGCGGCTGACGGAGATGCCGGCGCTCGCGGAAGAGTACGAGCACGTCACGCCGGAGTACAAGACGCTGCCAGGGTGGAATGAGACGACTTATGGTTTGAAAGATGGCGCGAAGCTTCCAAAAGCGGCGAGCGAGTATTTGAGATTTATTTCGGAGTTTCTGCAGGTGGAGATTGGAATGATTTCGACAGGACCGGAACGGGACGCCACGATCGTGCCGGCGGGGACGCTGCTGGCGCGGTGGCTGTGAAGAAGTGACTGGCAACTCGTGACTGGTGACTCGTGCCTTGTGGCGGAGCGGCAGCGGATGCCACACTTTATCTGAAATGCTCACCTTTGAAGAAGCGCGCAGGAAAGTAATCGAACAAGTTGGGAAGAAGAGAGGACCGCGCGCGACGGCCGCTGTGAGCGTGTGGGAGGCGCTGGGATTGGTCTTGGCGCAGGAGGTGAAGACGGATCGCGAGTATCCGCCATTTGACCGCTCGACGCGCGATGGGTACGCGGTTCGTTCGAACGAAGCGGCGCCGGGTACACAACTGAAATGCGTCGGGGAAATTAAGGCGGGCGATACCGTTAGGGAGGCGCTGGTTGCGGGGACTTGCTGGCAAATCATGACAGGTGCGGCCGTGCCGGCAGGCGCGGATGCGGTCGTGATGATTGAACACACGAGCCGCGAAGGCGACGTGGTGCAATTCGAACGGGCGGCGCACCGCGGACAGAACATCGTGCCAAAGGGAAGCGAGGCGGCAGCCGCGCAGACCATTTTGACCCCGGGGATGCGGCTCGGGTACGCGGAACTGGCGCTGGCAGCGCAAGTTGGCGCAGTGAACTTGCAATGCGCGACGCGGCCGCGCGTGGCGATTCTTTCCACCGGGGACGAAGTCGTTTTGATCGACGAAACCCCGGGGGAGTTTCAGATTCGAAACAGCAATAGCGTCTCGCTGGCCGCGCAGGTTCGAATCGCGGGCGGCGAGCCGGTTGTCCTTGGGAATGCCGCGGACCGTATCGAGGATTTGGGAGAGAAAATCGAGCGCGGGCTGAAAGAGGATGCGCTGGTGCTGTCGGGCGGCGTCTCGATGGGAAAGTACGATCTGGTTGAAACCGTGCTCAAAGCCAGGGGCGCGGAATTCTTTTTCGATGCGGTGGCAATCCGGCCGGGGAAGCCGGCGGTGTTCGGAATGTGCCAGGGGAAGCCAGTGTTCGGCTTGCCGGGGAATCCGGTTTCGACGATGGTGACGTTCGAATTGTTTGTGGCGCCAGCGATTGATTTGTTGAGCGGAGCCGAGGCGCGTGCATTGCCTTTGGTCGAGGCGCGGCTGGCGGAAGCAATGAAGGAAAAGACCGGGCTGGCGCACTTCTTGCCCGCGCGCGTGGAGTGGCGCCGCGCGGTGGCGGAAGTGAAGGCGTTGACGTGGCAAGGCTCGGGAGACATTACGGCGCTGTCGAAGGCTAATTGCTTTCTGGTGGTGCCGGCAGACCGGGAAAATATCGAGATCGGTGAGAGTGTTTCCGTGCTGCTGAGGAAGGACATAGTTTAGGCGCGCGTTTATGGCGAAGCTGTCGCACTACGGAAAGAAAGGCGAAGTGCGGATGGTCGATGTGTCAGAGAAAGCGGTGACGACACGAACGGCGGCGGCGCGGGGTTTTGTGAAGATGAAGCCGCGGGTCGTGAGCGCGGTGCGGAGGCTGAAAACCCCGAAGGGGAATCCGCTGGAAGTGGCGCGCATCGCGGGAATTGCGGCTGCGAAAAGGACCGCGGAATGGATACCTCTTTGTCATCCACTGCCGCTAACGCACATTGATGTGACCGCACGGCTATGCCAAAATGGCGTGGAAGTACAATCCACAGTGACCACGGCCGCCCAGACGGGCGTGGAAATGGAAGCCCTGGTCGCCGTTACCGCCGCGGCCCTCACAGTCTACGACATGTGCAAAGCCCTCGATAAAGGGATGGAAATCACGGACATCGTGCTCACCGAGAAGACCGGGGGGAAGAGCGGGGACTTCCATCGGCGGAAGACTGCGCCGAGGCGCGCGCAATGAGCACTGCAGGGAGCAAAAGCGTAAAGCTGCTCCTGGCGGAGGACAACCCGCTGGTGCGCGAGTTGATCGCGAAGGGGCTTGAGCCGTTCTGCGAGTTGGAGATTTCCACGGATGGCGCGGACGCGCTGCTGAAGGTGGTTGACGCGCCGCCCGATGTGATTCTCTGCGATTACAAGATGCCCGGACTGGACGGCAGGCAGCTCTTCGAAAAACTGCGCGGGCGCGAGGCGACGCGGCACATTCCCTTTTTGTTCATGGCCAGCCGGCCGGACATCGAGGAGCGTCTGAGGCCGCTGGTGGATGGCGTCGAGGATTTCATCCCCAAGCCATTTTTGATCAAAGATCTGGTGCGCATCACGAAAAAAGTTGTCGACCGCCTGCACCTCGAAAAACTGCAGAAGAAAGCGTCGCGGCCGGGGGTCATTCAGGGACGGCTGGAAGAGATGAGCATGATCGACCTGATGCAGTCGCTGGAGATGGGACAGAAGTCGTGCCGGTTGGTGGTGCGGCGCGACGGCGCGCAGTGTGAACTGTATTTTGCCAGCGGGCAGTGCCGGGACGCGAAGATCGGTTCGGTGGAAGGGGATGACGCGGTTTATAAAGTGGTGTTGTGGACGGCAGGAGAATTTGAAATCGATTTCAACGCCGCGAACGCCTCGACGCGGACGACCACGACGCGCAACACGACCGGCCTGTTGATGGAAGCGATGCGGCTGATGGATGAGGCCAATCGCGATACGGTTCAGACACCGTGATTTTCCTGAAGAAACTTTCCTGATGCGCGTAGCGGTCCTAACCATCAGCGACTCGGTGACAAAGGGCGAGCGCGAGGATTTGTCCGGTCCCGCCGTTGTCGCGTTTTGCCGCGGACTGGGCTGGGAAATCACCTCGGCGTTGCACGTCTCCGATGATCCCGCAAATATCCGCGAGCAATTGCGCGCCGTGGCGGATTCTGGACGCGTAGACGTTCTCTTGACGACGGGCGGAACGGGGATCGGGCCGCGGGACAACACGCCGGAAGCGACTCAGGCAGTGGCCGACCGGATCGTGCCCGGACTTTCCGAAGAGATGCGCCGGAAGGGGCTGGAGCACACGCCGACGGCTGTTTTGTCGCGCGGTACGGCGGCTGTGCGGCACAAGACGCTCATCGTCAATTTACCGGGAAGCCCAAAGGGCGCCGTGGAATCGCTGGAAGCGGTGGCGCACCTACTGCCTCACGCAGTGAAAGTGCTCCATGGGGCGCGGCACGACTAGGCCTTCGGGGTTCGCAGCGGGATGAGCGCGCGGAGCCGGGGTTCGCGCAAGTAGAGACCACCCCAGAGCAGCACGCCCAAATACGTCGGAAACAAAACATGGCTGAATAATGGATCGCCGCCGCGTAAGTGCGTGGCAACGGCGCCACCAAGATAACCAGTCAGCAGGATCGCGCCAAGAACGGAGGTAATCGGGATGACGTAGAGGGCAGTGCACACCAATAAGACGATCCCGAGAACTGGCAGGATGCTGAGAGACCAACCCAGATGAGCCATCGCCTCCACGACGGGGGGAGGAGCCGGCTTCACGAATTTAAAGGCCACGTCAAAAGCGAGAAACAAGATAACCAATGCGCTTATGATGCGTCCGGCCCAGAGGCCTTTCTTCGAGACGGGAGCCGTTTGCGTATCTGATGGCATGAATATTCCTCCGTGTGTCGTTTGAACGAAAAAATAACAGATGGTTGAAATCGTTTCCGGTGAAGCAGGGAAGTCGCAGCCGCGCCCGAGGCGATTGCGCCGGTGGATCATTCCCTAACGACGAGATGATCGTCAAGCACACTAAACTCCAAACTGCCGTAAATGATGGTCCAGATGCTTGTACATCAGCTCTGCCCACTCTTCCGGGGTTAGCCGGCCGAAGAAGCTATGCGGATGCGTGGTGCATCCCTTCGGCCCGGCCGAGGCAAACCGGTTGATCAATCCGCACAGCCGCTCCCGTTCCGTTCCCAGGTCCCGTTCATCCTGCACCACAAGATCCTTCATCGTCGGTGAATTCCGGCGCATCGGTTCATCGTTCCCAAGCGCCAACGGCTTCACGATCAGCCCAATGATCCGCCCCAGCAACAACCGCGGTGGAATCCTGTCTCCTACCGCCAACTCCAAACCCGCCGAGCAGTGCGCCACCGCTTGCGCCGCATTCATCTTGCCCCACTGCCGCTGGCTATCCGGCCTCAGCCGCGCGATCCGTTCCTTCACTTCTTCCACCCTAGCCGCTTCATAGAGATTTTTCATGTGGAAAGACCTCCCCCAGTCAACCACTCACAACCGAGTGCATTCAGGCCATTATCCGCCGGCGATGGCCCCAATGATAAGAAGGGGCTCTTTCCCCGATGCGATGGCGTCGGGAAGCGGAGTATCCGGCGGCTCGAGGGAATAGTCTTCCTCGCAGGCGAAGAAGCGCAGGAACGGACGGCGCTCATGAGTGACGTGATCGCGGATGGTGCCGCGGAGCATGGGATATTGCGCCTCGAGGGCGTCGAGCACGGAGCGCTGCGTGACCTGCCCTTCGACGTGGAGCTGCACTTCGGCAGGGACGCGCGCCAGCGTCCGCAGATGTCCGGGGAGTATGACGCGGATCACGGCAGCGTCTGGACCTCCACAGAGAGTACAGCTGGAAGATGTTGCACGATGGGGGTCCAGGAGTCTCCTGCGTTGGCCGAGGCGTACACCTGGCCGCCGGTGGTGCCGAAATAGACGCCGCATTTATCGAGCGAGTCCACGGCCATCGCGTCGCGCAATACGTTCACGTAACAGTCGTTTTGCGGGAGGCCTTTGGTGAGGGCTTCCCATTCGTTGCCTCCCGAACGGCTGCGGTAGACGCGCAGCTTGCCATCGAGCGGAAAGTGCTCCCCGTCGCTCTTGATGGGGACAACGTAGATGGTCTCCGGCTCGTGCGCGTGCACGTCGATCACGAAGCCGAAGTCGGTGGGCAAGTTGCCGCTGACCTCTTGCCAAAGGTCGCCGGCGTTGTCGCTGCGCATGACGTCCCAGTGTTTCTGCATGAAGAGCACGTTCGGGCGAGACGGGTGCATGGCGACGTGGTGAACGCAGTGGCCGACCTCGGCAGTGGGATCGGGGATGAATTGAGAGCGTAGTCCCTGGTTGATGGGCCGCCAGGTCTTGCCGCCGTCGTCGGTTCGGAAGGCGCCGGCGGCCGAGATGGCGATGTAGATGCGGCTGGGGTCCTTCGGATCGAGAATTATGGTGTGGAGGCACAGCCCGCCGGCGCCTGGCTGCCAGCGTGGCCCTGTGCCATGGCCGCGCAATCCGGAAAGCTCGTGCCAGGACTTGCCACCGTCCTTCGAGCGGAACAAGGCGGCGTCTTCCACTCCGGCGTAGACCGTATCCGGATCGGTAGGCGAGGGCTCGAGATGCCAAACGCGCTTGAACTCCCACGGGTGCTGAGTGCCGTCGTACCACTGATGTGTGGTGAGCGATTTCCCGGATGGCGCAGAGGTGTCGTACACGAACTTGTTGCTCTCGCCTTTGGGCATTGCCTCTGGCGTGGTGCGTTCGCCCGGCGGCGTCCCTGGCTGTGTCCAAGTTTTGCCGCCATCATCGGACCGCTGAATGATTTGCCCGAACCAGCCGCTGCATTGCGAAGCATACAGGCGATTCGGGTCAGCGGGAGAGCCCTTGAGGTGGTACATTTCCCAGCCGGCGAAGTGGGGACCGCTTACGTCCCACTTTTCGCGTTTACCGTCTGATGTCAGGACGAACGCGCCTTTGCGTGTTCCCACGAGTACTCGTACTCCGCTCATCTGTCACTCCTTCTGATCAGTAGTAAGGCCGCCGCAGGAGCGTGCCTTTTATTCCGATACCGCAAAAGTTCTTTCGTTCGCATCACGATTTGATTGGAATCCAAACCTCCATACCGCCCATGCCCGTCTGCGGATCGAATTCCTCGGAATAACGCTCGAAAAAGTTCGGCGCCTCAGCGGCTCCAGAAGCGGCCTCAAAGCCGGATCCCGGGAGCCACTTATCGATGGCATCCAGCGTCTGGTAGAGCTTCGAAACATGTTCGCGGTGAGAAAAAACGGCATATTTCTGCGCGGGGATGGTCGCGACACTGAATTCGCCGGGAAGACCTGAAGAGCTGGAGACTTCGACGCCCGCCAGGTAGTCCATAACATCCGGGCTGAGCGCATTGAAGCACAAACCATAAGCTACATGGCCCACCTGTCCGGGTACGTTGCCGATGTGAGGCGCAAAGCGTTGCCATAGCTCAGGCATGTCTTTCATTGTTTCCGAGGTATAGTGCTCGCGTAATCCGGCAATTCGCAACGCCTTGCCGTGCTCGATCCGGGGCGCTTCCAGTTGCATCGCAGGCGATTTCTTCATTGTGGCTTGGCTCATTTGCGTCCTCCCCATTCAAGTTGCGACCAAAGATCGCTGGCGTGGGAAAGCCAGTCTGCACCGACTAACTTGCATAATGCAAGTGAAAAATGCTAGCCTCTCAACATGCCTCGCAAAAACCCAAGCCCCAAACGGCGCTCGGGGTGTCCGCTGAATGCTTCGGTGGAGGTATTGGGCGATCGCTGGTCGTTGCTGATTATTCGCGACATGATGCTTCGCGGATTCCGGACGTACAAGGAGTTCCTGGGATCCTACGAGAGAATTGCGACGAATATTTTGGCCGATCGCCTGCAAAAGCTGATCGCTCATGGAATCATCACCAACGGGCCAGACCCTTCAGACGGACGCAAACTGATTTACTCGCTCACGCCGAAGGGCATTGATCTCGCACCCGTCCTCGCGGAAATGGTGCTCTGGGCAGCCGCGCACGAAGATACCGGAAATCAAGCACTTGTCCGGCAAATGCAAAAGGACAAATACAAATTCATATCTGCGATACGGCAACGCTGGGCCGAAACGACCCGAGCGGCCGGTAGCAACTTCCCGCGAGAACTCAAGCCTTCGCCAGGTACTCGGCGAGTTGGTCCAGTGTCCCCTTGAAGCCCTTCCGCGTCGATTCGAAACCTGCTTCGAAGGTCAGAGGTCACTCCGACCGCAGCGCCTCGATGACGTTGATGCGCGCAGCGCGCGCCGCCGGTAGCGCCGACGCAACGACCGCGGCGGCCAGCAGAACAAGCGCCGAGGCGACCACTGGCGCGGCACTCGGCATCCGCATGTCTTGGAAATAGCTGCCTGCCAAACGCGCTAACGCGTATCCGGACACCGCGCCGGCGACTACCCCCGCGGCCGCCATCACGGCACCTTCGACGACGACGCCCGTCAGGAGATGACGCGGCTGAGATCCAAGCGCCAGTCGGATGCCGAACTCGCGCGTGCGGGCGCTGACAGAGAAGGCGAGAACGCCAGCGACGCCGACTAAGGCAATGGCAAGAGCGACGGCGGCAAAGACGCCGAACACAACTGTGTTGAGACGATCCGGAGTGAGAACTTCGGCGCGAATGTCTTCGAGCGTAGCGGCGCGCTCAACGGGTTGTTCGGCCGACATGTCACGAATGATCCGCGTGACCGGCGTGACGAGAGAATAAGGATTTGCGCTGGAGTGAATGAAGAGGCGGCCGCCAAACATGGGACCCTCTTCAAAGGGATTGTAGACAGTGATGGTAGGGCCAGGAACGACGTGATCGTCGTCAATGTCGGCCGTGACGCCAATGATGCGGTGCGGCACGGTGCTAATGGGGACGAATTTCATCACGGGATCCGTCCAATAAATATGCCGATTGAGGGGATCCTGATTGGGGAACATTCGCTGAGCGAGACTTTGACTGACGATAACGACCGGATCTTTGTTGTTCTTGCCGTCGAGCTGATTGAAATCGCGTCCGGCGATGATAGGAACGCCGAGCGCGGCAAAAAAGCCGGGAGAGATGGTTCGGAGCTGGGCGCGAGGATCTTCTTCGCCGGGCGCACGAACGTGGCCATCTCCAGAGAATTGAAAGCCGGGGCCAAAGATGCCGGCATCGCGCCAGGGAACGACAATGCCAAAAGCGGTCCTGCTCACGCCGGGCAACGCCTCAATACGGCGCATCGATTCCTTGTAGAAATCGACGACCTGCTCAGGAGTTTTGCCGTGGGACATAGCGGGGACATTGATGGCCAGCACATGGCGGGTATCGAGGCCGGTCTGCGCCGCCTGTATCGAGAGAAGCGTTTTTAGCAGCATACTGGCGCCAGCGAGGAGCATGAAGGAGGCGGCGATTTGAGTAATGGCGAAGACCCGAAGGCGGCGGCTCGTGCTGCCGGTGATGCGCACTCCGCCGTTGGTGAGGCCGGGAGTTTGCGAGGCGTTGGCAGTTGGAAGATGCGGGACATAAGCCAGGAGTACAGCGGCGATGACAGCGAGTAAGGCGCCGACCCAAAGCATGCTGGAGTCTACGGTGAGTTCGAGAGCGCGGACGGAGAAGCGAGAGGCGTAGCGGGCAAGCACGGCGAGAAGCGGCCGCGCACTGATTACGCCGAGAGCGGCGCCGGCGACGCAAAGAATGAGACTCTCCGCCAGCAAAGTGCGGCGCAGTGCGCCAGCGCTCGCTCCCAGAGCGGCGCGAATGGCGAGTTCGCCCTCACGGCGGACGCTGCGCGCGAGGATAAGATTGGCGACGTTGGAGCAAGCGATGATAAACACGAGGCCGGAGGCGGCAAGAAGAACAAGGAGAACCGTTCGAGCGCCGGAAGTGATTTGCTCGCGGAGGAGTTTGGCGTCGATTTGGAAATGTGCTTGGGGCGAATAGGCGTCGGCATGATCCTTGATCATCGCGCCGTAGGCGGTGCGAAGTTCGGCGCGGGCTTGATCGAGAGTGGCGCCGGGAGCGAGGTGGCCGAAGAGTTCCGTCATGCGATGGACCCGCCCATTCTGCATGGTCGCGGACAGATGATGGGGGCTGGTAACAATGTTGGCAATGAGTTCGGTATCCGCGGGATAGGGGATAGAGGGTTCGAGGACCCCGATGATCGTGGCAGACCGATCGCCGAAGCCGCTGCCGAGGCGAAGCGTCTTACCGATGACGGATGGATCGCTCTTGCAAGTGGTCGACCAGAAGCGATAGGTCAGGACGACGACGCCAGCGGCTTTAGGGCCGTCGTCTTGCGGGCCGATGAGACGGCCGAGGACGGGATGGAGACCCACCACGTCAAAATAGGAGCCGTCGACGACGCCGGCGCGAACCTCCCGGGGCTCGCCGAGGCCGATCATGGTGAAACCCACAGTGGAGAACTCTCCGAAGGAACTGAGTGTTTTGACGCTCGCGCGCAAGTCCTGAATTTCCGGCACGGAGAATGGGACTTCCCCGGGGCTGATGCCAGGCGCGCTTTGCTGGATGTAAATGAGGCGGTCCTCGTCACGGTTGACGAGCGGGCGAAGCAGCACGCCGCGCACCAGGCTGAAGATGGCGGCGTTGGCGCCTATACCGAGCGCCAGCGTCAGCACAACAGTGATGGCAAGCCCCTTGCTCCGCGAGAACGATCGGACCGCGAATTTCAGGTCGTTCATGAAGGTCACGATGGCCTCGCGGGATGCCGAATCTTTCTTGGCGGTCTCGTTCATGATGGCTACTCCTTTGATTTTGTTACCATGTACGCTGTAAGACGTTCCAGGCTCTGGGTCCAACCCTGCTCCATCCCAGCAATATACGGAGCAGCCTGGGGGGTTATCTTTATAACGCGCGCGCGCATAGTTTGTTTCGTCTTACCACCTTGCTCGGCGAAGGTCACGGTGGTCAGCACCTCAAACATCGGGTGACCTTTTTCGTCCAGCGCCGCGCTGGTGAAAACGAGCCGCTCGGGCTCGACGACCTCGTTGTAAACGCCCGTCATCGGGTAGACGGTGCCGTCGGGACCGCGCATGTGAATGCGGATGGCACCGCCAGGCCGTAAGTCCAACTCGCAGACGGGGTTAGAGAACCCGCGGGGACCCCACCACTGTGCCACCTGCTTTGGATCGGTCCAGGCCTTGAACACGAGTTCTCGCGGCGCGTCAATCACGCGGGTGAGCACCAATTCTTGTTCCTTGTTTGCCATGACGTTTCCCGTGGCCATGCTTTCTCCCCTTTTTCTGCAGGTCTCGCAAATAGTCATCGAGACGATCGAGACTCTCGGTCCAAAATTTCTGGTAGTGCGCTACCCAATCGGCGACGTCCTTAAGCGGCGCGGCAGTGATCCGGCAGGGCCGCCACTGCGCCTCGCGCCCTCGCGTAATCAAACCAGCGTTTTCCAGCACCTTGAGGTGCCGGGAGACGGCGGGCATGCTCATGGCAAAGGGCGCCGCCAGCTCCGTGACCGTGGCCTGCCCGGTGGCGAGGCGCGCGAGGATGGCGCGGCGAGTCGGGTCGGACAGCGCGGCAAGCGTGGTGCTCAGATGGTCAGGCGCCATGAAGTATTAAACACTCCTGTTAAATAACACGCCTGTTAAATACTACAGGAATTGTGAACTGTCAAGCTTTCTCTTGAGGCCCCTGCCGGGAAGCAGTCGATGCCTGACAATGCCGCGTCTTGGCGGCAGCCGGTGAAACGTGCGATAGATACCGGCACAAGCGTGAAACCGGCGGAGCGGGGAGTGCGTCTGTCCAATAGGCGCCGATGGGTGAAAATTCGGAGGTGGCCGGCGATGCGACGAATTGTGGCAGCATTTTTGTTGACCGCTTGGACTGGAATGGCGCAAGAAGTTGCAGCACACGCGCCGCAGTCTGATCTACAGAGCCCACCGCAGAATGCAAGAACAAATCAGAAATCGACGATCACCGTTCCAGCGGGAACCAAAGTGGTGTTGGCGCTGACAAGCCCGATTTGGGCAAGGACGGCCAAGGTCGGGGATAGCGTCCATGCGGCGACGGCCTTTCCCGTGGCCGTCGGCAACGACATGGCGATTCCGCCGGGCACTTACGTGGAAGGCAGGATCGACTCATTAGCGCGGCCCGGATGGTTATCAAATCACGCCGAGTTTCAACTGCATTTTACGAAATTAGTTTTTGCGAACGGCTACACCGTGGAACTTCCGGACGTCATCGAAAACGCCGACGGTACCGGGAGTCAAGCAGTTACCAGCAATGCCAACGCGTTCCAACCGTCCGTGGACATGGGTGCAAGGGCGAGTGCCACCGCGGATATTGAAGCCGCGGTTGCCAGAGTTTACGTGGAAGTGACCTCAAGGAACGACATACTACTGGACAACGGCGCGCCGATCGAAATGGTGCTGCAAAGCTCGCTGTCGTTGGAGGCCGACTCTGTAGCCGCGGCGGTGAGTCGATCCAAGCCGCTGCAAATCGGGCCATCCAAGTCGTCGACGAGGTGCGTACCGACTCCGGGCACGCCGGGAACGTCCGACACGGTAATACCCGGCTCGCCCGGCACGCCGGACACGGTGATTCCGGGAGGACCGGGGATGCCGGACATTGTCGTACCGGGCATTCCCGCGACGCCACCTACGGTGATTCCGGGCAGTCCGGGGTTTGCCGGCACGGTCTGTCCCGGGCCGCCCATCGTGACGTGGGCACCGAGCGGAAAAGACCTGCACACGAAAACGATCGTGCTGACGAATCCGATGCAGATCGGAGGAGTGCCGCTGGCTGCCGGGACGTATCAGATTCGCTGGTCGGGATTCGGTCCTACGGCGCAGGTGGAGATCGTCCAAAATAAGAAGCAGATCGCGCAAACCCCGGCGCGGATTGTCATTCTTGGAAAAGCATCGCTTGCCAACGAAGTGGCGCCGAGCACGAATGCCGACGGATCCGTTTCACTGGGATTGCTGCAGTTTGCGGGCGAGACGTTCGCGCTGTTTTTCGATTAGGGTTTCAGGAAGAGATTCCGCAGAGAAAGACCAAGGCGCAGAACTGTGTCCGTACCGCTGGTGTGCGCGGTTGTTGTGCCAAAATGGAGGAACAAATTCATGCGACGGCTTCTGACCTTGGCATTTCTGACGGCTACGAATTGCGTTGCACAGGAACCAACGATGGAGGTCCAACAGGGGGCGCCTCCGATTCCAGCACAGGCGCCGGCCGTTGCGGAGAAACAAGAAATAACGATTCCTGCAGGCACTCGCGTGCCGTTGACTCTGACATATCCCATGCGCGCAAGAGCGACAAAGAAGGGAGATTCCGTCCGCGCGGTGACGGCTTTTCCCGTTACCGAAGGGAAACAAGTGGCAATTCCCGCGGGCACGTACGTCGAAGGAACGATCGACCGTGTGTTGAAGAGCGGCCCTACGGGCCATGCCGGCCTGCAGATGCATTTCACGCGGATCGTTTTCACAAATGGTTACAACGTACCGCTGGATGGCGCGACCGCTGAGGCGAAAGCAGGCGGCACGGGCAGGAACGTCCCAGAATCATCAGCATCAGGGAGCGGCAGCGCAACCGGATATGCGGAGGGCTTCCAGCAGCCCCCTCCGCCCACGCCCGCGCCACTGCCGAAGCTTGGGCCAAACCCTGGAGTTTTGGCGGGGATTGGCTTCGGAGTTGCCGGCGCTGTGACCGTTGCGGCCATACTGCTGGGCCGTCACCGCGCGGGAGACATCGTCTTTGACGCCGGCTATCAGTTTGAGATGGTGCTGGAGACTTCACTCGTACTGGACGCCGACCGTGTCGCCGATGCCGTGGCTGGTTCCAGCGCACGGTAGTGCAGAACGATTCGGCGCGTCTTCGCCGGGGGCTTCATTCTTGGGTTGACCGATTGCTGATTCAAGTCAAGAATGTTTGCCTATGACGCAAAAACTATCTGACAAGAAATTGGCTGTTCTAGGCACGGGGAAACTCGGCGGGATCTTGCTGCGAGCTTATCTGAAGCAGGAGCTCTTCTCGCCGAAGCGCGTTACCGTGACGGTGAAGCATGGAGAAAAGGCCGCGGCGCTGGCCAAGGAACTTGGTGTGTCGGCGACGACCGAAAACCGCAAGGCGGTGCACGGCGCGGACATCGTGCTGCTCGGCGTCAAGCCGCAAGTCGTCGGCGAAGTGTTGAAAGAAATTGCGCCGGAGCTGAATGAGAAGACGCTGGTCATTTCCGTCGCCGCCTCCGTACCGACGAGCTACATCGAGCAGCGTCTCGGGGATAAAGTCCCCGTGGTGCGCGCGATGCCCAATACGCCTTCGGCCGTGGGCTGCGGAATGACGGGCATCTGCCGCGGTGCGCACGCAGGGGCGGAACACCTGGAGACGGCGCGCGCGATGTTCGACGCCGTGGGGCGCACCGTGGTGGTCGACGAAAAGAATATGGACGCGGTCACTGGGCTTTCGGCGAGCGGCCCGGCGTTCGCCTACATCATTCTCGAGTCGCTCGCGGAAGCCGGCGTGAAAGTGGGGCTGCCGCGCGACATTGCGACGCTCCTCGCGGCGCAGACCATGAAGGGCGCGGCGAGCGTGGTACTGGAAACAGGCGATCACCCCGCGCTGCTGAAGGACGCGGTGACAACGCCCGCCGGGTGCACCATCGACGGCATCATGGAATTGGAAGAGGGCAAGCTCCGCGTAACGCTCATCAAAGCCGTGGTCAAAGCCACCAGCCGTGCCGGAGAGTTGCTGTTCGAGAAGTAGGCCGCTCCAGGATTGACAACGGTGGTAGGATGCTGCGTGTGAGGGAGTGATGCAGAGCGCCTATATTCCGGTGTTGATTTACGCGGCGCTAGTGATCGCGTTTCCCGCGGTAACACTGGTCCTTGCAAAATTCATCCGCCCGGCTTCCACTTCGTTCGGCGCAAAGCTTAAGCCCTATGAGTGCGGGATCCCGCCAGAGAGCGATGCGCGCGGACGGTATTCCGTGCGGTTTTACATCGTGGCCATGCTGTTCGTGATTTTCGACGTGGAGACGATGTTCCTCATTCCCTGGGCTATTCTTTATAAAGGTTGGGTTGCGGGGCATCTGGGGCTATTTGCTCTGGTTTCGATGATGGCATTCCTCGGAATCCTGCTCGTCGGGTATTTGTGGCTGTACAAAAAGGGCGCTCTTGAGTGGGCGTGAGCCGCAATTCGCTTCCTCCACCCCGAACCCCATCATCCTGTTCGCAAGTTGTTCTGATTGACTCGGTTTGCCGCGTGTGTTAGAAACGCGGCGTTTGAATTTTCGGCTGCTCCCCTGTTGCAGTCTGTGAACGGTAAGCAGCCGCCGCAGCCTGTCGCACCCTGGGTCCATGGCTGACGAGTCCAAGGAACCTAAACCGCCTCAAGTCCCCACGGGCGACAAGCCCGCAAGCAGTACGCCCCCGGTGTCAACTCCCTCTGCCAAACCTGCGGACGCCAGCACGCCCGCTGCTCCTCCGAAACCGCCTGCTCCCGCCTCCCCCAAACCGCCCGTCGTGCTGCAGACTCCACTCGACAACGAACTCGTTAAGCGATTTCGCGTCAAGTTCGGTGCGGCGCTTCTGGATGCAATCGAGGACCGCAAACAAGCCATTCTGACCGTGGATCGCGCCCGTTTGGTGGAGGTCGCGCTGCACCTGCGCGACGAAGAAAAATTCGACATGCTCGCCGACTTGACGGCGGTCGATTGGCCGAAACGTGATAAGCGTTTCGACGTCGTTCTCGATCTGTACTCCTTCCCGAAGAACGAGCGGCTCAGGCTCAAAGTGCATGCCGCGGACGCGGAAGAAGTGCCGAGCGTTGTGGGCGTTTGGCAGGCGGCGAATTGGCAGGAACGCGAAGTGTTCGACATGTTTGGAATTGTTTTTTCCGGGCACCCGAATTTGAAGCGCATTCTGCTGCCGGATGAGTGGCTAGGTTATCCGCTGAGGAAAGATTATGACATCTTGCAGCAGGACACCGCCTGGGTGCGGGAGAATCTTGGAATTGAGAGCGGGCAGTAATGCGATTTTAGCTGAAAAGGAAAGACTACCTGACCATCGATACCACAAACGATCGTAAGACCTTGTTGGGCGCGGATGAGCTGGTCATCAACATGGGGCCGCAGCATCCATCAACGCATGGCGTGTTGCGCGTCAAATTGAAGCTTGATGGCGAGCGGGTGATCGGGTCGGAGTGCATCATCGGGTATTTGCACCGGGGCGTCGAGAAAATTGCCGAGCACCGCACTTATCAACAATTCGCTCCCTATGTCGACCGCATGGACTACGTCGCGGCCGTCAGCAGCGGCCTGGGATATTGCGAAGCCGTTGAAAAATTGCTCTTGGTGGAAGCTCCTCCCCGGGCGCGTGTGATTCGAACCATCTTGACGGAGCTGCAGCGAATCGCCAGCCATCTCCTCTGGCTCGGCACGCATGCTTTGGATATTGGCGCGCTCACGCCGCTCTTTTACTGCTTTCGAGAGCGTGAAGAAATTCTGAAGATTTTTGAGAAGTACTGCGGAGCGCGCTTGACGACGCATGCCTTCCGCATCGGCGGGCTGCAATACGAGGCCTACGACACCTTGGAAAAGGACGTGGAACGCTTCTGCAAGGATTTTGAATCGCGCATCGTTGAATACGAGACTTTGCTCACGCAAAACCGCATCTGGATCGGCCGCACGAAGGGCGTAGGGATTCTAACCGCGAAGGATGCCATCGCCTTTGGCGTGACCGGGCCGGTGCTCCGGGCCAGCGGCGTGAAATGGGACATTCGCAAGGCCGCGCCTTACGCGGCGTACGATCAATACAAGTTTGAGATTCCTGTCGGCACAACCGGAGACACGTACGATCGCTATCTGGTCAGGATGGAGGAGATGCGGCAATCGCGGCTGATCTGCCTGCAAGCCATCGAGAATATTCCCACCGGGCCGATCATGGCGAAAGTAGGGAAGGTACTGAAGCCGCCGCCGGGCGAGGTCTATCATGCGATTGAAGCCCCCAAGGGCGAGATTGGCTATTACATCGTGAGCGACGGCACGATCCAGCCATATCGTGTGCACATCCGGCCCCCCTCCTTCATCAACTTGCAGGCGTTCGACCGCATGGTGCGGGGGCATCTCGTGGCCGACGTGGTGGCCATCATTGGAACGATTGATATCGTCCTCGGAGAAGTCGACCGATGATGAATGCATTCCTCCAGGCGACAATCGACTTCCTAAAGCTGTACTGGGCGCCACTGCTTTGTGGCCTGGCCATCGTCGCGATTCTACCGCTGGTCGTCGGCTACATCGTGCTGGTGGAACGCAAAATCATGGCGGACATGCAAGCGCGGCTGGGGCCCATGCGCGTGGGGCCGCATGGCTTGCTGCAGCCCATCGCCGACGCCGTGAAACTGCTCATCAAAGAAGACATTATCCCGGAGAACGCGGACAAACTCGTTTTCTGGCTCGCGCCAGTGCTCTCCGTTGGCGCGGGGCTGCTTTCGCTGGCTGGCCTGGCGATCGGGCCGGCATTTCAAATTGCGCAGGACATTAACATTGGCATTCTGTTCGTTGTGGGTATCAGCGCGCTCGGAATATTTGGCATCGTGCTGGGAGGCTGGGCTTCGAACAGCCACTATTCGCTGATGGGAGCGCTGCGCAGTTCCGCGCAACTGGTGAGTTACGAGACCGCTGCGGGGATGGCGCTAGTGAGCGCGCTTTTATTTACGGGCTCGCTGAATATCAAATCGATCGTGGAGGCGCAGAGCAAAGAGGGCATTTGGTTCGTGCTGCTCGCGCCGGTGGCCTTCTTTACCTATCTCGTTGCCTCTATCGCAGAGACGAACCGGGCGCCGTTCGATTTGCCGGAAGCCGAGTCTGAGCTGGTCGCCGGATACATGACGGAGTTTAGCGGTTTCCGCTGGTCGCTCTATTTTCTCGCCGAATACACCAACATGATCGTCGTGGCTTCCGTGGCGACCACTTTGTTTCTCGGAGGCTGGCTCAGGCCCTTCGCCAGCGTTCCCTGGCTGAATTTTCTGGATTTTCTTCCGGCGCTTTTGATGGTGGCTGTCGGCGCCTATTGCGTCGTGCGCGTTCCAAAGCAGCCGACGCGGGTGCAGCAGATGTTCATGGTGGCCGTGGCGAGTCTCTGTGTTGTGGTTGCGCTGGTTCTCGCGGCGCCGGTCGTTTTGCCGATAATCAAACCGTCGCTTCGCGCAGCCGTAGCGCCCTTTTACGCAGGCATTCACGGCGGCTTCTGGTTTATTTTCAAAGTGAGCCTGTACATCTATTTTTTCATGTGGCTGCGATTCACGATACCCCGGTACCGCTTCGACCAGTTGATGCGCCTGGGATGGCATTTCCTGATCCCGCTATCCATCATTAACGTTCTGCTGGTGGGCGTGGCCTTGATCGCCGGATCGTACTTTGACTTGCATGGTTGGGGACTGCTTCTGGTTACGACTCCTGCGGCCGTCCTTGCGCTCGTAGCCGCGTTGCTTATTTTGGGCGCAGAGAAGCAACGTGACGCGCGGCAGAATCAACCCGCCGCTTCGGATTTTTATGCTGGATAAGGTCCTATTTTATTTCTTTGCCGGTATCGCCGTGGCCAGCGCGGCGCTCATGGTGACGCGGCGGAACGTAGTGCACGGCGCCATCTTTCTGATCACCGCGCTGCTCGCCACCGCGGGAATTTTCTTGCAGTTGCGCGCGGAGTTCTTGTTTATCGTCCAGATCATTCTTTACGTTGGCGGCATCATGGTGCTCTTCGTCTTCGTCATCATGCTGGTCAATTTGGACGTGGCGCTCCAACAGATTCAGTTCGCGCGCCAGAAATGGGTGGCGCTCCTCGTTTCTCTGGCACTGTCTGCTCAGGTCGCCCTCATGTTTTGGTCTTCCGGGAAAATGCCGGGGCAGGGGCTGCCGGTGCTGACGGCGGCGGCCGCGGAGCGTTTGCCGCCCAATTCCGAAACGGTGGCACACAGCCTGTTTGAATCGTATCTATTGCCGTTTGAGATTGCGTCGGTTTTACTGCTCGTGGCCATGATCGGCGCGGTCGTCATGGCCAAGAAAAAGGACGTAACGCCGTGATGCTTCCGATAGGACATTACCTGTTCCTGAGCCTCGCGCTCTTCATCATCGGCGTGATCGGAGTCGTCACGCGGCGCAACGTGATCGTCGTGCTCATGTCCATCGAGCTGATCCTGAACGCCGTGAACATCAACCTGGTGGCCTTCTCCCGTCTGTACGGCGATGTGGCCGGGCAAGTCTTCGCGCTCTTCATCATTGCCGATGCGGCTGCGGAGGCCGCCGTGGGTCTCGGAATCATCATCGCTTTTTTCCGTAACCGCGAAACGGTGCTGGCGGACGAGATGGATTTGCTGAAGTGGTAGCGTGAACTCATGAAAGAAGAAATGAAACTGGTATGACGCCCACGGGCTATTTTCTCGATCATCTCTGGCTCATCCCGCTATTTCCGCTGGCGACCGCGGCGCTGATGCTTTTCTTTGGTAAGCGGCTGCCCAATGCCGGCGTCAGCGTGCTCTGTGTCGGAAGCGTGGGCCTGTCTTTCATCTACGCCGCAGGCGCGGTGATTCAATTGTTGGCCGCGGAGCCGGACCATCGCGTCGCCCAGCAAATTATGTTCGAATGGCTGACGCCCGGGCCGATGCTGATGACCGGCGGCCACACGATTCGCTCTGTTGCCGACTGGGGATTCCTTCTCGATCCGCTTTCCTGCGTCATGGTTCTGGTCGTCACCGGCGTCGGCTTCCTGATTCACGTCTACTCCGTAGGTTACATGGCGCACGAAGGCGGCTACTACCGCTTCTTCGGCTACATGAATCTTTTCATGTTCAATATGCTCACCCTGGTCCTGGCGAACAATATGCTCCTCATGTTCGTCGGCTGGGAAGGCGTCGGCCTGTGCAGCTACTTGCTGATCGGATTTTATTTCCTGAAAAAATCGGCCTCCGATGCGGGGAAAAAGGCCTTCATCGTGAACCGCATCGGTGACGCCGGCTTCATCCTTGGGATTCTCCTGACCGCGGTGACGTTGGGAACCATCCGGTTTACCTCGCAGGGTTTGCCGGATGCGGCAGGCGCTTCGGGAATTCTCCAAGCGCTCAAGGCCGCTGTCGACGCACACGCATTGGCCTACGGCGCGCCGGTGCTGACCGGCATCGCCCTTTTGTTATTTGTCGGAGCGGCCGGAAAATCCGCCCAAATTCCACTCTACGTTTGGCTCCCGGACGCCATGGAAGGTCCGACGCCAGTGAGCGCGCTGATCCATGCGGCCACCATGGTGACCGCGGGCGTTTACATGGTCGTGCGCATGAACGCGGTCTACCAGCTCGCGCCTTTCGCCTTGGACGTCGTGGCCGTAATCGGCGCGATTACCTCCATTTTTGCCGCCTCCATGGCCCTAGTCCAGAACGACATCAAAAAGGTGCTGGCCTATTCCACCATCAGCCAACTTGGATACATGTTTCTCGCCCTCGGCGTCGGCGCTTTCGCCGCCGGAATTTTCCACCTCATGACCCACGCCTTCTTCAAAGCCCTCTTGTTCCTCGGTGCCGGCAGTGTCATTCACGCTATGTCCGGAGAGCAGGACATCCGAAAAATGGGTGGTCTCGACAAGAAGATCAAGTACACCTACTACACCATGGCGGTCGCCACTCTGGCCATCGCCGGAATTTTTCCCTTCGCTGGATTTTTCAGCAAGGATGAAATTCTTGGCCGGGCTTACGATCGTTTTTTCTTTATGTGGATTGTCGGCTTCATCACCGCGGGCCTCACCGCGTTCTACATGTTCCGCCTGCTCTTTCTTACTTTCTTCGGTTACTGCCGTGCCGACGAGCATGTCGAGAAACATATTCACGAATCGCCCTGGCCCATGACCGTTCCGCTAATGATTCTGGCTGGTTTCTCCATCATTGGCGGCTGGATTGGCTGGCCGGAGGCTATTGGCGGAGAAAACCGTTTCGAGAAGTTTCTTGATCCCATCCTGAAGGGCGTTCTGCCTGAGACGGGAGAAGTTAACATCGCGCATCATGCTCTCGCCAAAGAAATTGTCCTGATGCTGGCGTCGGTAGGAATCGCCGTCGCTGGAATCACCTTGGCGTACCAGCTCTATTGCGCCAAGAAGTTCGCGCCGGAACTCATCGCCAAAAAGTGGCCCAAACTCTATCAACTGCTCCTTCACAAGTATTACGTCGACGAAATCTATGACGCGGTGATCGTGGAGCGCACGAAAGACCTCGGAACTCTACTCGGCCGTTTCGATGCCAACGTGATCGACGGCGTAGGCGTAAACGGCGCTGGCTGGCTCGCGCGCTTCGTCTCAACTTTATCGATGTGGTGGGACAAGTGGATTATCGATGGGCTGCTGAATTTCAGCGCGAAGCTGATGCAGCTTTTCAGTTATCCGGTGCGCTTGCTGCAAACCGGAATGTTTTCCAGTTATGCGATGCTGATTTTGATCGGGCTCGTCGTTCTTCTGGCGTATTACGGGCACCATGTGCAGGTACTGCTGCGCAGCGTCCGCTGAGAGGCGATAAGAATGGACTTTCTTGCACATCACATTCTGAGCGTGGTTCTGTTCACGCCGCTCGTGGGCGCCTTGCTTCTGCTCTTTATTCCTCGCGAAAACGAGCACGCGCACAAGATTGCGGGAAACGTATTTGGCGCGCTTGGCTTCCTGGTCTCCCTTCCGCTGCTTCGCTGGTTCAAACCCGGATGGAGCGGCTTCGCATTCGAAGAAACCGCCGATTGGATTCCCTCGATCGGCGCCAAATATCATCTCGGCATCGACGGTATCAGCCTCCTGCTCGTCATGCTCACCACGTTTCTCGGGACGATCGCCATCCTCTCCTCCTGGAGCGCCATCCATCAGCGCACCAAGGAATATTACATTCTG
>Ga0307479_10001547_pt1 | contig 21013 bp, 20 predicted proteins | sample atmos_gasesECM4C_FD_203743 | JGI IMG/M metagenome (GOLD analysis project Ga0307479, IMG submission 203743) | Hardwood forest soil microbial communities from Morgan-Monroe State Forest, Indiana, United States - atmos_gasesECM4C_515 | ecosystem: Environmental > Terrestrial > Soil > Temperate...
CCGGGAAGTAGACTAAGACTAGAGAACTGCCTATTGGCTTCGCGAAAGCGTGTGCGCCGACGGTTCGGCCGGATAGATCAACCGGCCCGATGCTTGCGGCCGCGCCGCTTCGTTCATGCTTGCGGCTTCGACATGTCCCGGTCCGAGCACGTGGAAGACGGCCTCGCCTGCCGCCAAGAGATAGTCGGCGATGATCCGTCGGTGGCACCGCCACCACAGGGTTTCCGCACACATGATGGCACAGCGCCGGCCGCCCCCGAGCTCGCGCAAATGCGCAAGACCGGCGCGAAAACCCTCGCTCATCGCGTAGTCGGCATAGTTGTGAAAGCTGTCGTTCTGCCAGAACGCGTTGACATCCACCGCTACATCGCGTTCGCGACGGCGCAGGCCGCCCAGCGCTGCGAGGTGCTCGTACCCGATTCCACGCGCCGCCAGCGACCCCGGCAAGGTATCCCGATCATACTGCGGATTCGTGCGCGAGCGCGGCACGGTGCGGACATCGGCGACGAGGGTGACCTCGACGCCGCGCAGGAGATCGATGAACTCGCCGACGGGACGTGTTCCGTGGCCGATTGTGTAGAACGGATACGCCATCCGCTGATCCATTTTACGAATTCAAGCGAGCGCAGCTCCCGCCATTGTGCATCCGAAATCAACCGCGCAGAAGCCGCAGCGCCCGGCCCTTGTGCAGGGCGACGTGGTCGGTCTTGTCGCTCTTGATCTCGTATTGCGGATCGTCGGGGCTCGCGTGATGGACGTAGCCCTTGTAGTCCACATCTTGCTTATGCACGCGCACGATACGGCCGCGCACCCGGCCGGCTTCGGAATTCCAGCTCACGTGATCGCCCGTTTTGAATGGTCTTGTCATGATGGAAGCCCGCACGCGAGCGGCCAAAGGCGCCTCAGACAATATAAGCGCGAGATGCGGTTCCGGTTGCGCTAGGAAGACTCACGGGCACCGGTCCGCCTTCGCCAAGGCTCCGGCGCGACAGTCCGTCTTCGCTCTCGCTCCGCTCGAGCTTCGCCGCGACGAGCGAGCGAAGGCTGGTGGGCACGACAGGGATCGAACCTGTGACCCCTACCATGCTAAGGTAGTCAGAGACACCAATTCTCGTGTGAAATCAACACGAAAGGGCCGATAGAAGTGCAAATCGGAGCTGGAACGAAGCGGATTTGCTGTTGACGTGCTGTTGACCGGTCGGCCGTCAGCCCTGGCCTTTCTGATTGTGCTTCTGAGGTAATCACCACGGGAGTTTGCAGGGTTGGACTCCCCACGGGGAAAAGCGTTGGCCCGACGGCTGGCCGCGGACGCGCCAGCGCAAGCCGCGCAGTTCGGCAAGACCGAGATGCGCCCCGGCCAAAGCTACAAGAGCAAGACCGACCTCACCATGGCCGACGCCATGAACCGGGTGAAATACGAACTCTTGCGCTTGGGCGTGAACGTCACCGACGACTCGATCGTCTCGACCAACCTCCAGCTCAATCTCTCCGGCGTGCCGCGCGGCCAGGGCGAGCCGCAAGAACCCGGCGTCGCGATCTATTTCCAGAAGAAGGGCGGCCCGGTGCGAGTCATCGCCATCGACGCCTATGACCGCGTGCGCGACAACGTCGCGGCGATCGCGGCGACGCTGGAGGCGATGCGGGCGATCTCGCGGCATGGCGGCGCGCAGATCCTCGAGCGCGCCTTCACCGGCTTCGCCGCGCTGCCCGCACCGGGCAAGACCCGGTGGGATGTGCTCGAGGTGCGGCCCGACGCTTCGCGCGACGTCATCCTCGCCAACTCCAAGCGCCTGGCGCGCGATCGTCATCCCGACAAGCCCGGGGGCAGCCAGGCGAAGATGGCCGCATTGAGGGCGCGGGCATGACGCAGATCGGTGAAAAAGCCACGAGAGCCGTTAGCTGAAATCTCGCACGATTCGCTTACCTAATTTAGCCCGTATTCTGTTCAGGTGCTGCTCGGATGCCGGCGGCGGCGCAACGCGCGTCGCCGCCTTTTGCCCATGCCAGAGCAGAGCTGAGGATCAGGCTACGCCTGTTTGGCTTTGGCTCGCAGAGCCGACTTTTCCCTCTGTGCTGATGAGGGCTACGAAAAATCGGGCGCGATCGCAGGAACTCGTAGGCAGGCGAGCAAGATCGTCGAACTTGGTAGCGGGGGAGCGCTACAACGCGAAACCCACTATCGCAGAAGCCTAATTTCATATCGCCGGGCGCCGGTCACCCGTGCGTGAAGTCACCGGGTTTCAATCCGAGTGCTTTGACGGCAACTTCCGGAAGCGGTCCGTACGCCTCGACTCTTTCGTTCGGCGCCATCATGGCCGCAATGATTGCCGCGGCCTTGGCTGGATCTCCTTCGGCCACGAAAAAGACCGAGCGAACCGGTGGGCCGCCACCTAACGGCTCAGTTGTTACCAGGACAACCTGACCTTTTGCCATGCTCTCCCATACCGCAGTGACTGCGTCGTTTCCACGATCTTTTGGATCGATCCCCGCAAACCTGCAGTGCAGCAACAACCGGCGCTCACATCAAGGCGAACCCGCCGCGGTCTTGCATCGACTCGGCGCAAACACCAACTGAACAGCCATAGAAGGCACAATCGCTCTGGAGTGAGCGCGTGGCCAGCCGAAGGGTAAAGCAAGATCTCCCCGTGATCGCGCGCTTTGAAGTGCGCCATCGCAACTACCTCGCGCCTGACGGCTCGATAGCGCGGCCGCTCCCCGCCTTCGCCTCCGATGCAAACCTGCTCATCGCGCTCTACCGGGCCATGGTGCTGCTGCGCCTCTTTGACAAGAAGGCTGTTGCATTGCAGCGCACCGGCCGGCTTGGGACTTATGCCGTTTCACTCGGCCAGGAGGCAGTATCGGTTGGGATAGCCAGTGCGATGCGGGAAGAAGACGTGCTGTTGCCCTCCTATCGCGACAATGGCGCGCTGCTTTGGCGTGGCGTCAAGCTTGAGGAAATCCTGCTGTTTTGGGGCGGCGACGAACGGGGCAATTGTTTCTCTGGACCGGTCCACGACTTTCCATTCTGCGTTCCCGTGGGATCTCAGGCGCCTCATGCTGCCGGCGTCGCCTATGCCTTTAAGCTGCGCAAGGAGCCGCGTGTCGCCGTGTGCCTGTTCGGCGATGGCGCCACCTCGAAAGGTGACGTCTACGAAGCGATGAATTTTGCCGGCGTGCACAAACTGCCCGTCGTGTTCGTCGCCACCAACAATCAATGGGCCATATCGGTGCCGTTGCGACTGCAGACCGGTTCCGAAACGCTGGCGCAGAAAGCTATCGCCGCAGGATTCACCGGCGAGCAGGTCGATGGCAGCGACGTGGTGGCGATGCGGGCCGCTGCCGAAGAGGCCATTGCCGCAGCTCGTGACAGCAAAGGCCCCCGCTTCATCGAGGCGGTCACTTACCGCCTCGGCGACCATACAACCTCCGATGACGCATCACGCTATCGTTCGGCTGACGAAGTCCAGGCTCATTGGAAGGAAGAGCCGATTGCCCGCTTGAGGGCCTATCTTGTGGGTCAAAAAATGTGGGGCAAAGCAGACGAAGAGAGGCTCGCCACCGAGTGCCATGAGCGCGTCGACGCGGCGGTCGAGCACTATCTGGCAACGGCAACGCGCCGGCCGGAAACCATGTTCGATCACCTCTATGCCGATCTGCCCGAGGTCTATGCCGCACAGCGCCGTGAACTCGCGGGAGAGCACGATGCCTGAGGTAACGCTGGTGGAAGCCGTCAATCTGGCGCTCGGACGCGCGATGGAGGACGATCCCGACGTGGTCGTGCTTGGCGAAGACGTTGGCGTCAATGGAGGCGTCTTCCGCGCGACCGTGGGCCTACAGAAGCGCTTTGGAGCGGAGCGCGTCCTCGATACGCCGCTTGCTGAACTCCTGATCAGCGGGCTCTGCGTCGGCATGGCGGCGCAGGGGCTGAAGCCCGTCGGCGAGATCCAATTTATGGGATTTATTTATCCCTGCCTGGATCAACTGGTGAACCACGCGTCCCGAATGCGTAACCGCACCCAAGGACGGCTTACCTGTCCGATGGTTCTGCGCACGCCGCATGGGGCCGGCATTCGCGCGCCCGAGCATCATTCCGAGAGCACCGAGGCAATGCTCGTCCATATTCCTGGCTTGCGCGTTGTCATCCCTTCTTCGCCGGAACGCGCCTATGGACTTCTCCTCGCCGCGATCCGCGATCCCGATCCGGTGGTGTTTCTGGAGCCAACGCGCCTATACCGCGCGGCGAAGGGCGAGGTGCAGGATGATGGCCAAGCCTCGCCGCTGGATCGTGCCTTTGTCCTGCGGGAAGGTCGCGACATCACGCTGATCAGTTGGGGCGCGGTGTTGAAGGAGACCATGGCCGCGGCCGATGTGCTCTCCGCCGAAGGCATCGCTGCCGAGGTCATCGATCTTGCCACGCTCAAGCCTTATGATGAAGGCACCGTGCTCGGTTCGATCGCAAAGACCGGACGTTGCGTCATCGTGCACGAGGCGGCGCACACCGGCGGATTCGGAGCCGAGATCGCAGCCCTTATCGCCGAACGCGGCCTGTCCTCGCTGCTCGCGCCTGTGACTCGCGTCACCGGCTATGACACCGTCATCCCGATGGCACGCCTCGAGCAATACTATATGCCTTCGGTCGAACGCATCGTCACCGGGGCGCGCGAGGTGTGCCAGTTCAGCTAAATCTCAACGGACTTTGTCCATGCGCCAGTTCGTGCTGCCGGATCTAGGAGAAGGTCTTGAAGAGGCGGAGATCGTCACCTGGTATGTCAACGAAGGCGATCACGTCGTCACCGATCAGCCGCTCGTTTCCGTCGAGACCGATAAGGCGGTCGTTGAAATACCATCGCCGTCGAGCGGACGCATCGCGCGCGTGTTTGGCGCCAAGGGAGATATCGTGAAGGTCGGCATGCCCCTCGTCGAATTTGCCGAAGGCGCCGAACAGGACACTGGCACGATTGTCGGCGAACTCGGCAGCCGCGAACATCCGCCCGCGGCAGGAATCTCCTCCGAGCGGCCGACCGCGCAGCCTCAGGTGTTTCCGGCCGTGCGCGCACTCGCACGCAAGCTCGATGTCGATCTTGCGAGCGTCGAAGGCACGGGACCCGGCGGCACCATCACACGAGCCGATGTCGAACGGGCTGCAAAGAGTGTGTCCCAAGCCGGTCGTGCCGAGCCCCTGCGAGGCATGCGGCGCGCGATGGCCCAGCGCATGACGGCAGCCCATGCGCAAATCGTCCCCGCCACCGTAACCGATGAAGCCGACATCGACGATTGGCCGACGGGGGAGGACGTGACGATCCGCCTGGTGCGGGCCATCGCTGCCGCCTGCAAGGCAGAACCTGCTCTCAATGCCTGGTATAATTCCAGCACGGGAGAACGACGCCTCATCGCGCGCGTCGATCTCGGCATCGCCGTCGATACCGAGGGCGGCCTCATCGTTCCTGTGTTGCGCAATGTCGCAGAGCGCCGTGTATCGGACTTGCGGGCCGGCCTCGACCGCCTGCGGGCTGACTCAATCGCGCGCTCGATACCCCCTGAAGAGCTGCGCGGCGCGACCATTACGCTGTCCAATTTCGGGATGATCGGAGGCCGATTTGCCAATTTGGTCGTCGTGCCGCCGCAGGTGGCAATCATAGGAGCGGGGCGGATTTCCCACCAGGCAGTCGCGCATCGGGGCCAGCCTGCGGTGAGGCGTGTGCTGCCGTTGTCGCTTACCTTCGACCATCGCATCGTGACCGGCGGCGAAGCCGCTCGCTTCCTGGTCGCACTCAAGTCGGAGCTTGAGCTGATGTCGTGAACCACCTGTTTTGCACGTGATCAGAAGAGTCTTTCGGCTGACCCAAGCCATCGCATTGCACAACGGCCTGCAGAATCCTCAATCGCTGTCCACAGGGCATTGAGGTTCCGGAGCGGAACCCCATATTTTCGGCAAGGGAGTCCTTGCCGTGCAGACCGTGAAGGCGGCCCTCGTTGCGGCGATTGGCATCGTCGCTCTGGTTGTATCCCTCCTTCCTGGTTTAGCGGAGGAGAAAAGTAGTCTTGCACTGACTATTTCGGTGGACGGAGCGATCGGACCGGCATCCGCCAGTTACGTGAAGGACGCCTTGGCCAGGGCCAGCGAACGACGCGCCGAGATTGTCATTCTGCGTCTGAATACACCGGGGGGTCTCAACTCCAGCATGCGCGAAATCATCGCGGATGTGCTCGCCTCGCCCATTCCCGTCATCGGTTACGTCGCTCCCTCCGGAGCCCACGCGGCGAGCGCCGGCACCTACATTCTCTATGCGACCCATATCGCTGTGATGGCGCCAGGCACCAACATCGGCGCTGCAACGCCGGTGCAGATCGGCGGTCCAATACCGGGTCTGCCGAGCGGCGCCCCTGACAAGGAAGGCAAAGACAAGAAGGATGGTGACCGTCAGTCCGAGCCGAAGGACGCCATGACGGCAAAGGCGACGAATGATGCCGTCGCCTTCATCCGTAGCCTCGCCGAACTGCGTGGCCGCAATGCCGACTGGGCCGAGAAGGCGGTCCGTGAGGCTGCCACCCTCTCCGCCAACGGCGCGTTGCAGGCAAATGTCATCGACCTCATCGCGCGCGATCCGGCCGAATTGATCAAGCAGGTCGATGGTCGCGTGGTGGAGGTTGCTGGTGGCAAGACGCAACGCCTGGCGACGAAGGATGCCTTCGTCGAAGCCATCGATCCCGGATGGATCTCCCGATTCCTTGCCGTCATCACCGATCCAAACGTCGCGTTCATTCTCCTGACGGTTGGCATCTACGGCCTGATCTTCGAATTCATGTCCCCCGGCGCGGTCGCCCCGGGGGTTGTCGGCACGATCTGCCTGCTGCTTGGCCTCTATGCCCTCAATCTGCTGCCGATCAACTATGCCGGCCTCGCCTTGATGCTGGTCGGCATCGCGCTCCTCGCCATCGAGGCCTTCAACCCGACCGTCGTGATCGGCCTGGGAGGGGTCATCGCCTTTGTGCTGGGGGCGGTCATGCTCTTCAGGGTCGAAGCGCCCGGCTACCAGCTGTCTTGGTCGGTCATCGGCATCGTTGCGGCGTTGTTCACCGGCTTTGTTCTTGTCGTGCTCGGTTCGCTTCGGCGCGCTCGCAGCGGTCCAGCAAGGGTCGGCGCGCAAGCCATGCGCGGCCTGCCTGCAGAGGTCCTCGACTGGAACGAGAACGAAGGACACGTCTTTGCGCATGGTGAACGCTGGCAGGCGCGCGGCGTTGAAACCTTCAAGCCCGGCGAGGTGGTCGAGGTGTCCAACATAGTCGATTTGACGCTGGTGGTGCGGCGCGCGCCTGTCCCGACCGGCGAGGGAGGTACATCATGATGCTTGATTATTTGACCTATGCGGTGCTTGCGCTGCTCGTCATCATATTTCTATCCCAGGCCATTCGCATCCTGCGGGAATACGAGCGCGGCGTCATCTTCACGCTCGGCCGCTTCACCGGCGTCAAGGGCCCGGGGCTCATCATCCTGATCCCGGTCGTGCAACAGATGGTGAAGGTCGATCTCCGGGTGATGGTGCAGGTCGTGCCGCCCCAGGACGTGATTTCGCGCGACAACGTCTCGGTCAAGGTCAACGCCGTCCTCTACTTTCGCATCGTCGATCCCGAACGCGCCATCATCAAGGTCGGCGACTACATGGCCGCGACCAGCCAGCTCGCACAAACCACGCTTCGCTCGGTGCTCGGCAAGCACGAACTCGACGAGATGCTCGCCGAACGTGACAGGCTAAGCGCCGACATCCAGGAGACCCTCGACAAGCAGACCGATGTCTGGGGCATCAAGGTCACCGCGATCGAGATCAAGGATGTCGATCTCAACGAAACTATGGTGCGCGCGATCGCCAAGCAGGCTGAGGCGGAACGGCTGCGGCGCGCCAAAGTGATCAATGCGATGGGTGAGCAGCAGGCCGCCGAAAAGCTCGTCGAGGCCGGCCGAATTCTCGCCCAGGAGCCGCAGGCGATGCAGCTACGTTATTTCGCAGCGCTGCATGACATCGCGGGCGAGCGATCTTCGACCGTAGTCTTTCCGCTGCCGATAGGTCTGCTTGATCATCTGATTCCACGGAGTGAAGCAACATGACTTTGGTCATCCGCTGGAAAGAATACGAGTGCTTGGCATGTCGATTGGTATCATCAGAGCGATCTGGATTCTGGTGGAAGAATAGACCTTGATTTTCCTGGACCACGCTTCGCGAGAAATTAGGAAAAGCAGCTCTAGCCGAGTCCGTGTGCCTTGCGCCAGCATGCCTTCGGTCCATCTGCATACTGAGCGTTCGCGGACCGTACCAGTTTGGTCGGGACAGCCGCTTGTGGCCTTAGCTGCCGAATGGGCAGGTCGGCGTCTACGTCGGTTGTTACAGGAAACGCGGACTCGGTCCGCCCAATCAGGAATTACCAGTTCTGCCCCCATAGGAGACATTTCGGGCGCTGAATAGCCGGCTGTAGTCCTCTGCTGTTACGACGCGGGACTTATCGTATTTCTCGGCGGCGCAACGCTGCATGGCCGGTTGCGACGCACCCGCGGCAGCCAGTCATGCCGGCTATTGGGCTTACCATCTGCCACCCTATGACGCCCGGTTGAGAAAGATCGGCAGCCCCCGCTTGTTAGCGTAGATGGGGCGGTAGCGCTCCGTGTTGTAGGTGCTGGCGACGTCCAATTTGCGCGGGCCGAGCTTGGCGTCAGGGATGGGCACGAGGTCGTAGCAGCCCTCCACCAGCGCCGACATGAGGCCGGTCTTGCCTTGCAGGATGGCATCGTAGGCCATGTTACCGAAAGTCAGGGCCACAAGTTTGTCGATGAAGTCCGGATCGCCCGATCGCAGGTCGTAGGTGAGGTCGGAGGTGATCGTCTCCTCGCCGGCGCGCCGCTTGATCTCGTCGGCAAGCGATTCCGCCACGTTGGCCTTCTTGCGGTGACCGTAGGCGTCAGGCTCACCGTATTCCTGCAGCCTGAAGCCCTCCCACTCGGCACCCTCGCTGAGCACGATCAGCGCATAGTTACTTGGGTTCGCACGCTTCTCCTCGAGGAGTAGCTGGATCAGCTTGTCGAGGTTGACCTTGTACTCCGGTATGACGCATCGTATCGAGGTCGCATACGCGGTGTACAGCGCTGTAAATCCGGCATCGCGACCAAAGACGCGGAAAATGCCAATTCGCTCATGCGAGCCGACAGTGGTGCGCTGCCGCTGGATGGCGTCACTGGCGCGGGTGATCGCGGTCGAGAAGCCGATGCAGTATTCGGTGTGTCGGACGTCGTTGTCCATCGTCTTCGGGATAGCGATGATCCTGACGCCGAGCTCGTTGAGCTTGGCCGCGTAACTGAGCGTGTCGTCGCCGCCGATGGCGATCAGGTGTTCGATGCCGAGCCCCGAAAGGTTCGCCAGCACCTGCTCGGTGAGGTCCCACGTCTTGGTCGCGATGCCGCCCTTGGTGCTCAGGGAGACTGGAACATCGTTGCCGACGAGATGATCGGGCAGCTTTTGCATTTTGGACGGATTGATGCGGCTCGAGTGCAGCACCGTGCCGCCGCGCCGGTCGATAGTGCGAGTGTTTTCACGGTTCAGCGGGATGACGTAGTGAGACCTGCTGTTCGGGTCCTCAAGGTTCAGGTGCGTGAGGGCCTCCCAACCACGGCGCAGACCGATGACCTCGATGTCGTTCTCACTGCCGCGATAAGTCACGCTCTTGATGACTGCGTTGAGGCCAGCAACGTCGCCACCACCGGTCAAAATGCCGATGCGTTTTTTTGCCATGCGCACCTCCCGGGATCGGCATGTCGCAATAGCGCCTGCATCTGTCGATTAAGTGCACGGTCAACGTAACTCCAGTTTCTGATTGTAGGCGGTCACTACTCGGCCGCTTCCGGCTTGCGCTCCTCGCGCAGCCGAAAACGCTTCAGCAGCGCGGACACGGTGTCGCGAAAGCCCCCGTACTCCAGCTCGGAATAAGGCAGCATCGCGGCGCCAGACCAGCCTTGGCTACGCATTTCGATTGCCTTGCCCTGCGCGCGCCGGCGGACCTCGTCCCACGCTGGGTTGTCGAAGAAATCGGTATAGGATTCCGAAAACCGGCCTTCTTTGTCGATCGAAAAGCCGGAGCAAGAAACGATCGGCAGGCAGTACATACCTGTCACCGGTGTGTTAAGTGGCACCGGCATGAGCGGCATCACGTGCGAGCCGCGCGCATCGCCGCCCACGAAGTGCGCCTTGGCGAATGGGGAGATGATTTCTTCTGGCGCCGGGAAAATACCCTGGTTTCTGACGATCGCGACCGGATCATCCTTGCCGGTGTATTTGCCTGCGATCGAGTGAAGACGCTGCGCCGAAACAGCGACGGCGACCTCGCCATATGTCTGCGCAATGATGCGATCAATGCCAAAGCGCTCGTTGTCGCGGAGCAGCGCAGCAATGTGGTAGCCGTCCGCGGGCGCGTCGAGTTCGATCACGCTGTCGCCGGCCGTGTTGTCCATGTCGATGACATGGAAACGGAATCCCTTGATCATCTGGGGCAGCATCAGCCCGGCGCAATACATGGGATCGGCAAAGGCAAGGTAGAGCGGCAGGTTGTAAGCGCCGGGGCCGCATTTGTCGGCGGCGAACACCATGAAGGACTCCGCGGGTCTCGCGCCCGAAAGGCTGTGGTCGAAGCTGAGCTCGGCGACGGCCGGGCCGGCACCGCGAATGTTTCCAGAAGGCGCGTCTGCGAGAAGATCCTGACCGGCGCCGTAGAGACCGGAAGTCTTCGCAACCGAAGTGGCCGCGAGAAACGCCTTCCAGGCGCATTGATGGACCTCGGGGCTCCCTTCGCCACGTGTGTGTGTCATGATGATCGCAATGTCGTCGCCGGTGTGGCAGATGAAACCGTCGATCAGCAGACCATTGCAGATCGCCTTCGCGACCTCGCCCTCGACAGTTGCCATCATGCGTGAAGACGGCTTCGTATGCCCGCCAACGGAGCCAACGTCAGCCTTAATGACTGAAAGAGTGAGTCTCATGAGCATTTCTCCCGACCCGCGCAGCCCAGCGCCTCCGCCTCGGCGCTCGCTGCGCCGGGGCACGGCGCTGCTCATTCGCGGACAAAACGTCTGTCGCTGCGATAGGTTCCACGCATCCCTCCGGTTGCCGGGATCATGCAGAGTTCTTCCCTTACGACCATGCGTCATCATTTGCCGCGCTGCACGAGTCCGGTTCTGGGCCCCAAGCCGACATTCGCGCCCTGTGCAAGATCTTGCCAATGTATCCAGGGGTTTGCCAGAATTCGATTTTTGACGGCCCATGACCCAGAGGAGGCTCGTGCAAATGCCTCGCACGCGGATGCAGACTGCGTGCGCGTGATAGGTGTCAACATCTACAGTTCTTGGCGCGACAGGGTCACGGTCGAGCCGAACAAGAGGAGATGACGCCATGCGAGAAATCGAAATCCATACCTATGCGCGGCAGTTGCCGGAAGCACACGGCGCCCGACGCATTGCGGAAGCTGCCCAGAATGCCATCGAACTCGAATCAGAAGGCGAGCAGACACCTCTAGAATACTGTTCCTAACTCTACGTCCGCCCATTCTTCGTAGGGTTACTTAATTCGGGATCAGGCCCCGGATAGGACTGCGATCGCTCGATTGAGTTGAGGATCACCTAGACCCGCCGAGGCCGGGTCAGCTTGGACCTCGATCGTTGGTGTGACGCCAACGCCTTCGAGCCGCTCGCCGTCGACGAGCACGTCCTCGACCGCGAGCAACAGCAAGCCGCCGCCAATCAGGAATGCCGTCGCAGCGAGGACAGCTCCCTCCGTCCGGCTACCGATTACCTCGCCAAGCCGATACTTCTTGAAGCCATAGGCAAGGATCTCCTTGCCACTGCGGGTGCCACCGTTGACAAGCATGGCGACAGGCTTGCGCCACTTCACGTTCTCGAGTTCGCTGGCGCCATTGCGTCCAGTGACCTGCATCGTTGGCGCTCGCGTGTTAAACAAGTCCAGATACTCGGGTATCGCGCCGCCCCAGCCATCGCGCAGGTCCCAGATCAGCGCGTCGGCGTCGTTGAGCGGATTTTGCGAGAGAAGATGCTCGAGCGCCCGCTGATAGGCAGAGCCAGCGTAGCACCAGACATGAACATAGCCGATTCTTCGGCCGTTAGCCGGTATTATGCGGGCACTTGCCTTCAAGCCGTCCAAGAACATTTTGTTGGGCTCAATATCGACTGGTGTAACCGATATTTGCACAAACGCGCCGGCGCGACGCAGAGACAGCATGACTTGCTTGTCAACTTTACCACGGAATGACTGTACCGGCTGAAACGGTGCACCATCGGCCAAGACGATCTCATCGCCAGCGAGCAGGCCGGCTTGTTGGGCCGGCGTGCCTTCTATAACGCCGGTAATCACGCTGCGGCCCTGCATGTCGACACGCGAGAGGACGCCAATGCCGGGATAGGAGACACGGCCACCTGGAAAGGCGCGTTCCAGTCCGCGTCGCAACAGCGAACCTGAAAAAATACCAGAAAGCTGGTAGTACTCTGGTTCCTGTGATGTGTAGTAGCGCGTGTGCGAAGCATGCAGCTCGGAGAGCATGCTATTAATGACGCCGGCCAGCGCCTCCTCAGAGCTCGCCCGTGTGGCGTCTGGCGTGTAACGTTCCCGGACCGCTGACCAATCGAGCCCGTGTAGATGCGGATCGTAGAACCGGTCTCGCACGGTCCGCCACACCTCCTCGAGCGTGGCGACGCGTGCGGACACGGCCTGGGATGTGGCCGCCTCCCCTGCTTCTTGCTGCTCAGCGCACAAAACCGTTGGAGCAAGGGCAGAAGCCGCAGCCATTGATGTTAGCCGCAAAAAGTGGCGGCGCGACGGTGCTGAGTTGATTACCTTCTTCATCGTGCAACCTTGCGATGGAGCTCGCCGCTGCGCATCAGTTGGTCGCAGGGGCGCAGCGCTCTCGGACGCTTCAGCCGTAATGCTATCCGGTTGTAGCATGATGGCGAACAAGCTCTGGGCTAACTTTCATGGTGTTTGCCTGGTCGGGGTGTTTAGCTTCCCGGTTTCAAGACTACCCTCCGATCGCCCGGACTAGGTTGGATAGTAAGATAGCAGAAGCGATCGCCAGAAATCAGATCGGAAGAGGTGCTTGCCTCTATAAGGCAGGTTTATGAATACCGTGGGCCGTCTAAACGCGTCCGCCTAGCAATGGCTGCGCGTGATCCTCGTCACGCCCTTGGTGAGGGCGGAACTTGGGTGCATTCCTGGTTCTGGGGGCAGCAGTTTGTCGAAGCGACTAGCGAGCTCCTACTCGGCCACACGAAGCTGGACAGCACCGTCCGTTATCTCGGGACATTGTTATCGTGCGGCATAAATGACCGCTCGCAAACCTGCCGGAAACTCGAAAGCATTCGGAACAACTGCTCGCGATTTTCTGATCCGATCTTTTGAACGCCAGCATGCCGGGACTGGTCGCCAGTGCGGACAAATTGCTAGTGGCCATTTCTCCATTTTTGTGAGCGATAGCATCGTGGGGGAGCTGACGAGCCACCTTATTCAGATGGATTTTACTCTCGCCACCGTTGTGCCTACGAACGTGCGTCAAACGATTTTCCATTTCGTTAGCGGGCTTGCCCCACTGCCCGAATGGTTTTGAAACGGTTGATGCTTTGATCAGGCCGCTGCCAACTCTAACTCCTCGCTGCGCTTATTTTCGGCATCATAAACTTTGATCTGCAGCATCGGGAAACGCGCTTTCAGCTCTTTGGCGGCCTTCAGAGCATGATCTTGCGTCGTAAACTCGGTCTTTGACTGGCCGTCTACAATCAACGCATAGCCGCTGGTTGGAAGCACGGTGGTCGCCTTGTTTATCCGTGCAGGCGCAGGCGTTCGCTGTTGGCGCATGGGGGACTCCGCTGTAGGGGATAGACTCAATAACGAATAAGACCGAAAAGCGTTCCGCAAGACTTTGCGCCTCGGTCCCGCCAGGCCGCGCTCGCTTTGTAAGGCCGGTTTCAGCCGCTTCGGCGGTTTGCCAGCGTCGCTATATCGATAATCGACTTGGCGAGTTGGCTGGGATCCTAGAAGTTTGGGGTCGGTCAGTCAGTTGGGCGTCCTAGCTGGACAGGCGATGAACCGATATCGAGGAACCCAAGCGGAGTTCCAATTCTCGATAGTTTCACCGCACACGGCGCATTCAAAGCCACTGATCTCGCGCGCCTCTACCATATGCTCGCTGCGGTCATAAACCGCTCCGCACTTACAGGACCGATAACCAGAAGATTCTGACATGCCCCCAATATGCGCTCTGGACTGTCCGTTTTCCAGTTAACAATCCTGCCACAATCAAACTGACCGGATTCTTCCTCCTGTGCGCGTGCTCTCCCGCCTGTTCCGCCGGCTGCGCCTCAAGGCGGTCTCCGCAGCCCATGCCGCCGGCCCCCTCAGCTTCTTCGACGACGATACAGATCTGGCCGATGCACAATCCTTCGCGGCTTATCTCGCGCCGCTGCGCAAAGCCGAGTGCATGGTCTACGCAAAGCGGCCATCCAGCGGGCCTCAGGCAGTGCTGGCTGCAAATATGCGTCCAAGATTGACCCCTCCATTGCTTGGTAGATCAATAGCTTGGCTCGCTGATCGGCCTCGGGACCCCACGCCGGTCAACACCTGGGCGCAGGATATCCAACGAAACCATTTTTCGGGGCTCACGAAATCCGCCTGAAACGAAGATGCACTCCGATGGTCTCCGATCAGACAATGGAGTCGATGATGTTGGACATTATCATCAGCCTATTTTACCGCCAGTCTTGCAAGGCTTCACTGAGCGCCATTCGATTTCACAAGCACCTCTGGGACTAATGGCACGTTGGGCATACCTGGGGTTCCAAAGAGCCTAGTTGGCCAAGTTGAGTTTAGTCCGATTGATGAATGGTGACAGAGAGGGACGATCGAGCCTGGCCGGCAGCAAGACTTCTTAGGCCGGCCACCGACCGCCGCGAACGATAACCAATTGGCCTGGCCGTTCATTCCATTTCCGGAAAGTTGGCACGGCGCTTGAGCCGGGCCGCCGGGCAAGGGGCGCGGGGCGGTCTGCCTAGTGCAAAGCAAGGTGACATGATGCAATTGGAATCCACCCTGACTTGCCCCTCATGCGGCCATCGATCCATCGAGATAATGCCGACCGATGCCTGCCAATTTTTCTATGACTGCAAGGGCTGCGGCACGCGGCTTAAGCCCCTCGCTGGCGATTGTTGCGTCTTCTGCTCCTATGGCTCGGTCCCTTGCCCGCCGGTCCAGAGCAATGACAGCTGTTGCACGCCTAGGACTGCTCAGGCTTGAGACGCGGGACCGAAGCCCGGCGCCCTGATCGATAGCCACGGCGGGATGTCCAAGGCGTAGTAGCGCGCCTTAGGTCATCGAGCAGGTGGTGCACCGAGAGATCGAAGGTACAGATGAGGGGCCGCCAGGAAGAATTTCGGGAAGTGCGGTTAGATCGGGCGAAGGGTAATAGCCCGATTTGTCTGGCTATTACCGGCCAAAAAGCGCAGCTTTGCTCTGGGGCCTCGATAGGAGGTCGTTCGTGACCGGCAATATTTTCAATAGCAATGGCATCCGCGTTGCGGTGGTGCAGGGCCCGGACGTCTTCGACCTTACGGGCAAAAAACTCTACATACTAAAAGGCGGCAATATCTATCGCCTGTCCGGCGAACTGGTCGGGCATCTGAGCGACGCGAGAGGCTCGGGGAAGCGCCTTGATCGCTCCACCGACAGGCTGTTTGCCGCCAAAGGCAACTCCCAGGCTCCGCCGCCCGGTCGAGCTCGGCCTTAGAGTAAAGCGAGAGAAAGCATGAACAGTCGCAGGGCGTGGCTGGGGATCATAATTCTCGGCGCTATCTTCGCAACCAACGCCAACGCCCAAACAGAAGCCGATAGGTTGCGAGGCTGCCTCACGATAGAAGACGGATCGAAGGAGCGGCTCGATTGCTATGATGGCATCGTGCCGCCAGACCCGAAACCAAAACCGCCAGTTGCAAAGGTGGTCGCCGACTGCAAATTCCTGAAAGAAGAGGACGAACGGCTGGGTTGTTTCAATCGCTTTTTGGTGCAGCCGGCGCGGTCAGCGCCTCCGAAAGCTGCTCGAAAAGTCGCTCCGAAGGCTCAACCGTCAAAGTGAACCGCCTGGTCGTGCTCGGGCTGAAGGCGAAGGCAAATGAGCGAACCGAAGAAGGGCTTGGCGAGCCTCGGATTGGACAATGCCATCCGCCTGCGATGTGCGACATCAAGGGCAAGCGTCTGAAGCTTACTCCGGTCGATCCGAGTCTCGGCCCCTCTGGGGGATCGGCTAGTATTCTTTGCAGCCAACGATCGCCGTCAAATGCGCCGTCGACTGGTTCATCGGCACAATCTTGAAGGCGAAGCTGGGCGGCTGATCGGCGACGCTTCTCAACATTAAGCCCGCTGCCCTTCCGGGCAGCGGGGCTAAACGGCAAATCAGAAGATTACGATCCCACTCGCAGCAATGGGCGAGACGTACATATCGAAATTCGAAACTGCGTCTGCGACTATCCCACCGGCGTAAGCGTGCTGCACAGCTCCGCCCCATACCTCGTACCAGGAATTGGCATGTACAGGGACGTAATACAGAGCCGAAATGAGATTACCGTCGAACCGCGTGATGTCGAACCCGAAGCCATCAGCCGACTTGTTATATATGTCAGTAGTAGTCACGTATACGTCGCCAGTGGAGTGGTCCCGCACGAACAACTGCAGGCCAGCGTAGCCGGATGCGTATCCGAACGCTGCAGCTACATAACCTGCGCCCCACACGTAGGCTTGAACCGATACGCTCCATGTGTCTTCCGACTGCGAGTAGAACCAGTCTCCGACATAAACTCCCGATGAAGCTCCGCCGGCTGTCGACGAGAATAGATCGGCGCCGATCTCTCCACTGGCCGCGTTAGGTCCGTAATTGCTGCACGCATTGATTCCACCGCAATTTTCGCCAGACCAACTGAAATCGTAGGGCGCATACCGTACCGGATTGTGCCCTGAACGGGGTGGCTTCGGAGAAAGCTTTATCCTCCGCACGTAATCACGGCTCGCCGCATACTGTTCTCCGACCGCGCTTTCGACTCGTTCACGACTGAACCCGAGAAGCTCCAGCGACGCATTCAGCGCGCTTGCTTTGTACTCTGAGGCACGCACAAACCTATGATGGGCTGCTGCGAACCGTGCCTCATGCTCCTCGATTGAGCGCGCGTGCCCAGATTCAAGAAGCTTTCGGTCGGCACCTGGAGGATACTTCACGTCTTCATGTTCGGCCATGGGGGCCTCCTATAGTAGTTTGTGAAGTGCGACTATACTCTAAGATGCAAAATGCCTACGGAAAGTTTCGCCCCTTTTGGGCCGCATCCTGCCGCCCTTGGCGGTACCGCAAGTCGACAGCCGAACGCGAGGCGCGGTTAAAGTAGCGCGCCCGACCCAGCCCCAAGAATTTCCCGATAACAGCGCCAGCCAAGCCGATCGCGAAGCCTGCTAGAATCTGCTCGGCCGGGCTGTAAAGGTCAGCGTGAAGGATGATGAAGTGGCGTGTAAAGATCGCCAACCCAACCAGCAGCCCGACGAAGCTTTCGACGCACCCGCAATCGGACTTAACCGACCGCGGTTTGGGTTGCGCGCCTCGTTCAAAGCTCTGTTCTCTAAGCGTATCGATCGCCATGCGTGATCCCTAGAACTGCCGGGTCATCAAGTCCTGGGGTGAGGCGTTCGCGACGATGTAGTCCCACACCCGCTTGCCTTCGTCCAACGTGAACCTGGCTTCCGAGCCTGAGGTGTACCAATGCCAGATCAAGCTCCAGGTGGCCCAGGTCGTCGTCTTGATCGGGCTCCACATGATCCGCAGCAGGCCATCGACGTGGCACAGGCCGAAGGTGTGCCCCATTTCGTGAATCGCGGTGTATTTGAAGAACAGGTCCGGCTTGCGATTTCGAAAGAAAGCGCCGGTGATGCCCCATGCCGAGTTCGTGGGCGATCCGTTTGCACCCGGCTCCAGGCACCTGTACCCAGCGAGCCAGCGCGATTCGCCCATCGCATCCGACTGGGCGAAACCGAAAACACCGATGGTGGTGGGCTGGCAGATCTCGGCCGTGGCGCCGGCCGGGTCCATCGAAAACTCCTTACGATTGAACGGCTCCTCCGGCAGGATGTTCTGAATGTTGAAACGATCGACTGTAATCTGGTCGAACGATTCGACGCGGGTATCCACGATGGACGTCTGCAGGATCAGGCCGATCTCCGGCGCGTGCTGCTCGGCGCAATCGAGCCGGGTCTGCATGTCGCCCCGGCTCATGCCGAAGAGCGAGAAATGCTTCACGCGCTCGCCGACACCTTTTTCGATGATGTAGGTGTCGATGTCATAGTCGGCGACATCGCCTGAGTCGCCCACGAGCTCCGGCCACTCCCGGTCCCACCACGACTGCTGCGGATTGAAGCCGGCGAGAACCTTTAGGTCCAGGTGGTTGTCGCGCACCCAGACGTACAGGTCCGGAGTGCCGTCGGGCTGGCTGGAAAAATCCGAACGCAAATACAGGCGCCGAGCGGCCACCTTCAGACGCAGGCCGAAGCCTCCCGAATCAAGCCCGAGTGCGTCCACCATTTTCTGGAAGCTGTCGGGATCCTCGCTGCCGTACTTATCCTGAAGCAGGCCGCGCGCGTAGTTGCGCAGCTTCCATGCGTTGATGCTCGTCTCGAATGTTCCGATGAGCGTGCCGAGCGTGACGATCGAAAGAATCTGAAACCCGAATACGAGTGCGCCGCCCACGATTTCGCCGAGACCCGCGAGGACGCGGCTCCAGTCGCCGGTGAAGGCGCCCGCCAGGATGTCCCACGTGCCGCGCAAGATATTGACGACGAGGTCGAAGGAGTCGGCGATGACTTCGCACACCGTCTGCACGACCCACGTCACGACATTCACGACGACCCAGACGAGACCGCAAAGCCACTTGTTGCAGCAGGCGCACCACCATTTACAGGGGCGCTCGATGCACTTCTCGACCTGCTGCTGGACGTTGCTTTCCACCCACGATCCGACGTCATGACACACGGTGTGCGACATGGGCTCCTCCTCAACTCCTCCTCCGAGACGGTGTGAAGCGTACGGTCCACGACCTCCTGAAATGGAAGTCGCGTCCTCGCATCGAAGGAGCCGAGGCGCGCCTCCACGCACGAAACCGGCGTGGCAATTTCTTTCGTCGGGTTTGGGTCGTTCGGCCGGCTATCGGCTCGGCCTCATCCAAATGTAACGGAACCTGGTCGTTCGCGCCAGCGACTCCTGGACCTTCCCGATAGTGCCATCGGATGGGACCATAAGGGTGTGAGGTGCTTCACACGCCGCGCAAAAAAGCTGCTGCCGATTTCCAACGCATGGCCCACGAGCGGCGAGCGGCCACGCCGCCGAGCAGCGTGATGAATTCCCGTCGCCTCTTGCGCTTTATCCAAGGCCAAGGATCAGGAACCAAGCATAGTAGGTCTGGCAGCGATTCCAGGGCTGTGCATTGCAACAAGACGCAGCGAGGCATGTCTGGTTGGGGTCAAGACCGGCGGTCGGGATGCGCGCCTAACAAGCCTGGTCCACCCTTGACTGCGGACATCCGGGGACCAGTCGAGCTTCTTCGGCTCGGGGCCAGCAGTGGTCATTCGATCACCTCGTCGGCCGAGGCGAGCACCATCCGCGGCACGGAGACGCCGAGCGCTTTCGCGGTCTTGAGGTCTACGACGAGGAAATCGTCCGCATCAACGTTGCGGAGTTGATCTGATACGCCACCGCGGTTTGCGCGAGGTTGATCAAGGTGAGCAGCAAGAACTCGGTGTTGTTAAAAATGCCCAGACTGGGCACCTTGGCAGCGCTGAGAGCGAAGAGCAGAATCTGAATGATCGCGATCGCTCCCATGAGAAGGACTTCGGTAGTATTGTTGATACCGGGTTTTGCCACCTTGACCTGCTCGCCCATCGCCACGATGGCAGCGGCGAGCAAAAGGACCTCCACCCACGAGAGTTGGTATCCCGAAATATCGAAGAGAGGTACTCGCGGATCGGGGAAGACAAATCGCCCGATGATGTACAGGATTAGGATATAGACGAATCCCGGCACGTAGACGAGAACGCCTCCTCTTGGCCGTCGACGATGGGCCTTGTACGAGTCGCTCTCGATCGCTGCGCCGACATGGTGTGCATCTGCCGCCATCTACTTTCCCCTCTGCAGTCGCTGAGGTGTGGCTCTCGCTGGTGAGTCTGCATGGAGCTAACTCGCCAGAACCTTCGCATTGTTCTAGCTCAAATGGCTCAAAGGATGCCCGTCACACACTTGTCATGACGGGCACCCAATCCCCGGCCGAAGTTAGAGACACTGATCGCAATTGTCAGCATGCAAAATGCGAGCACGCCTGCGTGAACGCGAGGGCTTTTGATGTCTGTATTTGGGTCATTCGCGACCCGTCGCTCCCCGCCGAGCCGGACGCGAGGTCCGCAATGGCCAGAAAGCTGACCTGATTCCACTGCCTTAACCCTAACCGGCGGCACATGCTTCTCGTCCTCTGCAACCGAGGAGTATGACCATGCAGGATCAAGTGATCGCGAACCCCGCGCCCCATCGGCGAGTGCCTTGGAACACGGGGAAGTTAACCGGGGCGAAGCCACCTCTGCGACTCAAACACGTCTGGTCGATCCGGACGAAACTCCAGATTGAAGGCCGCTCTCGCGAGCTTGCCATGTTCAATTTGGCGATTGACAGCAAGCGGCGTGGCTGTGACGTCGTCACCATCCGGGTCGAGGGTGTCGCCGCCGGCGGGTACACGGCGGATCGCGCAACGGTCCGACAAAAGAAAACCGGGCGGCCAGTCAGATTTGAATTGAGCGAACAGACCCGCCAGGCCATCGATGATTATCTACAGGCCGCCAACAAAAGACCCGGCGAGTTCCTGTTCACGGGGGCGTCGCGCCCGGGTCATTCGTGTCGTTTTGACCCT
>Ga0307479_10001548_pt1 | contig 21008 bp, 21 predicted proteins | sample atmos_gasesECM4C_FD_203743 | JGI IMG/M metagenome (GOLD analysis project Ga0307479, IMG submission 203743) | Hardwood forest soil microbial communities from Morgan-Monroe State Forest, Indiana, United States - atmos_gasesECM4C_515 | ecosystem: Environmental > Terrestrial > Soil > Temperate...
GGAGGGGCCGCCTTCACACGCCATTTTGGAATCGCGAGAGAAATGCTCAACAGCAGTAGGCACAGACCAAAGACTTGGATAGATCTTTTCATGGCTTTTGCTCCTTCGCTAAATCCGTCTTCGGATTAGACCCGCTGGAGCTATCCTGCACGGGAATGCTCGTGTGCGCACCCTGCGCCACCAGCAGTTTCTTCAGCGGCTCCGCTTTGCCCATCACCATCGTGAAAATGGCACCGTGCAAACCGCCGTCCGAGTCGTGGTATTTGATGGTCAGCGTGTCTAGTTTCGATCGGAACAAGCTCAGGAATCTCCCGCTCTCGTAGGGAGCAAACATCGTGAGCGTGCCGACAAACCCGTGAATCATGCGTTGGCTGTCATTTCCTGTGACTACATCTTGTATCGCAGTGGTGGCCACGACCACCTTCGCCTTGGAATGGACAAATTGCAAATTCCCGTTTTCGACAGTAAGCGTCCCCTTGGCATGCTCCTTGACGCCGCTCAGGCCCACAACTTGTACGACATTCACACTGTCGGCCGCCTGCTGCGCAAAACTCAGACCTGCCAAAGCGCTGAACAGCAACAGCAGAAACATGACTGACACCTTCCAGGATGGCCATCTCATTGCTGCCTCCATTACTGCCATTCCTCGAACATCACAGACTGTAAACGCCGCGCCCGTCTTGGAGCCAAGCGGCAGGAAAAGATAAGTGTTCCAGTTTGAGGCCTCAAACTCAATGCGTGCAGAAGTTCGGAATGAACAGACGCCCCGATGATACACGTAAAGCAGTTGGTGACAACTGTTTCATCAGGTCGGTCAGGTCGGAAGTCGCTACTAAGCCGCTCTGGGTCCGATGATCCAATTCCACTTGGACGTGAAGTGGGGTACTCGTCCAAGTGCCCTTCACTGGCCAGGACCAGATTCGGGTAGGTCTCGCCCGACGTGTATGGCTACTCTTCCATCTCAGTTAAGCCTGACGGTAGGTAATGCCGTTCTCCTTACACCATTCGATGGCCATCTGCCGAAGTTCGACTTGCTTGAACCGATTCCAAGCGTCCCACAAGTCGTATTCGGTGAGTAGGTGTTTGAATAGGCGGAAGGCGCCTGCACCGCGAATTCCGCCATGGAAATCATTCCGCATCTGCGCGACTCTCAGTGTCATGGAGAAGCGATCCATCATGGCCCATTCGTGGACATCGAACTTGTCAGGTAGAGCCATGTATCGCTTGCCCTCCTGTTTCTGGATACTCCGCGCGAGCGTAACCGCCTCACGCTGCCAGTCTGGCAAATTCTCGATGGCTGTCTGCGGATCCTCCGCCAGGTCGAATTCCTCTTCCGTGATCGAGTGCACTTCGCCTGTTTCTACGTCCAGATAGGACGATATCGAATCGTCGGCCATTTCAAGCGCTTCAATGATCACGTCGAGCTCCACTTCAGCAGCCATGGCAAGCCGATTCTACTCCCGATTCGGCCGAGAATTACATCCGAGTCCTGCTTTGCGATTCCCTTGCTGGCCTTCCGGTTGTCCCGGCCAAAGAAACTCGGTCTGGGCTTTGTCCTTGTAAGCCCTTAACCTCCTACTTGCGAACCAGAAGCTCGGTGGTTCAAATCCTCTTTCCGCGCCCAAATTAGATTCCAATTCCTTCAAGCAGCTACGTCGCTTTCAAGGACTAAGTTTTTGGAGTGGAAGATTGGCCCAGTTGCCCAACAGTTAGCTTGAAGCGAACCCTAATGCACTGAAACATTTATTCGGAGACACTTAGAATCTCTATCGACGCGGGTGGTAGACGATGACTTTTTGAGTACTCGGCGCGACCTCGAGCGGAGAGCGCCGGCGCACTGTCCTGTGCAGTCGTGTCCAAACTGCAACTGGGTCAGGCCGTGGCTTTCCTAGTAGGCCAGAACTCACCGAACTAGCGCGGCTCAGCTTCTTTCGCATGATAGTTGGGATAGGCCGGGCGATGAGGATGCGGCAACGGGTGTTGCTTCAACTCTTCCATCACCACCTGGACAGCTTCCTCTAATTGTGGATCGTGGCCTTGCAGGACGAGTTCCGGTTCGAGTTCGACTTCGACATCCGGCGCGATCCCGTGGTTTTCCACTTCCCACTGGCCATTGGGATTCCAGACGCCGGAGCTCGGTGATGAGACGAAACCGCCGTCCATCAGTTCAGGGGCCGCTGCTCGTCCGACCAGACCGCCCCAGGTTCTCTTGCCAATCAACTTGCCGACACCGGCACGCCGGAAGTACCAGGGCATAGCGTCTCCGCCTGAACCGGCAAATTCGTTGATGATCATGACCTTCGGCCCAAAGATCGCGCCCTGTGGCTGAACCTCGTCTTCACCATCCCGTGTGGCGACCAAGCTCAGCAGGCTGCGCTGCAGGATCTCGATAATGTCGGTGGCGAGCGCGCCTCCACCGTTGAACCGCTCGTCCACAATGACTGCTTCTTTACCAACTTGCGCGAAGAAGTAGCGCGTGAAGTTGGTGTAACCGCCAAACCCGGTGTCTGGCATGTAAACGTAGGCCACGCGTCCCCCCGTCATCTGGTCCACTTTGCGGCGGTTGTCCTCGATCCAGGCCAAGTTGCGTAACCGAGTCTCCCTGGACAGCGGCACAACCGTGACTTCGCGGGAGTTTGCGCCGGAAACGTCAGGACCAACTTTTAGAACGACCTGTTTGCCTGCGGTCTCCTCGAAGAAGGAATAAATGTTATCTGCGGCGAGGATTGACCGTCCATTTACTGCCAATAAGTATTCTCCCGCGACAACGTTGACACCCGGTTGAGTGAGCGGAGCCTTGAGGTCGGGGTTCCAGTTCTCCCCGTTGTAAACCCGTGCGAACCGGTAGCGGCCGTTCTCGATTTTGTAGTCTGCACCCAGCAGACCTGTCTGAACCCGTTTTACTTCAGGGCTATCGCCGCCAAAAATGAAAAGGTGCCCAACGGTCAACTCGCCGAGCATGTCCGCAAATAGATAGTTCAGATCCTGCCGAGAGCCGATATTCGCCAGGTAGGGTGCGTACTTCTTCTCTGTAGCCGTGAGGTCGAGACCGTGATAGCCGGGATCGTAGAAGAAATCGCGCTCGACCCGCCAAACTTCGTGATAAATCTGATTCCATTCTTCTCGTGGCTTCACAAGCACTTCCAGGCTGTCGGTTTTTAGTAATCCATCGCTGGCGTCGCCGCCGCCGGGAGGTTGGGGCCCTGGGCCGCCGCTCGCCATAGGTTTAGGTGCCTTGATGAACCAGTGGTCGCCCTGCTGGTAAAGCATCTTCTCGCCATTTTGCGAGATCTCGAAAAAACGCACACCGCTCAAGGCCACGTCTGACTTTCGTTTCTTCAGGTCGAAGCGATGTACCGTCAGACTGAATTCCTGGCCCGGGCTCGGGGCTGCAGCTTCGAAAGCGTAGAGTTCGCCGGATTTTCCGACCTGTAGACCGACGTAACGCCGCACCGGCAAGGAAAGCGCCAAGATTCGCTGGCCTAGGTTGTCGAGATCAATCTTGACGAGGACTTTCTCCGGAGGCTTCTCTTTGGCCGCGTCGGGTTTCTCTTCTTCTTTCTTGTCCGCTGACTTTTTTTCGTCGCCAGGCTTCTCCTCGTCACTCTCCGGCGCCAGCGGAGAGAGTTGGTCCTTCGCCAGCACGGCCAAATAAACGCTGCGTGTTACGGGGCGCGTTGCACTGTGGATGTCGGGCTCCAAAGAAGGTCCCGAGTCTGTGCTGGCAGTGAAGTACAGGTACTTGCCATCCTTGTCGAACACTGGATTTCTCGCGTCGCTCATGCCGTCGGTAAGCTGGGTGTGTTTTCCCTCCTCAATGGAATAGAGAAAGATGGCGCTGAGGTGGCTAGGAAGTCTTCTCTCATAGGCCAGCCAGCGGCTATCGGGCGACCAAGCCGGCGGCGGCCCGCCGAAGGTCCAGAAGATATCGTGGTCTACCTTGACGGGCTTCTTCTGTTCCATGTCGACGTACCAAACGCTGAGGTGATTGTCACGGTAGGCGATCTTTTTGCTGTCGGGTGACCAACGAGGAGAGAAAAAGAAGCCTGTTCCGAGGTTGATCTTCTTCACGTCGCCGGTTCCATTCTGCTCGCGGACATGGAGCGCATACTCCCCGCCTTCGTCGGAAAAGTATGCGATTGTTTTGCCATCGGGAGACCAGGCAGGATCCCGCTCCATCACCGCAGAGCTGTTGGTGAGGTTGCGCGCGTCGCCCTTTTCAGCCGGGACGGTGAAGATTTCGCCATGCGCCTGGAAAACCGCACGCGCACCGGTCGGAGAAATGTGGGCGTTTTGCAGGCGCTTTCCAACGTTTACGAAGTGATCGCGAAGCTCAAGCAGGTCGCCGGCCATCCGGACATTCACCTGCTTGGTTGTGGCGGACTTCAAATCGTAGAGATGCAAAGAGCCAAACTGCTCGTAAACAATGGCATCGGAAGCAGCGGAGGCTGACTTCAGATCCATTCCGCGATTCTCCAGCTCTTTTTTGACTTGTCTTGAATTTGCGTCGTAGGAAAACAGGGTCACAGGACCTTCCCGGTCGGACAGGAAATAGATTTTGTCGCCCACCCACATAGGGTTGAAGTCATTGGAATTGTCCCGAGGGATCTTCTCGATGCGTCCGTTTGAAAGGGTGGCGATCCAGATCGGCGTGGTCTGGCCGCCGCGGTACCTCTTCCACGCCTGCTGCCACTGGGCAACCGGAACGTAGGCGATCCGCGAACCATCCGGCGAAAATGAACCTTGCACTGCCATGGGGAGCGGCAGCTCGGAAGGAAATCCGCCTTGGACCGGAGCGGTAAAAAGCCGATCGAAATAGGAGAAGCTGTTTCGAGCGGAACGGAAAAGAACCCGTTTGCCGTCCGGTGTCCAGCCCACGGCATTGTCATCGCCGGGGTGATACGTAAGCCGTTTGGGGAAACCGCCCTCCGCGGGCATCACAAAAACATCGACATTTCCGTCGTACTCGCCGGTGAATGCGATTTGTGTGCCATCCGGCGAGAACATCGGATCGGTCTCCACGCCGGCTCCGGTCGTGAGTCGCTTAGCGTCGCCACCCTCCCGCGACACGCTCCAGAGATCTCCCGCATAGACGAAGATGATCTGCGTGCGACTGAGCGCAGGTTTTTGCAGGAGCAGAAGTGAATTGTCTTGAGCGGCGCAAACGGTCGCCGCCATAAACAGGCATAACACCGAAACGAAGCGCGGCATGTTGGACCTCCCCTTTTAGCGCGCTTAATATAGCGCAATGCGAAGAAGACGTACCGATTGGAATGTCCATCCCCCACTCCGCTATGATGCCGATGAAAGGAGTTCTTTCTTTGCAAACGATAGCGCCAAGGAACCTCGCTTGGTCCCTGTGAGACTTGGCTTGTCTGTCGTTGAGTCGATCTGAATAATAAATGCGGAACGGAAGGCCGCCAGTCCGGCTGACGACGCTTTCGGCATGGTTGCCCATGGCTCTCTCATTCGCGCAAAAGCTTCTTAGGTCCCGGCGGCCGGTGGTTCTATTCCACACGTGGACCGTGACGAGGGAGTTGCTCGGGCAGGCAATTCGAGAGAAGCGGAGCATGGATCTTGACGTTTGCGTCGATGATCGTGGCGATCCATATCTAGGGCATCCGAAGGAATATCACGATAAGACGCGCGAACCCTTCTTCGGTTCGATGCCGCTGTGGGAAGCAGTAGAAGCGCTCGCCGACTCCAATATACCGGTGATCGTTGATTGCAAACACTTCGACGCTTGGACGGTGGTGGAAGAGGTCGTGAGACAGCTTCGGCCGGAACGGTGCCTCGTCCACTCCTTCGTTTTCGAGCTGAAGTTCGATGCTGGTCGCATCCCAGGGGAACCCGACTTCTTAAGCGAGTGGTCGTCGATTGAATGCCTGCGAGCAATAAAGAGAAAATTCCCATTGCTCTCTACAACGGCAAGTGCGAAGTGGCTCCCGGCGGACGTGCTGGTCTCGGAAAAGTATGAGACGCTACTCGAAGGTGTCATCACACTACTGAGGGAGTACGCCCTAGACTCGGTTTGCCTGAACGTCGCGGACTTTACTTTTTCGGACCAGGCCCTTCGGAGGTTTCTGCAACAGGACATAATTCCCCACGTCGGCATTGATCGCACAGACGTCAAGCAGTTTTCAGAGATGTATATCGGTGAAACGGACCGGCTGGAATTCGCCTCACGAACCAACTTGCTGTAGAGAATCGTGTCCGCCAGACAAAAGAGTTTGGCTGCCCTTCCCGTGTCGGATTGGGGAAGAGTTGCCGCCAAGCGGGTCACCGACGATCCGGGCTATCAAAGACAGCGGCGTTAGTCGGGAGCGATACTCCTTCGACAACAACGACTGTTCCAGACGAGGGATTTTGCTGGAGGGAAGGTAAGGGTGCTATGAACCTCAGATTCTCGAAAGCAGAAAGTGGGGCGATGATGAGAACGCAATTGCTGCGATTCAACGGCGCTGTCGAGCGGGATCCCGCCATCGATGTGTGGATGAAAGAGCATGCCGGTGGACTGGGAGCCATCGCGCGTCAGTGGTTTGAGGTGATGCGAAAATGCGGGGACGAAGTCCGGGAGCTTTTGCATGACGGCTGTCCGGTTGCATGTCTGGGAGACGCGCCCTTCGGCTACGTCAATGTATTCACTTCGCATGTCAACGTGGGGTTCTTTCACGGCGCAGCGCTCCCGGATCCGGCTCGCTTGTTGCAAGGCACCGGCAAGTTCATGCGCCATGTGAAGCTAAGACCGGGAACGGCGACAAACACGGCAGCGCTAAGCAGGCTGATCGACACGGCGTACTCGGATATAAAGGCGCGCGTCGAAAACGGCTAGCTCAGAGAAAGGGAAAGAAAGCTTGGTCCCGTGTCCCCTAAGCGACACCGGATAAAGCACTTAGAGTTTTTGATTCACTGGTTCGGAACGAGCAATTTACAACACAGGAAAAAGCGGAAAACATCTTGGTTGCGGGCTAGGCATTCCTTTTTCAAATCGCTTGCACGCAACCAATCTTTCTGGTCTGAACTCAGTGTCTTAAGGAATCGGGAGACGGTTCTCACGACCCCGCCGCAGACCAACAAGATGTATTTCAGTGGTGGCTACTCTAGCCTGCCTAGGCTAATACTGGTTGCTCATAGTGGTTTACCCATCCAATTTTCTCTGTTTGCGGAATTACCAACTTGGACTAGGATTCCGGTCATGCGAACCATGCAAGTTCTTCTACTAGCCTTTTGCTTCGGTCAAGTTCCCGCGGCGGCGCAGAATTTGGATATCTATTTCATCGACGTCGAGGGTGGGCAAGCTACATTGATTGTCGCGCCCTCCGGCGAGTCTATGCTTGTCGACGCGGGTTGGCCGGGCTTCGGCGGCCGTGATGCCGAACGCATCGTGACAGCTGCCCACGCTGCCAACTTGAAGCGGATCGACTACCTCGTGGTCACCCACTACCATAGCGACCATGTGGGTGGCGTGCCACAACTTGCGGAGCGCTTCGCCATCGGCACCTTCATTGATCACGGCTCCAACGTGGAGTCAGGGCAAGAGGCCGAACAGCTCTTCACCGCGTACCAGAATACCTATCAGTTTCTCGCGTCCTCGACGGCGGCACGCAAAGTGCAGCATCGAGTCGTGACCCCGGAATATGCCATTTCGCTAGGGGAGGCGAACGTGCAAGTGCTTACATCCGACGGCAAACACGCCCCGACCTGCGGCCCTACTCAGCCCAGCTGTAAGGCGCCGGTACAAGGGCTCACGTCCAACGGCGGATATGTAGGCACGGTAGTCCAGCACGCCGGGCAACCCAATCCCTATTGCTCGGCGGTAGAGCGCCGGAAAGACGATCCGAGTGAGAATGCTCGTTCCGTCGGAATCCTTCTGACTTTTGGCCGATTCAAGTTTATCGACTTGGGTGATTTGACGTGGAACAAAGAACTCGACTTGATGTGCCCCAACAACTGGGTCGGGACCGTGGACGTCTACCTGACCAGTCACCACGGATTGAGTAGCTCTGGCTCCAAGCCGCTGGTTTGGGCCCTGCATCCGCGCGTCGCCATCATGAACAATGGGGCGCGAAAAGGCGGCGAGCCCGAGGCTTGGCAAGTGGTGGAATCCTCCCCGGGTCTTAAAGATCTGTGGCAGCTCCACTACGCACTTGCCAGCGGTAAGGAACAAAATGTCGCTGATTCCTTCATCGCCAACCCTGACGAGCAGTGCGCGGGCAAGTATCTGAAGTTGTCCGCCCAAGCCGACGGCAGCTTTAAAGTGACCAACGCGCGCAACGGCTTCTCGAAAGCTTATCCGGCTGTGCCCGTGCGTTGACGCTCTGGAATCTGAATGCCTCTTGTTGCGAAAGACCTTCTGGGGCTGCCTGCAACGTGTTTGCCGAGAGGGCCCAAGGGTACGGCATTAACGATTTCTCAGTTAAAGATACTGGCGTATTGATGGCCGCAACGGCAGCGAAGACCTGGAACCTGCTCGGTAAAGCTAACGATCAGACCGCGCTTCAGGTCGCAGGAGCGAAGACGCTGGCGCGCTATGGATTTTGTACGCAGACGCCCAGCGCCACTGTACGCCGTATTCTCTGGGGACTGCGGTGCGCGATTGCCCCGCCTTAACTCTTTGGCGATCTCGGCGTTGCGCAGGCTGGCCGCTAGCTCCACCGTCGCGCCGGCAGGCTAATAGTTCTGCTCGAATACCGGATCGCATGACTTGAAGTCAGATAGTTGATGCGAACTGAAATGAACACAGGGGGGCCGGCGTGCGGCATTGAGAGAATGGAGAGGTACCTTTCTTGACTGTGGGTAAATTCACGTGTAACTATGCTTGTCGTAACCAAGTTACACGCGAGCCAGGAGACCTAGTGCGGGATACGTGCCAAAACCCAGTCCGGCGCCGGGAAATCGAACTAGTCAAAGAATCCGGCGCCGGGACAGTCCAAATCGCCTCTGAATGCGCCGTGGCCTCATGAAGAAAGCCTTGTCCTCGGCCGGACTGCGGAGACTTACCGAAGAAGCGGTGGCAGTGCGGCCCGGTGAGCAACTCAAGGATCTGCGTGCCCGCCTCGGCGTCACCACGAGAGATGTAACCGAAAAAAGCCAGCGGATCGCCGAAGCCGAGGGCAACGAAGAGTTCTACATTTCCAATGCCTGGCTCACTCAAATCGAAAACACCGAGGCAACGCCCAGCATTTACAAGCTCTATAGCATCAGCACGATCTATCACATCAAATTTACCGACCTTCTCCTCTTGTTCGGCGTAGACCTGCAAAAAATTGGCAGGCATCAGATTGCCATGTCGCTCGAACAGACGCATCTTACGAATATTGAGGCCCACGACGGTGATCGCACTGTTTCATTTCCCGTGCGTTTCGACCATGGGTTCAACCTGGAGAGCACGAACCTATTATCGAGGATGATCGAGACTTGGGGAGAAGTTCCGATTTCCTTAATCCAGCATCTGGACGTCAGGCATGCGCACTATGGCTACATCGGCCTCCACGATTACACGCTGTGGCCAATGCTGAGGCCAGGAACGTTTGTGCAGATCGACCCAAGATTGCGGAGGGTCCAGTCCTTCAAGTGGCGCGCCGAATTCGAACGCCCGGTGTATTTCGTTGAGCTCCGCGACGGCTATGCATGTTCCTGGTGTGAGCTACAGGGGAATCAGCTTGTTCTCGTGCCTCATCCGCTGTCTCCCTGCAGCGTGCGGCAGTTCCTCTACGGAACCGACGCAGAAATTGTCGGACAGGTGACAGGGATCGCCATGCGAATTGCGGACGCTATCGAGTGGCCCGCTCGCGAGACTCCACAATTGCCAAAGCGATCTTAACGTTCGCCAAAAAGAAACTCGTTGTGAGAGGATCGCTCTCGGTGGGTACGGCGACACGGTACGGTTCCAGTCTCTCCCAAGCTCGAATCACCTCGTTTGATTCCGCGCCAACAGAGCGCAGATAGGCTTGGAGCTCATCCACGAGATCCTCCAAGGGGCTCAGCGCGAGATCCGTGAAGACCTCTTTGTGGGCCTCCGACAAGGTTTGAGCCGCCACTGCTTCGGAGAACTGGAATGCAAGGCCGTCGTGATAGTAACGCCCAGTGTTGTAGTCGCGTGTCGACGCGAGATAGATCAACCGGGCGAACTCCAGCCCGATCTTCGCTAGAGTACGATTGTTGAGGTTTTCCCTCGCTGCTTCCATATCCGTACGGTGGAATGGTCCTGACATTTACGAAGCTATCTTCCTCTCGGACTCGGTGCACCTGGGGGAGCCGGCGCGCGCTTGTTGCTTCCGGATGCCAACTGTGCAGCATACATTCTTGCGATGACTTCATAGATGCGCTCAGACAACCCGTCTGCGTATCCGACCAAACGCCTCATCATAACAGGCCCGCGAAGCCGGACCACCGTAGCAATGAACCGACAAAGCATCTGAAAAACGACGTAGTCTGCGATCACTCTCAACTCAACAAGCGGCTCTAGGCGCGAATTTCTTCGCGCCGCCGCGCTATGAACACGCATCAACTGGGTCGCATTCGTGCGCGCCCCTCGCAACCAACACAGTGCGAGCGCCGTGCGCTGCTGAAGAAAAAGCCGCTTTGCCCGGCGAGATTCCTGCTTAGCTATGAATTCCCAGTCTTCCGATCCAAATAGTCTATCCGCCAACGGTTGCCGAAAAGATTCCGCGAAAAGAGCAACCTGGGTCTCTCCCTCCTCAGACGATTCCGCAGGATCGTGGTTTGAGGGTACGGCCCGCTCGAGCAAGAGGATTACGAGGATCAGCAGGAATAAGCCAAGAACCAGAAATGGCCAAGCTCCCGTCATGGGCGTATCGCTCTCGCTAGATACGTGCGCACCTGATGAAGTCGCTTCCTCGTTTTTGCTGCGAGCAACTGGTAGTCCGCTTCAATCTCCGGCTCTGTCGCGGGCAGCGGAACAGTTTGGTAGGACCACAAAGTAAAACCCCAAACTGTCAACACCACCAAGTAAAATATTGGCTGAAGATACTGCCAAGATTTCTGAAACGAATCCCCCAAAAGCAGACGGAGCGTGAGATCAATTACGCTGGTGCTGATAAAAAGTCCGTAGCCTAGAATCATGCCTTTGAGGTTCCGCCCCAATGGAATTCCGTAATGCGCAAGAACAAGAATCAAGGCGATCAGTAGTATCCCCTGTACCGTGCGCATATTCCGCTCGAGTTCGGCGGTTGTCTCGGCCTGCCACCAGACCGAGCCGTTCCACGCATTGACCAGGATTTTTGACAAGACCATGAGCACAAAGCAAAGGAGCAGGTTGCGTGCCATGCGGCCAGCTCCCGGATAACGTCCGAGCGCTTGACGATAGATTTCCCAGATCAGCGCACAACCCACCAGAACACTGAGGGGCTGAGTATACCAATAGAAGACCCTGTAGGATGCCGGCTGGGCGAGGTAAATGATAAGACGCACAGAGGATAGGGCAAGAACCCAACTGAGGTAACTGTAGAAAAGGATGTACTTCCTGAGAAAACCTGCGGTTACGGCTCTGACCAGGAGTGCGGCCTCAACTGCGAGAGTCAGAAACCAGATAGCCAAGGAGAACATCTTTTGCCACCCGTGGAAAAGGCAAATCCTAGCACAAAAGTGGGGGGGAAGGTTCCGATAGCCTTCCCCCTCAGATGAATTGTTAGACGTATAGAAAGGTAAATGACGGATGTGGAATGGGAAGTGGCGGCGGAGGAGGTTCGCCACCGTCCACTGTCAAGACTGGCGTGGTTCGAGCGGTTGACGCTGGTGGAATGGGAAGTGGCGGCGGAGGAGGTTCGCCACCGTCCACTGTCAAGACTGGCGTGGTTCGAGCGGTTGACGCTGGTGGAATGGGAAGTGGCGGCGGAGGTGGTTCGCCGCCATCCGCAACAGAAATGATGGAAATCTGCGAAACACCAGTTGCGGGATGCACAAGGGTAAGCAAGCCGAAAAGAGCCAAACATCCAAGCAGAGACAAACAGACATCGATTTTTTTGTAATTCATGATTTCCTCCATCAGCAGTTGAAATTGGCGACCCGTCGGTTGGGAATGGGTCTCCACTGCGGGTTCAGCTTAGGGAAGTGCTTCGGCGGGCAGAGTGCCCTACCGATGTTGCTTAGGATAGTGACCACAATCGAGAAGAGTGCTTGGCGTCAGCGATCGAGAGGAGGCCCACGTCAACAACAGATCTTCGTGGAGCGATCCGCCTCGGTTCTCCTCATCGCTCGTTTGGGCTTATGGAAACGTGACATTGAGTCCGCATCAAGCGTGAACAACCGGCCGACCTCGGAAAAATTTGCATTTGCGTGACCAGCCACGAGGTCCGCTCGGATTTCCAAGCAGTTCCTGAATCCTCAGGCTCCAAAAGAGATAGTAAGGACGAGCAATCTGCGGACGAGGATAGCTGGAGGAGATGCCCAGGTCAGCCCCTCTCTTTGTGGTTCTGGACCTCGTACGCCGGTTGCACTGGAGGACTGCTTCCCATGAAAGACAGATCTTAAGTCATATTGTATCAACGGCTTACGAAATTCATTTCTCCAAAGGCGGCTATCCCTTTAATCCGGATTTGGCGAACTTCATGACCTCGCGTTTACAGCGGATCGTGAATGGCCGATTTCTCGTTTGTCGCCGGTGAACCTACCCCTGGTCACGATACTGAGCAGGAATCCTGGGTGAGACTACCAGGTAAAACGGAATGGATAAAATCCTCTCCCCACGGTGGCCTTTTTAGGGGGAATGATGAGGATGATGCTGATCGGGCAGCGGTATCGCTGCCAGAACGTGGAGTGCGGTGCCGAGATCGAGGTAAAGAAAGCCTCGATTGAGTGTCGGTCGAATCCCAGATGTTGCTGTGGTGCGGAAATGAAAAAGCCTTATACCCCACCGGTTCTAAGAACGTTCAGCAAGGATGCGGCGTTCGTATCGGAATTTCGGCACGCAGCGGATAGGTATTGAGCCTGCCCAGGCCGAGGTCCCATCCAGCCTTAGAACAATTCCTATGCTAATCAGCCTGAAGTTCACTTCGGCAACTATCTTCCTACTTGTTGGTGTGTTCCTTCTCGACAGCCCCGTTTCGGGCCCGGATACGAACCAAATCGCGCTTCTCCTCGGTGGGGCAACACTAGTTTCACTCGGTTTGCTAACTACTTTGCTCACTGTAAAAGACTGGCTGGTTTGGAAGAGACACTACAAGAACGGAGGCGGGCGGGATCACGGATGAATTTTACGAGAGGAACGAGTCAGTGAATTGGATGCCTCAACGCCCGCGACGCCGTGCCTGATGGCGGCAAGCTTTCCATCGCAACGAGCAATGTAGGGATTTAGGAAGACTATCAGGACACTCACACCTGGGCAGTTCCCGGCAGATTTGTAATGCTACGCGTCTCAGATACCGGAACGGGAATCGATCCTGCGTCCCCCGAGCACATCACCCGGTAGCGCAATGGGCACAACTCGCTAAGGGGACGGTCCTTAGTTTTTGGCTCGATTGGCGCCAAGCATATATCTCGCACGCCCGCTCCCGACAGATGCACCGTTCCGAATCCGGATCTCTTTCGAGACCCGTCTCTTGCACTATCCCACCAAGGCTCACACTCCCGCCCGCTTGCCGACACCGCCCGTTGCAGCGACTACGCATGGCGGCATTTAAATTAAGGCCAAGCGAACATTCGTGGATCACTGTGGCTTGACCTTGTTAGTCTGGTGCTCCTCTTGATGCCCCTGTCGGCCGTTCCCCTGCAACGCCAGCAAGCCAGTGTTCGAGAATGGGGAGTTCGTTGGCCGGGATATTTACAAATGAAAGGCCCATTCCGTTGGGCTCGAGGGCAAATGCAACTTTGGCATCCGTTCGAAAACGGACTCCCTCATTTGTGATTTCTATTACGAGCAATGTGCCTTGGGAGAATGGTTGATGAGTGCGGACGTAACAACCGCCCTTGCTCAGATTTACGGTCTCGCCCCAAATCTCCCTGCCGGAATCCAACTCGGTTGCCCGGACTTCGGCGGTGAATGGCAGTCTACTTGAGCCGATCCTTGGGGGACGAGCGAGTTCCACAAACCCTCCGTCTTTCGAAACATCCCTGCCGGTTGTTCCACCGACTTGATTATCACGCTCGCGATACGAGCTCTTGTGCGCAAACCGATTCTGCTTCGGATACAAATCATCATGGGCTGACAAAAAAAGGCGCTCTCGGCCGCGAATCGTTGAACGGTGGCTTATGGTCCGAATCTTTTCATCGTTTTCTTTTCTTCGAGAGCACATGTGAAACGCCGCGATATGGGCCTGAGTACGTTGTTTAGAGCCTAAGTAAGTTTTCTCGCCGCTATCTGAGGCCGCCTGCTGCCATCAAATACTTGCGCTGGCCTCGCTTGCTTGGCAGGCAAAGCCAACTGAAAGCAAGGTGGCTAAAGGCCCAACGTTGCTCGGTATTGCGACCAGGACTGGGATTCGATAAATGGAAGGGCCAAGCTTGACTAAGCTCCCTGCGGGCAAGATACCCTTGGGGGACTCAGGAACCGGGCGGAAAACGCTTTTCTGCGAGTCACCAGTTGAAGGGCTTTCTTAAGGTGCGACACCATGATTCCCTCCATCAAATCAGAAACATCGAATCCGGATCGCACCACGGGATGAAGATGGCGGACAAGACCAAGAGTGGCGCTATTGCGGAACCGAGCGGTGATCATTCTCTCCGGCAAGGACAAGAAAGAACCAAGGACCGCCTCCGTCGCATCGAACACCGGGAGTGGTGGCTTTGGGCCACGGCGGTAGTAATTACCATCCTATTGACGGCCGGAATCCTGTCCTTCCTGCCGCCGATTTTGCGTTCTGGCGAACAGAGCGAGTCTGCATTTACCCTGCAGCGCGCAATGTGGGGACTGGTAGCCATCGTATTGCTATTTGATTTGTACACCATCTACCAGCAACTCCAGCTCCACCGCACTCGCAGACGCTTGTTCGAGAGGGAAGAACTCTTTCAGCTTATCGGCGAAAATGTCGCCGACATGATTGCCGTTGTCGACTTAGAAGGGAACCGGCTTTACAACAGCCCCTCGTATCACAAAGTGCTCGGCTATACCGCCGACGAACTGAAGAGTTCGTCTTCGTTCGACCAGATTCACCCCGATGACCGCCAGCGGGTTCGCGAGGCTGCTGCCCAAGCACAGCGCACCGGAGTGGGCAGACCTCTTGAATATCGCATTCGACACAAAGATGGCACTTGGCGCGTATTGGAATCGAATGCCAGTGTCATTCGATCGTCTTCGGGCGAGCCCGAAAAATTGGTCATTGTGAACCGGGACATCACTGAACGCAAAGAGGCTGCGGAGTCTCTCCGCCTCACTGAATCCGGCTTTCGGTCCATGATCGAAGATGCCCCGTACGGCATCTTTCGTGCTGCCACCGACGGCACGCTTCTCAGGGCAAATCCAGCGCTACAAAAGATGCTGGGATACGAGAAGCTGGACGAATTGCGCAAAGCTAATCTCGACAGAGAAATCTTCAAAACCCCTGCGGACTTTCAAAGGCTGAAGGAACTGCTGGACAGCGCAAACGAGTTCAAAGACGTTGAAGTGGGATTGAAGCGCAGGGATGGAGCACCCATCACCGTCCGGTGCACCGGGCGAAGAGTGAAGGAGGAACATTTGGGTGTGCCTTGCTTCGATGTGTTTGCCGAGGATGTCTCTGAAAGGAGAGTCCTCGAACGGCAACTGCAGATGGCCGGAAAGATGGAGGCAGTCGGGCGTCTGTCCGGCGGGATCGCCCATGACTTCAACAACCTGCTTGGTGTGATCATCGGCTACAGCCAGTTGCTCAAGCGGAGACTAGATCCCGGAAGTGCTCTGCTCGAGCCTGCCGAGGAAATCGAGAAGGCCGGGCAGAGGGCGGCATCGCTAACGCGGCAGCTTCTGGCTTTTAGCCGCCAGCAGATCCTTACGCCAGCAGTCCTGAATTTGAACGACCTAGTTCTGGATATGGCCAAAATGCTTCCCAGACTCCTCGGAGAAGACGTAGCCGTAACCACATCCTTGTGCACGGACTTGGGAATGGTGAAGGCGGATCAAGGGCAACTCGAACAAGTGATCATGAATCTGGCCGTCAATGCCCGCGATGCTATGCCGGACGGTGGCAAGTTGCGGGTAGAGACCGCAAACGTTGAGCTGGACCAAGCGTACGCATGGCAACACGCCGGGGCGAAACCCGGCCATTACGTCATGCTGGCCATCACTGACTCCGGGACCGGTATTGACGCCGAGACGCTTGCCCACATTTTCGAACCTTTTTTCACGACCAAGGAAGTGGGCAAGGGGACAGGATTGGGCCTCGCTACAGTTTACGGGGTGGTGAAACAAAGCGGCGGCTATATCTGGGTGGACAGCAAGCCTAGACAAGGAGCTACATTTCAGATCTTATTGCCTCGGGTCGAAGAACCGGCCACCTCCATCACGGCAACCACGCCCTTGGCCGAAACGATTGGGGGGGCAGAAACAATTTTGCTGGTCGAGGACGCTGAATCGCTTCGAAAGCTGACACGATCATTTCTCGAATCCCATGGGTTCCGGGTGCTCGTTGCACAGAATGGGGAGGAAGCCATACAGGTAGAAGCCGGGCATTCCGGGAAAATCGACCTTTTGTTGACCGACGTCGTCATGCCAGGCATGAATGGGAGAGTTCTCTCCGAGAGATTGCTGCCAAGACAGCCGGGCATGCGGGTCTTGTATATTTCGGGATATACCGACAGTTTCATTGCTGGTCACGGAGTGCTAGAGCGGGGTGTGGTTCTTCTCCATAAACCATTCACAGAAGATGCCCTGATCGGAAAAGTGCGCGAGGTATTGGACAGCGAAAGTCCAAAGGCTGGCGGGGCCGGCAACTGACGAGCTTCCAAGCCGTCTGAATCTCGCTGACAGCTACAAAATGGTCGATACCGGCGAGCCCGAACAAGCGCTGGCCTTGGCATTGGAGCACAAGCCGGACGCGATTTTATTGGATTTGCGGTTGCCCAAGTACTCAGGGTTTTAGCTTTTCCAGACCTTTCACGCGGAAAGGATTGTTGCGGAGCGGCTGTCTTTCACCGGAAGAAGATACTGGGCACCATAGCGAAACATCTTTTCTTCAGGGAGTTCCTGGACATGGACGATTCGAGCCGAAACGGGAATGTCGGGTGAACCGGGAGTGTAGGGAGCGGCGACTTCGATGGCTGCCGTTTTGTCGTAGCATCGGCTACTCTTGAAACAAAGGCCGCCGCGCGAGATGTTTTCACAGACGACGATATCCTCCTCCGAGCCGTGATTGCGGACACACCCGGTGAAGTTCACCTTGATACGCATGTGCTGACGCCTGTTCTTGGAGGCTGCGGGCAAGGCGGGGTGCTTGAGGGCAGGAGCAGGCTCGGAAGAAAGAGTCACGGCTTCGGGCGAGCCAACATTGTCGCGAGCTTCCGCCGGAGTCCGCTTCCAGAGAGTCGATCTTTGACACTGTTTGCAATCGCGAAGTAGGCAGTCGTGGATGGCATAGACGTCCGATTCCAGCCCGTCCAGGTCGATCACTTCACGGCGACCGCAAATGTTGCAATGAAGCGCCATGCGGGGGTCTGAAGTACCGGCTTCCGTCGCGGAACCGAACTCGAGGCCCCAGAAGTCGATGTCCGGATCGAGAAAAGTAACGCCGTAGGTGTACAGGCCATCTTCGGAGCCGATCTCGCCGACGACGCGAATCTCCGCTTCTCGCTGGCATTGCTTCTCGGTGACGATTAGCTCTTGCTCGACGCTGAGTTTGTGCATTGACACGATTCCCGCACCGTGACGGCTGAGAACGACAGTTTTCGTCTGCTCGACAAATTCTCTGCCACGCGCGTCGGAGCCAATCAGAAGAATGGGGACTTCTTTCGCTATGCGAACGCTTCGCCGCAAGGCGTTTGTTCCGGGTCTATCGATCGTCTGCATAACACCTGTCTCCTCAAAGACTACAACCTGGCCTTGCAACTGCGACGCTTGGTCTTCAGCAAACTGCAGCTGCTGCGAGTTCAACGCGATTGCGCCCCGCGCGTTTTGCGGCATAGAGCGCTTCATCTGCAAGCCCTTGAAGTTTGCTGAAGATCGAAGGCTTCTGGTGTCCTTCAAAGCCGGCGAGGCCGAAACTAGCGGTCACGCGTATCGTGCTTCCTCCGAACGTGAAGGCCGTCTTGCCGAGTTCCCCTCGGATGCGTTCGATGACCCTTAGCGCATCTTCCCTAGCGGCATAGGTTAGGACGATCAGGAATTCCTCTCCGCCGAGGCGTCCACAAAGGTCGCTCGCTCTGGTATTGGCCTTGAGAATTTTGGAGAATTTTTGGAGAACGGCGTCGCCTGCATCGTGCCCGAAAGTATCATTCACCTGTTTGAAATGATCCAAGTCGGCCACCACGACCCAGCAAGAAAACTTATGCCTGGCGGCGCCACTCAGTTGGCCGGCAGCCCAAGTTTCGATCGCATGGCGGTTAGGCAATCCCGTTAAAGCATCAGTAAGCGCAAGTCTTTCCATGAGCTTGGTCTTTATTCTTAGCTGACGATGGAGCTCGATGCTCCTGATGCCCACAGCCACGCGAGCCAAGAGTTCGCCGCGATGGAACGGCTTCGTCAGATAGTCATCGGCCCCCGCATCTAGCGCTTCTACAAGACAATCTTTGTCGGTGCTGCCAGTCAGTACGATGATGTAACTGTAAGCGTCTCGCGAACTTGATCGAATGCGCCGGCACATCTCTTCTCCGGTAAGGTCGGGCATCACCCAGTCCATGATCACCAGATCAGGCTTATGTTCCTCGAAGAGTCGCATCGCCTCTTGGCCCGTTTTCGCGAAGATCATCTTGTAGTGATTCTGGGCCAGTGGGAGCTCCACGAGCTTGCGAGAAACCGGTGAGTCGTCGATGACCAGCACTTTGAAACCATTCCCCGTTGCCCTCATATATCCCTCAGTTCTCGCAGGCGACTTTGCGGACGAAACTTTGGTTGTATGCGCATCGAATGGTGAACTACTCGGTTCCTTCTCCCAGGATGACTTACTCCTGTTGAGCTGGCCGCCTTCGTCGAGCTGGCGGCCTCTCCAAGTTGTCGTCTCATGTTTCACGTCTTGACATAAGGCAATCGGTGGCCCAAGCGGATGTTTCTCGTATCTGCTTTGTTTACAGTTAGATACGGAAATAACGCATTTCCGCTTAACGACTTGGGGTAAGGAATTGTGTGTGAAAAACAGACAGTCTGTAGGAAATTAAAACAATGCCTAGAGCGGGCCTACGAGGAGAGCCAGTGGCCCTAAAAAGGCGCCGCCGGGGCTGCGCGATAACACGAATTCTTAACAGGGGCGGGCGCTCATACTCGCTTCTCTTTCATCCGCAATTTCAGAGCTTCAAGCTCTTGCTTGGTCATGCCTTGCAGAGCCATGGCTGTGGCCAGATATAGAGCGGGAACGTGTTTCATTCGGTTGCCCTGGGTCACCTTGCGACGGAGTTTCTCTACTTCTGGGTCAGCGCCTACTTTCAAAAACACTTCATACGCATCGGCGATGGACAGATTTTTTTCAATCAGGCCATGCTTAACCAGAATGCGATGATACGAAGGTACTGCCAAAGCGGATGGATGGGTTTGCGGAGCGCGCCGGTATTGTTTTGGATGTTTCATTTCACTATGCTGCCACGTTTTCTCAATCCGGTCATTTCTTAGACACTCGCGCGGTCACAAAATTGTCTTCCAGCTGAAATCGGCACAGCAGTAAGTATGCACTCCTACACAGGTACCTAACCATGGCCGGGAGGTGTGGAAGATCGAGTGCTAATTGGTTCCTTTTCCCAGACCGCCCGGCGGAGTGATGTCTGCCTCCTCTGAATCGCTCTCACCCAGAATTCGGTAGAGTTTTGTCCGGCTGATCCCCAGCTGTTCCGCGGCACGAACCTTGTTTCCGCCAGTGCTCTGGAGTACTCGAAGCGCATAAAGTTTTTCCATATCTTCGAGCGTGCCGAGGGGCTCTTCCACTTGAGGTATGGTTACCTGGTTTTCACGGATGTATTCCGGAAGGTCGCCAATGTCGATGGTTTCGTTCTCCGCCATCATGCAAGCGCTTCCGAGCACGTTTTCAAGCTCTCTGACATTTCCGGGCCAGGAATACTTGGCCAGTAGAGCCTGCGCTCGCCGCGTGATTCCGTGCACGGGCTTGTTGTATTGCTCGGCGAATCGCTTTATGAAATAGCGTTCGAGCAACGGGAGGTCGTTTGCTCTTTGCGCTAGTGATGGAACATTAATTTGCACCATGCTGAGACGGTAAAAGAGATCTTGACGAAACCGGCCATCCTTCACCATGGTCTGGAGGTCTCTATGCGTCGCTGCAACCACTCGAACGTCCACTCGCCGGACCGCAGGGGAGCCCACTCGCTGGATCTCGCGGTTCTGCAGGACTCGAAGTAGCTTCGCTTGTGATGAAAGTGAAAGCTCCCCAACTTCGTCCAGTAGAAGAACGCCCCCGTTGGCTGCTTCAAACAGTCCGATGCGGTCTTGAACGGCCCCGGTGAAAGCACCCTTGACATGACCGAAAAGTTCGCTTTCTGCAAGCGTCTCTACCAGCGCTGAGCAATTGCATGTCACAAACGGCCCTGAAGAGACTGGACTCATCCGGTGCAGTGCCTGGGCTGCAAGCTCTTTACCGACCCCCGTCTCGCCCGTCAAGAGCACGGTTCGGAAATGCGGCGCGACACGGCGGATACGGTGAAACACTTCGAGCATCGCGGCGCTGTTCCCCACCATGGCAGCAAATTGGGAGTTTTCGAGGAGTTCATTCTCCAGCTCTAAGCAACGCTGCCCCTGGCGCACTTCCAAAAGAAGAGATTCCACACGTTGCTCGAGTTTCTCGACGTCCACCGGTTTGGTCAAGTAGTCGGCGGCCCCTTTCTGGATAGCCTCAACGGCGGATTCGGTGCTGTATTGGCCAGTGAGCAAGACCACCTCAGTGCCGGGATCGAACCGGAGGACCTCCTCGAGGAGCTCGATTCCCGTC
>Ga0307479_10001549_pt1 | contig 21006 bp, 16 predicted proteins | sample atmos_gasesECM4C_FD_203743 | JGI IMG/M metagenome (GOLD analysis project Ga0307479, IMG submission 203743) | Hardwood forest soil microbial communities from Morgan-Monroe State Forest, Indiana, United States - atmos_gasesECM4C_515 | ecosystem: Environmental > Terrestrial > Soil > Temperate...
AGTTGAATCATGCATCGATTATCGACGGGGCGCGGCTTTCCAAAGCGACCATCAAAATCTTCAAGCACAAAGATGTGCAGGACTGCGAGCGCATCCTCCAGGAGAATGCAAGTTTTCCGGGTAAGAAGCTGATCATCACGGACGGGGTCTTTTCCATGGACGGCGACATTGCGCCGCTGCCGCAATTGTGCGACCTGGCGGAAAAATACAACTGCATCATGATGGTGGACGACGCGCATGCGAGCGGGGTGCTGGGTCGCGGTGGGCGCGGCACCGTGGATCATCACCAGTGCCACGGCCGCGTGCACATCCAGGTGGGCACGCTAAGCAAGGCGATCGGGGCTATGGGCGGCTACGTTTGCGGCTCGCGCGACCTGATCGATTTTCTGTACTTGCGCGCGCGGCCGTTTCTGTTTTCGACTTCGCACCCGCCGGCCACGGTGGGAGCGTGCCAGGCGGCGTTCACGCTGCTGGATTCACCGGAAAGCGAGAAGTTGCTGAAGAAACTCTGGGCCAATACGAAATTCTTCAAGCGCGAATTGAAGAAGCGCGGATTCCAGTTCAAAGGCAGCGAGACGCCCATCATTCCGATTCACGTGGGAGAAGCCGCGAAAGCGTTTGAATTTTCGAAGAAGCTGTTTGAAGCGGGAGTGTTTGCGCCGGCGGTGGGCTATCCCATCGTGGCGGAGGGCAAGGCGCGGCTGCGCGCCATCGTCAGCGCGGCGCACAAGCGCGAACAATTGCTGCGCGCTGCGGACATCCTTGCCGAAGTGGCCAAGCCGCTGGGTATCGTGTGAGTTCGAGATCGGCTAGTTTTTGGAGACGCGAAGGGGTGACCCGGAAAATCCTTCCTGAGACGTTTCGTTTTGACCCAACGAGGCATCGACTGCACAACGGAAAAATCTTCTAAATCACTGAAAATTAAAGACATTGGAGAGTGGCACCCACCTTGCATATCTTCACAAATTATCGGCTAAGTCACAAAACGAGAGAAGTTATCATGGGTACGAGTCTGACTGGCCGAAACTGAAAAAAGGGGGCTTTCCGTCATGAAATCAGCAGGGCTTGTACTCATCCTTGGGAGCGTCATGGTTACCGCATCCGCAGCGCAAACGCAAACGAACGCGCAAGCGGGAGCGCAGGCCGGCGGGCAAGCGTCCGTGCAAGCGGGGAAAACGCAGGCAGGCGCTTCCAGCTCGACGTCCGCTGGGGCTTCAACACAAAACGGGCAGGCGAACGCCGGGCTGGCCAGCGGGACGGCGTTTAATGCCGCGCTGACTGCCCCGGTTGACTCGAAGAAGTGCAAGCCTGGCGACGAGGTGAAGGCGCATACAACCGAAGCGGTCGATGCCGAAGGTAAGACCGTGATTCCGAAAGGCACAAAGCTGGTGGGACACGTCACGCAGGCTTCGGCGCGCGCCAATGACCAGGCGGAATCTTCTGTAGGCATACTGTTTGATAGAGCAATCTTGAAGAATGGGCAGGAAGTCGCGTTGAATGTCGCGATTCGAGCGCTGGCTTCGGCGCAGACCGGCGTCTCGCAGGCCGGCGCCGATGCGGACATGATGGGCGGCGCGGGCTCTTCGGCGGGCGGATCGGGAATGTCCGGCGGGCGCGGCGCAATGGGCGGCGTGGCCTCTACTGCGGGGGGCGTCGTGGGCGGTGTGAGTAACACCGCGGCGAACGCAGGAGGAGTCGCGGGCGGAGCCGTGAACTCGACGGCGAATGCGGCCGCGAGCGTGGCCGCAACGTCGAAAGGCGCGGTTGGCGGCTTGAATGCGGGAGGACAGCTCACTTCCAATAGCCAGGGCGTCTTCGGCCTGAACGGCTTGAGCCTGAACGCGGGGGCATCGAATGCCACCGAAGGATCTGTGATTACTTCGGCGGGGAAGAACGTGCACCTCGACAGCGGCACGCGCATGCTACTGGTTACGCAAGAGCAAGCAGGAACCAGGACCGAGTCCAGGCAGCCTTCTGAGAGCAAGCCAAATCCTAAATCCGGGCAGAAGCCGGAATCAGAAAAGCCTAAAAAGCCTGAAAAACCATAAGGAAAACGTTTCCCCGCAAGGCCGCGCGAAGCTTCACGCTTGCGCGGCCTTTCTTATTTTCCGGCAAGCTCATTCGAGTGGGGTCCCGCTCGCCGGTGCCGTCTCGCATCCTTTGCTATACTCGCGCGCATGGCTGCAGCGCCGAAAAAACTGTTCCTCGTCGACGCAATGGCGCACGTGTACCGTGCGTTTTATGCGCCGATGGTGCGCATGAACGCGCCCTCCGGCTTGCCCACCAAAGTTCCTTTTCTCTTCGCTAATATCCTGCGGCGCTTGCTGAAGGACTATCAGCCGGACTACCTGGGAATTGTTTTTGACCCGCCGGGAGCGACGTTCCGCGACAAACTGTTCGAGAAATACAAGGCGCAGCGCGCGCCCATGCCCGACGAAATGCGCGTGCAACTGCCTTATGTCCGCAGAATGTGCGAAGCCATGCGGCTGCCGATGCTCGAAGTGCAGGGGTATGAAGCCGACGATGTCATCGGGGCCATAGCCACGCAAGCGGCAAAGAAAAAACTCCAAGTGCTGATTATCACCAACGACAAAGACATGATGCAGCTGGTCAATCACGACGTGCGCGTGCTGCGCACGGCATCGGGCGGAGCGAAAGCGGACGTCATCGTGGATGCCGAGAGAGTGAAGGAAATTCTCGGCGTGCCGCCGGAAAAAGTCATTGACGTGATGGCGCTGATGGGCGACACGGTGGACAACATTCCCGGCGCGAAGGGCATTGGTGAAAAGGGCGCGAAGGAATTAATCCAGAAATACGGGAGCGTCGAGCAAGCTCTGGATCACGCCGATGAAGTTTCGAATAAGCGCTACCGCGAAGCGCTGCAACAGCAGCGCGAGCAAGTGCTGCTGTCGAAGCAGCTCGCCACGATTGCCACGGACGCGCCGCTGGAGCTGGATTTGCACGCGCTAGAGCGGTGCGAACCGGATGCCGCGGCCCTTGCCGCACTTTACCGCGAGCTGGGCTTCAACTCGTTGCTGAAAGAGTTGGGCGCCCAGGCAACAGCCGCAAGCGCGCCAGCAGCAGCGGTGGCGGCAACGCCAGCCGATTATGCGCAGTTTGCGAACGCCGCGGAATTTCGCGATTACCTGGCAAAGCTTCCCGCCAGTCAGCCGCTGGCGGTGTGGTTGAATCTCGATCTTGGCCAGCGCGAGTCCGAAGGATTCGGGACGCGCATCGCGGCGATTGAAATCTCTCCGAAGGCCGGCGAGGGCCGCGCGGTGTGGGCGGACGAGAAAGGCGAAGCGCTGAAGGCGCTCGCGCCTTTTCTCGAAGACGCCCAGCAGCCGAAGATCGTTCACGATCCTAAAATTTTTACGCTACTTGCCGGCGAAACCAACAACATCCAGCACGCCACGCAGCTGTATTCCTACCTGCTGCGGCCCACGACGGCGAACCACAATTTTTCCGAGGTGGTGATGCGCCAGTTCAGCACGATGTTAGGCGGTGGGCCCGGTGAGCGCGCCGACTACCTTCAACGGCTGGCGCCGGCGCTGCGCGAGCAGGTGAAAGAGCAGCAGCTCGAAGAAGTCTACGAAAAAATTGACCTCCCGCTCGCGCCAGTGCTGGCACGCATGGAGCGCGCCGGAGTTCGCGTCGACCCGCGGGCGCTCGAAAAGATGTCCGACGCGATGGAAAAAGAAGCACGCCGCCTGGAAAAGGAAATTTGGGATCTTGCGGGAACGGAATTCAATGTCAACTCGCCGCCGCAGCTTGCAGAGATTCTGTTCGACAAATTGAATTTGAAGGCCAACCCCCGCCGCGGAAAGGCCAAGGCGCGCTCGACGGCCGCGGAGATCCTCGAGGAACTCTCAGCGCAGCATCCGCTGCCCGCGAAAATCATCGAGTACCGCGAAGTCTCCAAGCTGAAATCCACGTACGTAGATGCTCTCCCCAAACTCATTCATCCGGAGACGGGACGGTTGCATACGAGCCTTTCGCAGACGGGAGCTGCGACCGGGCGGCTTAGCTCGAGCGATCCCAACCTACAAAACATTCCCATCCGTACGGAGCTGGGTCGGCAAATTCGCGCTGCGTTTGTCGCGGAAGAGGGAAAAATCCTGTTGTCCGCGGATTACTCGCAAATCGAGCTGCGGGTGATGGCGCATTTCTCACAGGATCCGGTGCTCATAGAGGCGTTTCGCAACGGCGAAGACATTCACGCGCGCACGGCGCAGGAAGTGTTCGGCGTGGGACCTCTGGCGCAAACCGCCGAGCACCGCCGCGCCGCCAAAGCCATCAATTTCGGAATTATCTACGGGCTTTCGCCTTTCGGCCTGGCGCAGCAGCTCGGCATCCAGCAAAAGGAGGCCGCGCAGTTTATCAGCGCGTATTTCGCGCGCTATCGCGGCGTGAAAGATTACCTCGAAAAGATTCTGGCGGAGACGCGCAAGACCGGCGTGGCAAAAACTTTGTTCGGCCGAATCCGCCCGATTCCGGAAATTAATTCGCCGCAAGTGCAACTGCGCAATTTCGCGGAGCGCACAACGCTGAATTCGCCGCTGCAAGGCACCGCCGCCGACCTCATCAAGCTGGCCATGATCCACATCGACCGGCGCCTGGCGGAAGAAAATTTCGAGACAAAGATGATTCTCCAGGTGCACGACGAGTTGCTCTTCGAAGCGCCCACGAAAGAGCACGCAAAGCTGGAAAAGTTGGTCAAGCAAGAGATGGAAGGCGTGCACAAGCTGGCCGTCCCCATCGTCGTCGAGGTCGGCATGGGGCCAAACTGGCGCGACCTCGATTGAACCGGCGCGGCGGCTTCTTCGACCCTGTGCCCTACACCTCATGAGTTGGGTCAGGCATCCCACTGGCCATTAGTACAGTCAAATTATCGAAACATAACTCCGCCCGTACCCCGAACCCCCCTCCTGGCGTGCTAGCGTAAAAGTTGTACTCCAAAACAGAGGGATCACTATGCGCCGAACCTTCTATTTCGCCCTGAGTATTGCCGCGGCGTTCTTTTTGGTTTCCTGCGGGGGAGGGTACTCGTCGCCGCCTCCGCAGATCACGGTTATGGTCACAGAAGCTTCCTCGACGGTAAGCCCGGGCGCAACCGACCAGTTCACGGCCACGGTCACAGGCACTACAAACACAGCAGTGACTTGGCAAGTAAATGGCGTCCCCAACGGCAATGCAACCGTGGGAACAATCAGCGCAAGCGGGCTCTATACCGCCCCCAACACGGTCCCCAATCCTGCCTCCGTAACCGTAAAAGCGATTTCGGCGGCCAGCGCGTCGGCCTCTGGATCAGCAATGGTTACGGTCGCACAGCAAGTGCCGGTAACGGTGACTCCGAACCCGGCTAATGTGTCCGTTTTTGCCACGCAGCAGTTCGCGGCAACGGTCAATGGGGTTCCTAGCACCGCCGTGACCTGGCAGGTTAATAACGTTACGGGCGGGGCCCAAGCGACGGGATACATCTCCAGTTCCGGCCTGTTTGTAGCGCCAAGCGGCGGGGTTCCGAACGCTTCGACTATGACGATCACGGTAACCGTTACGGCCGTTTCCACGACCAATCCGAACTCCTCCGGATCGGCAACGGTCAACATTATCCCGGGGAATCAGAATGCACAAAACACACCGGTGCCGCTTGGGACGAGCGGCGGCAACTCCAACGATATAACAGGGAGTATGTGCTGTAGCGGGACGCTCGGGTCGTTGGTGACGCGAGGCGCAACGCAGTACATCCTCAGCAACAACCACGTTCTTGCTTGCACGGATGGCGGCGCCAACGGCACCCAGTGTGGTCCGGGCAGCAATATCCTTCAGCCCGGGTTGGCAGACACCGGCTGCGCGACCACCGGCACGAAAGTTGCCAATCTCACCCAATTTTACAATCTCGAGACGGGGACCGCTCCCTTCATCGATGCGGCGATCGCGCAAGTGGTTTCTGGGGCCACAGATCCAAATGGCAAGATCCTCTATCTGGGGGCTACCACCGACGCGAACAACGTGCCCCTTCCGGACGCGCCACATGCCGGCTCCGGCGTGGCCGCGTCGATAAACATGGCGGTGGCCAAGAGCGGCCGTACCACCGGCCTAACCTGTTCTACGATCATGAGCACAAACATAACTACTTCGGTCCAATATCAAAAAGGCTGCGGCTCGGGGACAACGTTTAATGTGACCTACAACAACCAAGTGGATGTGAGCGGGGGCAGCTTCAGCGCCTCCGGTGATTCTGGGTCGCTCATCGTGACGCAAAACACGGCCGATCCTGTGGCTTTGCTCTATGCTGGCTCCAATGTAGACACAGTCGGCAATCCCGTTGCGGACGTTCTGAACTTCTTTAAGAGCGGCACCAACAGCGTCACATTCGTGGGGGATGCCGCAGGGCATCAGGTGATTGGCTGCACTTTGCCTATGAAACCCGCTTCGGTGATTGCGGCGGTTCCAACTGCAACGGCCTCCGCCCAGGCGCTTCAAGAAGCGACAGCCGCGCGCGACGCGCACGCGCCGGAACTTCTGGCGCACCCGGAAGTGCAAGCGGCCGGCATCGGCGCAAGCTACGATAATCCCCACGAAGCGGCCGTCCTGCTTTTTGTCACCAAGGGTCAGCCGCGAACGAATCTTCCCGCGACCGTGGACGGCATCCGCACGCGGATCATCGAAGGCGATCTCTTCGCGAAGCGCGGCGCGCTGACCGCGGCGGAAAGCGCGGCGCTGGAACAGTCGGCCGCGCCGCCGCAGTTGGTCTATTCCATCTCGGACAGCGAATTGGCCCGCGCCAAAACGGTGCAAAGCGCTCACGTGGATGAATGGATGAACCAGCCCGGCGTGCAAGGCTTTGGCATCAGCTCCAGCGTGGATTCGCCCGGAGAGGCGGCGCTAATGATCTTCCTGATTCGCGGAGCAGCGCATCCGCCCATTCCTCCGCTCATCGATAGAATGCGCACGCGCCTTCGCGAATCCAGCCGCTTCCGCGCCGGGTTCGGCGATGCGGCGCATCCGCAGCGCCCCTGCTCGGTTCCCGCTACGAAAGGAACTCTGGCGAAGCCTGGCTTGAAGCAAGCCACAGAGCAGTAAGTTGCAGTAAATTGCGAAACTGAAGCTTGCACTTGTCATCCCGACCCGCAGGGTGGGTCCCCCGCGGCCTGCGGCGCAGGGATCCCTCCTCAAAAATCCAGATTGAAGCTAAATCGCTTTCCTTCTGACCCACCTTGGGCGTAGAATCCGCTCAAAACCAAGCCGAGTTTGCTTGTTTAGCCCGGCTCGCCCTTTCGGGAGGACGCCATGCGTATGTTTGTCCTTGCCCTGTGCGCGGTTTTGCTCGCCAGTCTTGGAAATTCGCGCGCTGCACGCAACATGAATCAGGAAAAGCCGGCGGCGGAAGCCAAGATAGCGCCGGAAGACGTTGCCAAGAAAAACCCCATTGCGCCAACTCCGGAAGGACTCGCCGAAGCCCGCAAGCTTTATGGCTACGATTGCGCCATGTGCCACGGAAAAGACGGGGACGGTAAGGGCGATTTGGCGGCGGACATGAAGCTGGAACTCCGCGACTGGCGCGACCCCTCCACACTGGAAAAGATGACCGACGGTGAGCTCTTTTTCATCGTGAGCAACGGCAAGGGAAAAATGGAGGGTGAAAAGGATCGCATGCCGGAGAAGGTGCGCTGGAACATGGTGAATCTGGTGCGCTCTTTAGCCAAGAAAGGCGCGGCAGAGAAACCCAAGAGCGAAACTCCGCCTCAATAGCCAACCCGTTACTTCGGCCCATTCGTTGATTGCAGGACACGCCGCCTTGCGCGTGACCAGCCTCGCCGATTCGCTTCCAGGCGCGTGGCAGCTTTGCGGCTTGTGTTATCCTCGCTTACAGAAATCTGCAAAAAAGGAGCAAGGCTATGGCCCACGCGCCGGAATTCTTGAAACTCGTCGATGACGCAAAGAAAAAGGTCAAGGAGACGAATGTCGCCGAAGTCAAGCGCCGCCTGGATGCCGGAGAAAAGCTTCTCCTCGTGGATACCCGCGAAGACAATGAGTGGGCCAACGGGCATATTCCGGGGGCCATTCACTTGGGTAAAGGCGTCATCGAGCGCGACATCGAGCAGGTTGTGCCGGATGCCAGGGCAAAGTTGATTTTGTACTGCGGCGGCGGCTTCCGCTCGGCACTGGCAGCAGAGAACCTCCAGAAAATGGGCTACACCAACGTCGAATCGATGGATGGCGGGTGGAAAGGCTGGGTGTCCGCAGGCCTGCCGACGGCGAAAGGATAATCCGGCGTGTCTGGTGCAACTAGGACGCTGCTGCGCGGCGCAGTGGGGAGCCCTTGGATTTTCCGTTTTTCGATTTGCTCTCTTTGTGCCAGCCGCCAAGATTAAGGGCAACTACCGTGCAGGCGGCGCGCAATTCATCGGCAAGAGCGCGGTCAACCATGGTCCGGGCCACGACCATGCCGCCGATGGCCAGGGCAGCTATGCTCTGTGCCGTGGTGCGGCGAGGTCTGCCATTCTGGATCAAGCTCCGCTCCAAGACGCTTACCATCGCTTTGAACACGGTCTGGAAGGCGCGCTTCGCCCTTACGCCGCTGCGCGCGACGTCGGTCGGCAATGCGACCATCGGGCAGGAATTCTCAACGTCCTCGAAATGTTGGCGAGATAGATAGGCGCGGACGACCTGCGGCCCTACGTCGGTCGATGACAGATCCACATGCACACCTTCCCAGCAGCTTTTCCACTCCGGATCCGTGAAGAAGCAACCCAGTACCGCGGCATACAGATCGCTCTTGCTATTGAAATAGGTATAGAAACCGCCGTGCGTCAGGCCCGCACCGGCCATAATCTGGTTGAGAGAGACGCTCTCAAAGCCATGCCGATTGAACAGCTTGCGTGCGCTGTCAATGATGTTTTTCTTTACTGCCGCGCAGTGACCAGCGGGGTAAGGCATCAGGCCTCCTAATTCGTCGGGTGATGAAGTATGCCTCTAAGTGTGTTCACCTATCTAGTAAAATATTATCTTGAACATATTTTCGCGGCGTGCTCTTCTCCGGAGGTGGTTGAAGACAAGAGATCGGGAGGACGACGATGAGCGATAGAAGCAATCTGATGCTGCCGGGCAAGACGCCCACGCGGCGCCAAATGATTTTCGGTTCTGCGATTGCGTTTGCTGGACTAACCCTGGGCTCGAGGGAGGTTTGGGCAGAGGCCGAGGAAGAGATTTCGCGTACGGAGGAATCCATTCATCAAGAGGCTGTTTTCAAAGCGAACCGGAAGCGTGTCTACGAGGCGCTCACCGACGCCAAACAGTTCGACAAGGTCGTACAGCTCAGTGGAGTCATGCAGGCCATGCACTTGGGAGACAAGCCCGCGGAGATCAGTCGTGAAGTGGGAGGAGCATTCGCGCTATTCGGCGGGTACATCACTGGACGGCACGTCGAACTTGTGCCCAACGAGCGAATCGTGCAGGCCTGGCGAACGGGAAGCTGGCCTCCCGGCCTTTATTCGATTGCGAAGTTCGATCTGGTGGAGCAAGGCGCCGGGAGCAAGATCGTCTTCGACCATACGGGCTTTCCTAAAGGTGACGCGGAATCCCTGGCTTCGGGATGGAAAGCGCACTATTGGGAGCCGCTCGCCAAGCTCCTAGATTAGGCTCTGGCATTGGAATCGGTATTAAACCAGCTGACCCCAATTTCACACTGATTCTAGCGGGGAAATTTGGCTGGGGCGGGAGGATTCGAACCTCCACCATCCTCATTAACAGTGAGGTGTCCTACCGATTGGACCACGCCCCAGCGGCCGGCAACCCCCGAGTGCCCGGGAGCTGTTTACAAAAGTAGGCTCCGCCACCAATGGCGCGGCGAAGTGTATTCCTACGATACCACGGCGAGCCGTGTCGCTCATTCCCGACGCCCAGGGGAATTCTGCCGCTGGCACTTGCGGTTGCATTCCGGAATGTTTTGGTGGAAACTATCGCGTCACACATGTACCGGGCACGCACTTCCCGGTGAACGAGTGGGAAGCCCTAGCAACAACTCCCTTCCGGAGCGCTCACCCGGCAAAGTGCTAATTGGACATGGCGCAAATTTTCCATCGCAGCACGAATTTCATCTCCCGCTTCAGTGTTTTTTCGGCGTTGTTTCTGATTGGGTTTGGGGTGCTGGCGGCCATCGGCGTGGCGCGCTCTCCGTACATGACCCGGCAGAACATCACCCGCGAACAGCCGGTGCAGTTCAGCCACAAACACCATGTCGGCGACGACGGCATCGATTGCCGTTATTGCCACGCCAGCGTGGAGACCTCCGCCGTCGCAGGTATCCCGCCGACGAAAACTTGCATGAATTGCCATTCCGTCCTTTTCAGCGACGCGGACTACCTGGAGCCGATTCGGGAAAGCTACCGCACCGGCAAGCCCATTGAGTGGGTCAAAGTGCACCGCCTGGCCGATTTCGTCTACTTCAATCACAGCATTCACGTGAATAAGGGCGTGGGCTGCTCGACCTGCCACGGCCAGATCGATCAGATGCCCCTGGTCTTCCAGGCCAATACCTTACTGATGGAATGGTGCCTGGATTGCCATCGCAATCCGGAGGCGGCGTTGCGCGAAAACCTGGAAGACGTCTTCAACATGAATTGGAAGCCGCCGGACAACCAGGAAGAAATCGGGAAGAGGCTGGCTCAGGAACGCCACCTTCGGACCACGGCCGAGCTGACGAACTGCTCGACCTGTCATCGTTAAGGGATCGCATGCGCGGGCAAACGCAAGAAGAACAAGACAAGAAGCCGGTTGCTCGTCAACACGCGGAAGAACCGTCTGCCGAATCTTGCGCCGGGCCGCCACCGCTCGACCTGGCGGCGGTGCGCGCGCGGCTGCAGTCGAAAACGAGCACGCAGTATTGGCGAACCCTCGAGGAGCTGGCCGGCGATCCCGCCTTTGAGGAATTGCTCCACCGGGAGTTTCCGCGCCAAGCGCCTTCGGAGTGGGACGACTCCGTGGACCGCCGCGATTTCCTGAAGCTCATGGCCGCGTCGCTGGCCTTTGCAGGCCTCTCCGGCTGCGGGCGCATGCCCGAGCAGCATATCGTTCCCTACGTCAAGCAACCCGACGGCTTGACCCTAGGGAAGCCCCAGTTTTATGCGACGGCCGTGCCTTTTGGCGCCGATGCCATTGGCTTGCTGGTGGAGAGCCACGAAGGGCGCCCAACGAAAGTCGAGGGAAATCCCGATCATCCTTCGAGCCTCGGGGCGACGGACGCCTTCGCTCAGGCCTCCATCCTGAATCTCTATGATCCGGACCGCGCGCAAACGGTCACCAAGATTGGCGAGATTCAGACGTGGTCGGAGTTCCTGGATGCCGCACAATCGCTGGCCGCTGTGTTCCGGGCCACGCAAGGGGAAGGCCTTCGCTTTCTTACGGGCATAGTCAACTCACCTTCTCTTGCCGCGCAAATTCAGACCATTCTGACGCTGTATCCGAAGGCCAAATGGCATCAGTGGGAACCTGCCCTGGGCGACGGGGCGCGTGAGGGCGCGAAGCTTGCGTTCGGAACTTACGTCAACACGGTGTACCGCCCGGAAAATGCCGAGGTCATCCTTTCCCTGGACTCGGACTTTCTTGCCAGCGGGCCCGGGCACGTCCGCTACATGCGGGAGTTTTACGGGCGCCGCAAGCTGCCAAGCTGGAAGATCAATCCGCTGGCGGATCAGCTACCCCCGGAAATGAGAATGAATCGGCTCTATGTCGTCGAGCCCACGCCTTCGGTGACCGGCGCTACCGCGGATCATCACTTGCCCCTGCGGTCCGCCGAAATCGCGCAGTTTGCTCGCGCGTTGGCCGCAAAACTGGGATTGGGAGGCAGCGGAAAGGTTTCGCCCGCCGCGGAGAAGTGGCTCGACGTCGTGGTCCAGGATTTGCGCAAATATCCGAAGCGCACGCTGGTCGTTGCAGGCGAACAGCAATCTGCTGAAGTCCACGCGCTGGCTCATGCCGTCAATGCAGCGCTCGGCAACGTCGGAACCACGCTCTACTACACCGAGCCGGTCGAAGCGCAACCGGTCAATCATCTGGAATCGTTCCGCCAGCTTTGCGCCGACATGGCCGCGGGCAAAGTCGATACGCTGGTTATTCTCGGCGTGAACCCCGTTTACACCGCGCCCCACGATTTCGATTTCACCGCGAAGCTCAAGAAAGTCGCCAACACCATCCACGTCAGCTCGCATTTCGATGAAACTTCCCAGTATTGTCTGTGGCACGTCGCCGAGTCTCACTATCTCGAAACCTGGGGCGATGCCCGCGCTTTTGACGGCACCGTCAGTGTGGTGCAGCCGCTGATCGCCCCGCTCTACCTCACGCATTCTGCGCGCGAAGTGCTTGCCGCTTTCACTGACAAGCCGGGCGTTTCCGATTATGACGTAGTGCGCGATCGCCTGAAGGCCGCGAACCCCGCCGCAGATTTCGACAAGTTCTGGCGCAAAACCCTGAATGACGGCGTTATCTCCGGCACTGCTTTTGCTCCTTTCAGCGTCTCTTTGAAGTTCACTCCCGCGAGCTTGCCGCCCGCAAAAGAGAGTTCCCCCGACGAACTTGAATTCTTGTTCCGCCCCGACCCCTGCATCTACGACGGGCGCTTCGCCAACAACGGCTGGCTCCAGGAATTGCCCAAGCCCGTCACCAAGCTCACCTGGGACAACGCCGCGTTGGTCAGCCCGAAAACCGCCGAGAAGCTCAGTTTGACGCACAGCATTCCGTCGCGCGGCGGTGAACACGGCCAGGTTCTGGCCAATGTGGTCGATATCGCCCTCTCTGGCAGCAAAGTTACCGCCGCAGCATGGATTCTCCCCGGGCAAGCCGAAGGCGTGGTGGTTCTGCCGCTGGGCTATGGCCGCACTAAAGCGGGCTACACCGGCACCAACAAGGGCTTCAACGCCTACGTCGTGCGAACTTCCTCTGCCTTGTGGTCCGCTTCGGCACCTGCCAGCGCCATCACAAAAACCGGCGACGATTACCCTCTCGCCTGCACGCAGTATCACTTCAATATGGAAGGCCGCCATATTCTCGTGGACGCCACGCTGGAGGATTACCGCAAGAATCCCAACTTCGCCCACGAGCACGAGGAAGCCCCGCCCAAAGAACTTTCCCTATACAAAGGTGAGGCCGAATTCCCCTACGCCCGCGACAAGTGGGCCATGGCCATCGATTTGAACAGTTGCAACGGCTGCAACGCTTGCGTGATTGCTTGCCAGGCGGAAAACAACATCCCCGTGGTCGGCAAGGAACAGGTGCGGCGCGGCCGCGAGATGCACTGGATTCGCATCGACCGCTACTACAAAGCGCAATCGCCAACCAACGATCCTTCCAGTTACAACCAGTCCCTCGACAATCCCGAAACGTTTTTTCAGCCCGTGCCCTGCCAGCAATGCGAAAACGCTCCTTGCGAGCAGGTCTGCCCTGTGGGCGCCACCGTGCACAGCGCCGAGGGCCTCAACGACATGACCTACAACCGCTGCATCGGCACGCGCTACTGTTCCAACAACTGCCCCTACAAAGTGCGGCGCTTCAACTTCCTGCGCTTCCAGGATTGGGAAACGCCCCAATTCAAGCTCATGCGCAATCCCGAAGTCACCGTGCGCAGCCGTGGCGTCATGGAGAAGTGCACCTACTGCGTCCAGCGCATCAATATCGCGCGCATCGAGTCGGAAAAAAAGAATGAGCCCATCGCCGATGGCGCCATCGTCACTGCCTGCGAACAGGCTTGCCCGTCGCAAGCCATCGTTTTCGGCAACGCCAATGATCCCAATAGCCGCGTTGCCAAACTCCGTGCCCAGCAGCGCAACTATTCGATTATGCCGGAGCTGAACACGCGCCCGCGCACCACCTATCTCGCCGCCGTGCGCAATCCCAATCCCGAACTGGAGAAGGCATGAGCGCCGGCCAGCCGCCACTCAACTCCCCTGAAATCCGCCGGCTGACCCCGGTGCTCGGTCCGGGTTACACTTACGGCTCGGTCACCGACAAGATCAGTGCCATTGTCCTGACCCGGCCCACTTCCTTCGGCTGGTTCGTTGGTTTCGGAATCGCTTTCAGCCTGACCGGGCTGCTGACCATCGCCATCGGCTGGCTGTTTACCAAGGGCGTGGGCATCTGGGGCATCGACATTCCTGTCGGCTGGGGCTTCGCCATCGTCAACTTCGTTTGGTGGATCGGCATCGGCCACGCCGGCACGCTCATCTCCGCCATCTTGTTCCTCTTGAACCAAAAGTGGCGCACTTCGATCAATCGTTTTGCCGAAGCCATGACCCTCTTCGCCGTGGCCTGCGCCGGCATTTTCCCCCTGATTCACACCGGCCGCCCCTGGATGGCGTTTTACATGTTCCCGTATCCCAGCACCATGGGGCTGTGGCCGCAGTTCCGCAGCCCGCTCATCTGGGACGTTTTTGCCGTTTCCACCTACGGCACCGTTTCCCTGCTCTTCTGGTTTGTCGGCCTCATTCCGGACTTGGCCACCCTGCGCGATCACGCCGTCACCAAGCCGAAGCAGATCATCTACGGCATGCTCGCCATGGGCTGGCGCGGCTCGATGCGCCATTGGCACCGCTACCAGTCGGCCTACCTGCTCCTCGCCGGACTGGCCACGCCCCTGGTTCTCTCCGTACACACCGTCGTGAGTTTCGACTTCGCCATCGCCATTGTTCCCGGCTGGCACACCACCATTTTCCCGCCTTACTTCGTTGCCGGCGCCATCTATTCTGGCTTCGCCATGGTGCTAAGCATCGCCATCCCCCTGCGCAAGGCCTATGGCCTCGAAGACTTCATCACCATGCGCCATCTCGACAATATGGCCAAAGTCATGCTCGCCACCGGCCTCAACGTCGCCTATGGCTATTTCTTCGAGTTCTTTATGTCCCTTTACAGTGGAAATAAGTTCGATGTGTACTTGGTGCAGCAGCGCCTCCATGGTCCCTACTCGCACTTCTACTACGCGCTGATTCTCTGCAACATCCTGCTCCCGCAATCCCTTTGGTCCTACAGGTTGCGCCACAGCGTCCCGTTTCTCTTCGTCATGTCCATCGTCGTAAATACCGGCATGTGGCTCGAACGTTTCGTCATCGTGGTCATCAGTCTCACGCGCGACTTCATGCCCTCCGCCTGGGGCCGCTACCAGCCGACCTTCTGGGATTGGGCCACCTTCCTCGGCACCATTGGAATGTTTGTCATGCTGCTCTTCCTGTTCGTGCGCGTTCTTCCGGCCATCTCCATCGCCGAAATGCGTGAGCTTGTTGCCGAGACTTCCGAGGACGAAAAGTAATGGAGCAACATCGCTCCCACATCTACGGCGCCCTGGCGGAGTTCACCACTCCGGAGCAACTCATTCATGCCGTACTAAAGACGCGCGAAGCCGGCTATCAACGCATTGACGCCTTCGCGCCTTTTCCCGTGGAAGGCCTTGCCCAAGCCATGGGCTTGAAGCGCAACCTGGTGCCCTTGATCACCTTGCTCGGTGGTCTGGCCGGCGGCCTTGGCGGTTTCGGCCTTCAGTATTGGGTTGCGGCAATCACCTATCCGCAGAATATCGGCGGCCGGCCGCTGAATAGCTGGCCGGCGTTCATTCCTGTGACTTTCGAGCTCACCGTCCTCGGCGCCGCTCTCTGCGCCGTGTTCGGTATGCTCGCGCTGAACGGCCTGCCCCAGCCATATCACCCGATTTTCAACGTCGGCCGCTTCGTCCACGCCTCCACCGACCGCTTCTACCTCTGCATCGAAGCCCGTGACCCCAAATTCCGCCTCCCCGAGACGGATCAATTCCTCCGCGGGCTCAACCCTCATCATGTCAGCGAGGTGAACGATGACTAGCGCCTCGCGCCTTCTCTTTGCGGCTTGCGCCTCGGCCATTCTGCTTTTTGGCGCGGGTTGCCGCTATCTCCGGCAGGATATGGCTAACCAGCCAAAAAACAAGCCGCTTTCTCCTTCGGATTTCTTTGCCGATGGGCGCTCTGAGCGTCCTCTTCTGGAAAACACTGTGGCGCGCGGTTCGCTCGCGGATGATGCTCTCTTCGTTCCCAAGGATTCGAACGTTTTTCCGCTGCCGGTCACTGTCCAGTTGCTCGAGCGCGGCGAGCAGCGTTTCAAGATTTTCTGCACCCCTTGCCACGGTTTGCAGGGCGACGGTAACGGCATGATCGCCATGCGCGGCATGAAGCATCCTCCCACTTTTCATCAGGACCGCCTCCGCCAGGCTCCCAACGGCTATTTTTACGACAACATCACCAACGGTTTTGGCGCCATGTACGGCTACTCCGCGCAGATTCCTCCCCGCGATCGCTGGGCCATCATCGCCTATGTGCGCGCCCTGCAATTGAGCCGCAACGCCAAAGCCGCCGACCTGCCCGCGGAACTGCGTGAAAAATTGGATTCCACAGGAGGACGCAACTGATGCCCGCGCAGGAATATTCCGCGCCGGAGAGTATCAGCCGCTTGCAAACGCGCGCGCTTGGCCTGGGCGGCATCGCTCTGCTGCTGTCCCTTTTCGGCGTTTTGCGCTCGCCGGGGGCCTTTTATCAATCCTATTTGGTGAGCTTCCTGCTGGTTCTCGGCCTGGCGCTCGGCTCCCTTGGCCTGCTCATGCTGCAGCACTTGACTGCCGGCCATTGGGGCATCATCATCCGCCGCCCTCTCGAATCCGCTACACGCACGCTCCCGCTTATCGCCGTCTTTTTCATTCCCATTGCTCTCTTCGGAATGCCTTATCTCTACGCGGGCAACGGAGATCAAAAGGGTTGGCTGAATGCGCCCGCATCCGGCGAGGGTGCGCTCTCCGACTTGCAGAAAACTTACCTGACCACCCATGGGCCGCTTGGTTTCTACGGCCGCGCTGTAATTTATTTCGCTTTCTGGCTCGCCTTGATGTTCATCTTCAACATTTGGTCCAGGCAGCAGGACCAGAATCGGGAAGATCGCGCCCTGCGCCGCCGTTTGATAGTGCTGGCGGGTCCTGGAATCATCGTATATGTGTTTGCCATGAGCTTCGCCGCCATCGACTGGGTGATGTCCATTTCCCCGCACTGGGCCTCCACCATCTATGGATTCATTTTCGTTGGCGGCCAGTTGATCTCCTCGATGTCTTTCATGATTGCCGTGGTTGTGCTGCTCGCGCGCGCCGAGCCTTTTGCCGGCGTCCTGCAACCGCGTCATTTGCACGACCTGGGCAAACTCCTCCTCGCTTTCGTCATGCTCTGGGCTTATTTCGATTTCTCGCAACTGCTGATTATCTGGTCGGGCAATCAGCCGGAGGAAATCAGCTTTTACCGCACGCGTCTCTACGGTGAATGGGGCGTGGTCGCGGTGGTCGTGCTGGTCTTCCACTTCTTTGTTCCTTTTTTCCTGCTCCTCTCTCAGGATCTCAAGCGCAATGCCAAAGTTCTTCCCAAGATTGCCTTGTGGCTGATCCTGATGCGTTTCGTCGATCTTTTCTGGATGACCCGGCCGGAGTTCACTTCTCGGGCCGTGCCCACTTGGCTCGATATTGTCTTGCCCGTCGCCCTCGGCGGATTGTGGCTCGGCTTCTTTGCTTTCAACCTGAAGCAGTGCCCGCTGCTGCCGCTCGGCGATCCCAGATTGGCGGAGGCCATTGAGCATCATGAACACTGAGCATCACCAAGCTGGGCACGCTCCTGGCGATGCGCCTCGCAACGCCGACGTTTCCTTCGAGGAGCGCGACGTCAAGACCGGCGCCATCTACCGGTACCTTTTTGCCTTGGGACTGACGACTGCTGCCGCTCTGGTGATTTCCATTATCGTTTTGCGGCTGACCACCAATCTCGCCGCTTCTTCCGAGACTCCGCCTCCGCCCTCTCGCCAGGCTCTCGGTAAGGGCTATCAAGCCCTTCCTCCGGAGCCGCGGCTTCAGGGTGTTCCCGGCCACCAGTCCGACCCGCAGAAGGACTTGCGCCAAAAACTCAGGGCCGACAATGCAGCGAACGAAAAACTGGAATGGATTGACAAGAATGCCGGCATCGCCCAGATTCCTGTGAAGGACGCGATGAAAATCATCTCGGAGAAAGGTTTGCCCTCGGCCGCTGTTCCGTCGGCGGAAAGCAAGAAGTGACGAGATGAAGAAAATTCCCTGCATCCTCGGCATCGCCGCGCTGCTCGCCCTGCCCTCCGCGGTGTGGGCGCAGACCACTCCCGCTAACCCCGGGCTGCCTGCGGCCACGATGCCTCCCCAGCTGCAGAACGTCGGTTTTGAGCCACCCCTGAACGGCCAGATGCCTCTCGACCTTGCTTTTCACGATGAAACCGGCCGCAGTGTCCAGCTTCGCGATTACTTCGGCCAGAAGCCCGTGGTCCTGGCCTTCGTTTATTACAGCTGCCCGATGCTATGCGACCAAATCCAGATGGGTGTCGTCGGCACTCTGCGCATGCTTTCCTTCAATCCCGGGCGCGACTACGAAGTCGTCTTCGTCAGCTTTGATTCACGCGACACCCCGGCGTTGGCCGCGGAAAAGAAGCGTCGGGACCTCGAGCGTTTCCGCCGCCCGGAAACGGCCTCCGGCTGGCATTTTCTTACCGGCTCGCAAGAATCCATCGCGGCTGCCACCCGGGCGGCGAATTTCCGTTTCGCCTACGACGCCAAATCGGATTGGTTTGCCCATGTGAGCGGCGTGCTCCTCCTGACCCCGGACGGACGCATCTCGCGCTATTTCTATGGAATCGAATATCCCGGCCGCGACATGCGCCTGGGCCTCGTGGACGCCTCGGCTGGAAAAATCGGCTCTCCCATCGATCATGTCTTGCTGTTTTGCTACCACTATGACCCCGCCACCGCCAAATACAGTGCTTCGATTCTCCGCATCATCCGCCTCGCGGGCGTCCTGACGATTCTCTGCGTCGCCGGGGGCATTTTGCTTTTCCGCCGCCGTGAACTCCAGGCGGCTCACGCCAAGCTGCAAGGAGCGCACTAGACCGTGCAGTCGCAACTGCCAATCTATCCGGAGCAAGCTTCCAACTTCGCGCCGCACGTTGACGCCCTGTTACTCTTCATCACGGCCATCTCCTTGTTCTTTGGCGCCCTCATCACCACCGCGATTGTCACCTTCTTTTTCAAATACCATCGCAAAGACCCGGGCGCTGTCGGCACCGCCACGCCCGAGGATTCGCGCGTGGAGGTGACCTGGATCGTGGTTCCCCTGATTTTGGCCATGTGCATGTTTGGCTGGGGCGCGGTCGTCTATGTCGACTATCGCAATGCCCCGCGCGACGCCCTCGACATTTACGTCATCGGCAAGCAGTGGATGTGGAAAGCCCAGCAGCCCAATGGCTTGAAAGAAATCAATGAATTGCACGTCCCCGTCGGCCGCGATATCCGGCTGATCCTTGCCAGCGAGGATGTGATTCACGATTTCTTCGTTCCGGCGTTTCGTATCAAGATGGACGTCGTCCCGGGACACTACAACACCATGTGGTTCCGGCCCACCAAGCCCGGACGCTATCACTTCTTTTGCTCCCAGTATTGCGGCACGAACCATGCCGTGATGGGCGGCTGGGTCACCGTGATGGAGCCTGCCGAATACGCCTCCTGGCTTTCGGGCTCCTCGGGCGGCGAGGCTAATCCCGTCGCTGTGGGTGAAAAACTTTTTGCGGAGAAAGCTTGCTTCACCTGCCATTTCCCCAACGGCACCGGCAAGGGCCCTTCGCTCAACGGCTTGTACGGCGCGACCGTGCTTCTGGCCGACGGCTCCACTGTTACCGCCGACGACGCCTACATCCGCGAATCCATTCTGCAACCTAACGCGAAAATCGTGGCCCGCTACGCGCCGCTGATGCCCACGTTTCAGGGCCAAGTAACGGAGGAGCAGATCTTTGCTCTGACTGCTTACATAAAATCTTTGCAGTCGCAGCCCGTCCCGGCCCAGGGCGCCGGAATCGCCCCTGTCGCGGAGAAGAAGTAGCCTATGACCGACGCCTCGCCAACCCCAGACCTTGAATTCCCGCGCCAGCACTACCTGAGCGCTACGCCGGGACAAGGCATCCGTTCCTGGCTGCTGACCACCGATCACAAGCGCATCGCCTTGCTCTATCTCTTGTCCGTAACGGTTTTCTTTTTCATCGGCGGCGTCTTCGCCACGATGATTCGCATCCATCTCCTCACCCCGGGCGGCGCCCTGGTCTCTCCCGAGACTTACAACAAACTTTTCACCATGCACGGCGTGGCCATGATTTTCTTCTTCCTCATTCCCTCGATTCCCGCCGTCCTCGGCAACTTCCTGATTCCCATGATGATCGGGGCGAAGGATCTCGCCTTCCCCAAGATCAATCTGCTGAGCTGGTATATCTATCTCGTCGGCGGCTGCTTTGCTCTCTATTCCTTCAGCACCGGCGGCCTGGACACCGGCTGGACGTTCTACACTCCGCTCAGCAGCATCTATTCGAATTCCGCGGTCACCCCTGCTGTCATCGGCATTTTTATCAACGGCTTCTCCTCGATTCTCACCGGCCTCAACTTTATCGTCACCATTCACACCATGCGCGCGCCCGGCATGACTTGGTTCCGCCTGCCGCTCTTCGTCTGGGCCCATTACGCCACCAGCCTGATTATGGTTCTCGGCACCCCGGTGATCGCCATCACCCTCCTGCTGGTGGGCCTCGAACGCATGTTCCACCTTGGCTTCTTCAATCCGGCCATGGGCGGCGACCCCATCCTGTTCCAGCATCTTTTCTGGTTTTACTCCCATCCCGCCGTGTACATCATGGTTCTTCCCGCGATGGGCGTAGTCAGCGAAATCATCCCCACGTTCGCGCGCAAGCCCATCTTCGGTTATTCCTTCATCGCCGCCTCCAGCATCGCCATCGCCGTCATCGGTTTCTTCGTCTGGGCCCATCACATGTTCGTCACCGGCGAATCCACTTACGCCGCCCTGGCATTCTCCTTCCTCAGCTATCTGGTGGCGATTCCTTCGGCGGTGAAAGTTTTCAACTGGACGGCCACACTCTACAAAGGCTCCATCTCCTGGGACTCGC
>Ga0307479_10001550_pt1 | contig 20994 bp, 17 predicted proteins | sample atmos_gasesECM4C_FD_203743 | JGI IMG/M metagenome (GOLD analysis project Ga0307479, IMG submission 203743) | Hardwood forest soil microbial communities from Morgan-Monroe State Forest, Indiana, United States - atmos_gasesECM4C_515 | ecosystem: Environmental > Terrestrial > Soil > Temperate...
CTCGAGGACGAGCACGGCATCGCTCAGCCGCGCTTCGCTTTCAATCGCACGGCGCGAAGATTCGCTGCCGATTTCCTCGTCCGAATTCCACAGAAATACCAGCCGCTTCGATGGATGAATGCGAGCCTCCCGAAGCGCGTCCACGGCAAAAAGCGCCATGACCAGGCCGCCCTTCATATCGAACGTGCCTGGGCCCCAGGCGCGGCCGCGCGAAATGCGGAGCGGCATCTTGCGCAGTGTGCCCAGCGGATAGACCGTATCGAGGTGGCCGAGGACAAGGATCTGTCCCGCCACGGCGGGCAGGCCCGCGGGGCTTCCCTGGCCGAGCCAAATCTCGGCGCGCACGTGGTTCCCGCGATTCGGCCGGCGCAGGATGCGCACGCGAGCGCCGCGCTGGCGCCACTCGGCCGCAACCAGGCGGCCCATCGCGTCCACCGCGGCCTTTTCGCGGCTGGGGGATTCGCAGCGGACGAAGCGGCCGAGCAGCCGAAGCATTTCCTTCTCGCGCTTGCGGAGACCGCGGAGCAAAAGCCGAGTTGTGGCGCGCGATTCGGCCATCGCGCGGGTATGCTATCAGCCGCATACACGCAGGGCAACGGCGATTCCCAGGCGGCGGAGATTCGTATAGAATTGCACGCACTTGCAAAGAGAAATGCAAGCAAGATTGTGGAGTTCGCGCGAAGCGAATCGAATCCAGCCGAGAGGCATACGATGATTCTGGACACAACCGAGATACAGAAAATCCTTCCCCACCGCTATCCCTTTTTGATGGTGGACGCCATCGAAGAAATGGAACCCGATAAGCGCATCGTGGGAATCAAGAACGTCACCATAAACGAAGACTATTTCCAGGGGCATTTCCCCGGGAAGCCGGTGATGCCGGGGGTGCTGATTATCGAATCCATGGCGCAGACCGGGGGCGTGCTGTTGCTCAAGGAAATTCCAGACCGCGAGAAGAAATTGCTCTATTTCGTGGCCATTGATAATGCGCGCTTCCGCCGGCCGGTCTTCCCGGGCGATCAACTGAAGCTGGAGCTCACCGTCGTCGGCTGCCGCGGGACGTTCTGCAAGCTGGCGGGACGCGCCTCGGTGAACGGAGAGCTGGCCGCCGAAGCGACCATGATGTGCAAGATGGTGGACCTCGAAAGCGAAGATCTGCCCGCCGGGGAATCCCTCGAGAAGGCGCGATGACCCAGATTGATTCCCGGGCCGCGATCTCGCCGACCGCGAAATTGGGCCGCAACGTTCGCGTCGGAGCCTTCGCCGTGGTCGGCGATGAAGTGGAGCTGGGCGATGGTTGCGTCGTCGAGCATCACGCCGTGGTGCAAGGGCCGGCGCGGCTAGGGCGCGACAATCACCTCTATTCTTTCTGCGTCATCGGTGGCGATCCACAGGACCTGACTTTCCGCGGCGAGCGCGTCTCAGTGGAAGTGGGCGACTCGAACCAGTTCCGCGAATTTTGCACTGTCAACCGCGGAACGCAGAAGGGCGGCGGCACCACTCACGTCGGTAGCGGCAACCTCATCATGAACAACGCTCACATCGCGCACGATTGCATCATTGGAGACCACACCATCTTCGTGAATGGCGCCTCGCTTGCCGGCCACGTCCACGTTGGCGATTACGCCACCCTCAGCGCCTATTGCCTCGTGCATCAGTTCTGCCGCATCGGCGCTCATTCCTACATGGCCGCGGGCACCATCGTCCCGAAGGATGTGCCGCCATTCGCCATCGTGGCCACGGAGCGGGAAACGCATTGCTATGGAGTAAACGCCGTAGGGCTCGAACGGCACGGATTCCCGCCCGAACGCATCGAACCTATTGAGCAGGCCTACCGCCTGCTTCTGCGGTCGAAGTTGAACACCTCGCAGGCCTTGGGGAAAATGCGCGAAACCCTCTCCGAGTCCCAGGACGTCTTATCATTGATACAGTTTATCGAGTCCGCCGAGCGCGGCTTGACCAAGTAGGCGAGCCATGGCCGCGGAGGCAGACAACATTTCCGGGAATTGGGGGTTAATCGCTGGAAGCGGCGACTTCCCATTTCTGGTCCTGGAAGGGGCGCGCAGCCGCGGAATCGAAATGGCTGTGATCGCCATCCGCGAGGAGGCGTCGCCCGAGCTCGAACGCGCGGCGAAACGCCTGCACTGGGTGAGCCTCGGCGAACTCAGTCGTGCCATCACGCTGCTCCACCAGGAGGGAGTGAAGCGCGCGGTGATGGCCGGGCAGGTGAAGCACAATAAAATTTTCAGCTCCATCCGGCCGGACTGGCGCTTGGCGAAATTGCTTTTTTCCCTGCCCGCCAAGAATACGGACTCGCTCATCGGCGCAGTGGCCCGCGTGCTGGAAGACGAGGGCATCGAGCTCGTGGATTCCACGAAATTTCTGGGGCCGCTCCTGCCCGCGGCGGGAATCCTCACGCGCCGTGAGCCGGATAAAGAGGAGGCCGCCGACCTCGCTTATGGAAAGCAAGCCGCGCGGCATATTGCCGCGCTAGACCTGGGCCAGACCGTGGTGGTGCGCGACCGCGCCTGCGTGGCCATCGAGGCCATGGAAGGCACCGATGAGACCATCGAGCGCGCCGCGCGCATCGCGGGCGGCCAGCGCCTGGTCGTCGTGAAGGTGAGCAAGCCGCAGCAGGACATGCGCTTCGACGTGCCCGTGGTGGGCGCGAAAACAATCGAAGTGATGCGCCGCTCGAACGCCACGGCGCTTGGAATTGACGCCGGTCGCACGCTGCTCTTCGATCGAGATGCTCTGATCCGCGCCGCGGACGACGCCGGAATCGCCATCGAGGCGTTCGCGCCGCAGGGCGCGACGCCAAAAGGGAAATCGTGAACGCAAAGAAAATTCGCGTGGCAGTGGTCGGCGTGGGAGAGTTCGGGCGAAACCACGTCCGCGTGTGGCGCGATATCGAGGGCGCCGAACTTGCCGGAATCGTGGATACGAACGCCGCCCGCGCCGAAAGGATCGCCGCGGAATTCGGCACGCGCGTATTCCGCGACGTTAACGCCCTCTCCGTGGAGCGCGTGGACGCCGTGAGCCTCGCCGTGCCCACCCGCGAGCACGCGCGCGTGGGCTGCGCGCTTCTCGAAGCCGGATTCGACGTGCTGGTCGAAAAACCCATGGCCGCGTCGCTTGATGAGGCGGACCGCTTGATTGCCTCCGCCGAGCGCGCCGGCCGCATCCTGCAAATTGGACACGTCGAGCGCTTTAATCCAGCCGTCACCGCCGCCCAGGCGATACTTTCGCGGCCCCTGTTTTTTGAAGTGCACCGGCTGGGCATTTTCACGCCGCGCAGCCTGGATATTGACGTCGTCTACGACGTGATGATTCACGACCTCGACATTCTGCTATCGTTCGTCGGCGCGCCCGTCGCGGATCTGAAGGCTGTGGGCATTCCCGTGGTCACCGGCAAAGTGGATATCGCCCACGCGCGCATCGAATTCTCCACCGGAACGGTGGCGAATGTGACGGCCAGCCGCGTTTCTACCGAGCGGGTCCGCAAGATGCGCTTCTTTCAAGAGCACGAATACATCTCGCTCGATTTTACGCGCCAGGATATTCTTCGCGTGCGTGTCGAGCAGGGTTCCCTCCGGCCGGGAATCGATGCGCCCAAAATTGATTTTGAAAAGCTCCCAGCCGAACCCGTCGAACCGCTCCGCGCCGAACTTGCCGCATTTCTCGAAAGCATTCGCACGCGCAAAGCTCCCATTGTTGACGGCGCCGCAGGCCGCCGCGCGCTCGAACTTGCCGACCGCGTCATGGCGGGCATCCTCGACCATGCCCGGCGCGTCCAATTGGGGTCGTTCACTCCACTGGAAGTCCCATGATCTCTCGCATACTCGTTCCCAAAGATGTGCGTCCCATGAAGGACGGCGATGCGAAGACGCCGCCGCGCCGCCTTTCCACCTATATGGACGACCGCACCGTTGTGCCCACCGAGCTTTCGGACGCCCCCCCGCTCGACGGCAAGACCTCCATCCCCTCGCATCTGCCGCTCGACGTCCTTGTGAATAGAACGCTTGTGCCCCGCGGCTTGCCGGTCAAACGCATGGAGAGGCCGGAATCAGTTTCAGACCCTTTTCCACTTGAGGTGCTTGGCTCGCGCACCGTGGTGCCCGCGCATGTCGAGCCCCTCGCGCCGGAAGAAATCAAGGGGCTCGAGCATCCGCCGGAGATGACTGCCGAGCTGCGCGAAATCATCCAACCCGATATTTTCAACACCGGTGATGCCAACCTCCTAATGGAGCCGGAGAAGAAAGGGGACGCGAAGTCGGATTTGACGACGCGGGTAGCTTCCATCGTCTTCCACATCGCGGCGATCATATTCTTGGTCTTGATTCCGAAACTATTTCCGCCGCACACGCCCACGCAGCAGGAAATTGACCTGGCGAAACGCGAGTTGACTTACCTGCTCCCGCCCGAGCCCGCTGAGCCCAAGGGCCCTCCCGTTCCGCCCGCCCCCAAAGTTCGCATTAATCCCGACACGATCCATAGGGTCGCTCCGCCCGTCCAACCGCCGGTGCTTCCTCCCATGCCGCAGCAGAATCCGATGAAAGCGCCGTCGACCTTGCCCCAGGCGCCTAAGCCGCAGCCTTCCGCAAATCTTGCGCCGGCTCCACAGCCCGCGCCCTCGCAGTTGGAAGCGGTGCGTCCGGCGCAGCACAATCCCAACCTCAATTTGGACTTGTCGCAGTCGTCGCCCGGAAAAGAGCTTCAAAACCAGCTCGACAACGCTGTACGTCACGGGGCCGGAAATAGCGGAATTTACCGCAGTTCACCGCCGCCATCAGGGGGAGCGGGGGGACCGCACGGCGGGCCGGGAATGGGATACGGCGTTCAGATTATGTCGGATACACAGGGCGTGGATTTCAATCCCTATATTCAGCGGCTGCTCGCCACGCTGAAACGCAATTGGTATGCCGTGATGCCGGAATCGGCGTTATTAGGAGACAAGGGCGTGGTTTACACCACGTTTCAGATCAATTCAAATGGCAGCGTCCCTCCGCCGGACCCCATGCTCGAAAGAACATCCGGCAAGGATGCGCTCGATAATGCCGCCATGTCCGCCATCCATGCCTCGAACCCATTCGAGCCGCTCCCTTCGCAATTTCACGGGCCTTACCTGAAATTGCGAATTATTTTCATTTATAATATTCCTCCCGAACAGCTGGGACTTCAGTGAAACCTCACCGCAACCAGGTATTGGGCGCATTGATTCTTGCAGCCATATTGCTGGCCATTCTGTTGCTGCGCTTTTGGAAATTTTCAGGATGAGCAGTCTTTCGCGGCTGGTGGTCATTCTCGGGCCAACCGCTTCGGGCAAGTCGGCGCTGGGTATCGCGCTCGCCGAACACTTAGGCGGTGAGATCCTCGTATGCGATTCGACGCAGGTGTACCGCCATTTTGATGTCGGCACCGCGAAAGTTCCTGCCGCCCTGCAGCGTGGCATTCCCCACCATTTAATGGACCTTGTCGAGCCTTCGGAGGTCTTCACGGCTGGTGACTATCGCCGCCGCGCCATCGCAGCGCTCGAAGATTTGCGCCGCCGCGGCCGCCTGCCCATCCTGACGGCGGGCACGGGACTCTACCTCCGCGCGCTCGTCGAAGGATTGGCCGATGCGCCGGTGCGCTCCGAAGAATTGCGCGAGCGCCTTCGCCGGATGGCCACGCGGCGCGGCCCCGACCATCTCCACAAAGTCCTGGCACGCGTGGATGGCGAAGCGGCGGCGCGCATCGCCCCGCGCGACACGCAGAAAATCATTCGCGCCATCGAAATGCGGCTGCTCGCCAAAAAGCCCGTTGGCGAAATTCACCGCGGCGGCCGCGAGCGACTGGAAGGCTACGACGTGATGAAAATTGGCCTCCTGCCGCCGCGCGCGGCGCTCTACGCAAGAATCAACGCGCGCGTCGAATCCATGATCGAGGCCGGCTGGATCGAAGAAGTGCGCCGCTTGATTTCCGCCGGCCTGCCTACGGATGTGAAGCCCTTTCAATTCATCGGCTACGCGGAGCTGCGGGAGCATATCGAAGGCCGCATCCCGCGGGACGAAGCGATTCGCTGCATTCAGCAGGCCACGCGGAATTTTGCGAAGCGCCAAATCACGTGGTTTCGGAAAGAGCCCGCCGTGCACTGGCTTTCCGGCTTTGGCGGCGATCCAGACATCGCCGCCGCAGCTCTTGATTATGCGCAAGCGTAGGGCGGGCTGCGAAATCGCTTGACACCGAAGCCGTGCGGAACTAATGTGCGGGCTTACATACGCTAGCGTATGGCAAGCCCAGCCACAGCTCGAAGCCCGCATCTTCAGCCCAGCGATTGGATTGACGCCGGATTCGTCCGCCTCGCTTCCGAAGGGATTGACGCCGTGCGCGTCGAGGTGTTGGCGCGCGACGTGGGGGTGAGCAAGGGCAGCTTCTATTGGCATTTCCGCGACCGCGAAGATCTGCTCGGCAGGATGCTTGCCCGCTGGGAAGAAGAAGAAAGCAGCCGACAGGGTGAGGATACCGAGAGCGGAAGCGCCGCTTCGCGCTGGGCGCAGTTCATCGAGCGTACCGCTGACCCCGCGCGCCTCCGCACGGAAGCAGGTCTGCGCGCCTGGGCGCGCCGGGATGAACGCGTGGCGCGTCGTGTGGCCGCAATCGAAAAAAATCGGGCCGCGCGGATTGCGGCCGTCCTGCGCGAGGTGGGTTTCGAGGAAGCGGCGGCGCGAGCATGGTCGGAAACCTTCCTGCTCCTCTGCCTCGGCTGGCTCGACCGCGCCACCCGCGACCGCGAATTTCAAATTTCTAGCCGCGGCCTGGGCGAATTTCTTTCGGAGGCGGTCCTCGCCGCCTCCGCCCGCACATCCGCAGCGAACCGCTGACCGCGCGGAGGAACTTGCAGAGCCAATGGGGCACCCGTCAAGGGGCGAGTGACTTGAAAAGTAGGCGCGATTGCACATGCCTGTGTCACGCAGGCGGAATCGTCCTACACGTCGTCCCTTGCTGCGATGGAGTTCCCACGCGGCTCGTAAAAAAGCGTAAGCCAAAGAAACCGCGCAAAAAGTCAAAATGAATTCTTACCTGGCCAGATCGCTGCTGGCGGGGCGCGTGTAACTGTGGCACACTCGATAGTTCGAGAGGCGCGGCGGGGGCGCGCGCAGTGCGCCCGCCACTCGCGGCGGCGCCGGCCAATCGCACACTGACCCATGGATCCCCGCTTCATCCGCAATTTCTGCATCATCGCGCATATTGACCACGGCAAATCCACGCTGGCGGACCGTCTGCTCGAGCTCACCGGCGCGCTCAGCCAGCGCGAAATGACCGCGCAGGTGCTCGATTCGATGGACCTCGAGCGCGAGCGCGGCATCACCATCAAGGCAAAATCCATTCGCCTGCACTACACCGCGCGCGACGGCCACGAATACCGCCTCAATTTAATCGACACCCCCGGCCACGTGGATTTTTCCTACGAAGTCTCGCGCGCGCTTTCGGCCTGCGAAGGCGCGCTGCTCGTCGTCGACGCGAGCCAGGGCGTGGAAGCGCAAACCGTCGCCAACGCTTTTCTCGCTTCGCGCCACGGCCTCACGATTATTCCCGTGATCAATAAAATTGACCTCCCCGCCGCACGCCCTGACCACGCACGCGAACAAATCGAAAATGTGCTGGCCATTCCGGCCGGCGACGCGCTGGCCATCAGCGCGAAAAGCGGCCTGGGAGTCGAGGAAGTTCTTGAAGCCATCGTCGAACGCGTCCCGCCGCCGAAAGGCTCGGCGGACGCTCCGCTGCGCGCGCTCATTTTCGATTCCTGGTTCGACGCCTATCGCGGCGCCGTGGTCCTCGTGCGCGTAATGGAAGGCCGCATCGCGCCAGGGATGAAGATTCGCCTCTGCGCCAATAACGAAGTCTACGAAGTGGAAAATCTCGGCGTGCTCACACCCAAACCCATCGCGCTCGAGGAACTTGCCGCGGGCGACGTGGGCTTCATCATCGCCAATATCAAGCGCGTTGCCGATGCTCGCGTGGGCGACACCATCGTCGAAGCCGCGCGACCCGCTGCTCCGCTGCCGGGCTTCGAGGCCATCAAGCCCATGGTATTCGCCGGGCTTTTCCCGGTGAACGCCAGCGACTACGAAATGCTGCGCGACGCGCTCGAAAAGCTCCAGCTCAACGACGCTGCTTTTTTCTACGAGCCGGAAAATTCCGCCGCGCTGGGCTTCGGCTTCCGCTGCGGGTTTCTGGGCTTGCTCCACATGGAAATCGTGCAGGAGCGCCTGGAGCGCGAATTCAATATTGATCTCATCACCACGGCGCCGAGCGTGCGCTACCGCATCACCACGGCCGCCGGCCAAACCACGGAAGTGGATAACCCCACGAAGTTTCCTCCCCCGGCGGCCATCCTCACGATCGAAGAGCCGATTCTTACTGCCATGATCATCACGTCGGAAGAATCCCTGGGTGGAGTTCTGAAACTCTGCGAGGAAAAGCGCGGCGTGCAGAAGAATTTCGAATATCTTTCGCCCACGCGCGTGATGCTCACCTACGAAATGCCGCTGAACGAAATCGTGCTCGATTTCTACGACCGCCTGAAGAGCGTTTCGCGCGGCTATGCTTCGCTCGATTACCACATCTCGGGTTATCGCGAATCCGATCTCGTGAAGCTCGACGTGCTCGTCGGCGGCGAGCCCGTGGACGCCCTCACCATCATTTGCCATCGCGAGCAAGCCTACGAGCGCGGCCGCGAGCTGGTGGCGCGTCTGCGAAAACTGATTCCCCGCCAGATGTTCGAAGTCGCGCTGCAGGCCGCCATCGGCAGCCGCGTGATCGCGCGCGAAACCATTAGCCCGATTCGCAAGAACGTGCTCGCCAAATGCTACGGCGGGGATATCACCCGCAAGCGCAAACTCCTCGAAAAACAAAAGGAAGGCAAGAAGCGCATGAAGCGCGTGGGCCGCGTGGATATTCCCCAGGAGGCTTTCCTCGCGGTGCTGAAAGTTACCGGCGGGGCGGATGAAGAGTAGCGCGTGCCGGGTTTCGTTGACAACGGGGCGCCGGATTGCCAAGCTGGAACGCAGTGTGAACGGTGGAATTAAAATTCGCCTGGCGGAATTGGTTTCGCTCGCGGCGGCCGCGGCTTTTCTCTGCGGCTGCGCCGCGAGCCACAAGACGGCGGTGAAGCCGTCCGAGGCGCCCGTCCCGCTCCAGACGGCGACGAAGGCCGAGCTCCTTGCGGAGTACAATCGCCAAGCCGAGGCCATCACCTCGATAAATGCCGGAGTCACGATGAAACTCACGGCCGGCGGGGCCTACACAGGCTTCATCCAGAAATACCACGAGGTCAAGGGATTCATTCTGGCCGAGAAGCCCAAGGAGATTCGCGTCATCGGTCAGGCGCCGGTGGTGGGCGCGAACATTTTCGATATGACCAGCGACGGGGAAACGTTTCACATCCTTATCCCGTCCAAAAACGAGTTTATTACCGGCCCCGCGAATCTCGAGCGGCCTGCGGCGAAGCCCATTGAAAATCTGCGGCCGCAACATTTGCTCGACGCGATTTTCTGGCGCCCCATCCCGGCCGAGGCGCACGTGTTGATAGAGGAGGCGGAAGGCATCAACGGTATGGCGCTGCGGTATTACGTGCTCACCGTGGCGCGGCCGGCGAAGTCGTCCGGCGACTGGGAAATTTCCAGTAGGATTTGGTTCGACCGCGCCGACCTCACCGTGTCGCGCATCGAGACATATGAAGCCGCGGGCGCGCTGGGCTCCGACGCGCGATACGCCCATTGGGATACCTTCGGTGAGCGCAAATATCCCCGCGAGATATCGCTCGAGCGCCCGGTGAGCGATTATCAGCTTGAGATTACGATTCAAAAAGCGGCGCTCGATGAGCCGATCGCCGCCAGCCATTTTGTCCTCGAGCAGCCACCGGGTACGAAATTGGTCCGCGAGGGCGAAGGCGGCGATACCAGCGGCGAAACTCCTGCCGGGGCCGCCCCCGGGGGAAAAAGGGAGCCGCAACCTTGATCGGTTACATGATCGCGCAGAACGTCCTGCACCGGCCCCTTCGGACGCTGATTACGGTAATCGGCGTCGCCGTGGAAGTGATGCTGGTGATTACCGTCGTGGGGCTAACCACGGGCTTAATGCAGGAATCGGCCAAGCGCACCGAAGGCGTGGGAGCGGACATCATGATCCAGCCGCCCTCCGCCTCCATCTTCATGGCCTTCAGCGGGGCGCCCATGCCCATCAGCATCGCGGATAAGCTGCGCGACCTCGAATATGTCCAGGCCGTGGCGCCAGTGCTGGTGCAATTCAATTCCGTGAATGGTCTCGAAATAGTCTATGGGATTGACCTGGATAGTTTTCGCGCCGTGTCGGGCGGGTTCGTCATTCACGAGGGGCATGATCTGGAAAATCCTGACGACATACTCGTGGACGACATTTACGCCCGCGGAAAACATGTGAAAGTGGGCCAGCCACTGCGCCTGCTGGGACACGATTTCCACGTGGCGGGAGTCGTGGAGCACGGCAAGGGCGCGCGGCTTTTTGTCTTGATGTCCACGCTACAGGAGATGTCCGGCGCAATTGGCAAGGCCTCGATTTTCTACGTGAAGTGCGACCGCAGCAATCACACGCCCGCTGTGGTGGATGAAATCCGCGGACTGCTCCCCGGATACGAAATCCGCCAAGTGAAGGATATGATGGAGATAATGACATCGTCGAACCTGCCGGGGCTGAGCGCCTTCATCAGCGTGATGATCGGCATCGCCGTCACCATCGGGTTCCTGGTGATTTTTCTTTCGCTCTACACCACTGTACTCGAGCGCACGCGCGAAATTGGCGTGCTCAAGGCGGTGGGCGCGTCGAGAACCTACATTATTCAGACGATTCTGAGTGAAACGATGCTGCTCTGTGTGGCGGGAATGGCCGTCGGAGTGGGCCTGAGCTACGCGATGAAAGCGATTTTCACCACGATTTTCCCTTCCATGACCATTCTCATCCTTCCCAAATGGATTGCCATCTCCGGGCTGATTGCCATTTTTGGCGGAATTCTCGGCGCGTCCTATCCCGCTTGGCTGGCCAGCCGCAAGGACGCCGTCGAAGCGCTCTCCTACGAATAGGTCCGATACTGCTGACCTCATTTGGGCGCGCCCTAGTGGCAAATTCGTTGTTGTCGAGGGCGGGAGAAGCATATGATGCGCGAGACGGAAGTCCAAATCGGAAATCCCGGTTCAAATCGGCCTTCAATATTTGACAACGATGGATCATCACACGAAGGAGTCCTTTTATGACTGAAACCACATCCGCTGAGGCGTGGCAGGCGAAGAGTGTTCTAACGAAGATTGCGGCGTTTGTTGCGGATCGAAATATCCCTTTCGTTGTTTGCAGCATTGGAATGATCGTGATGTTGCTGTGGGCAGGCAAGTTCAAAATGACAGCACCCGGGGCAGAGGGCATCATCCCGCTCGTCACCAACAGCCCATTTATGGGTTGGCTGTTCAAGGTCTTTGGACCATATATTGGGTCGGATATGATCGGGGCCACTGAATGGACAGCAGCAATCCTGCTGATCATTGGCTACTTTGAACCTAAAGCAGGCATTCTGGGCGGGATCATTCTAGTCGGAATGTTCTTCACCACAAGCAGCATGTTGATCACGACTCCGGATGACACCATCGTGGTTCACGGCATCCATTACATGAACAATCTCGGCCTTTTTCTCTTCAAGGACATCATCTCTTTCGGAGTTGCGTTCTATCTGATCAGCTACTATGGCCGAAAAGCGATCATGGCTGAAAATCACGTCTGAATATTTTTGCAGGTCAATATCATCGCGGTCGACATCTCTCAAATTGTCCTGGGTACGTTCGCTTGATGGAAAGGTAGCTGTAATCACCGGCTAACTTGAATTCTTGAGGAATCCAGCGGTAGTCTCCAGATCGTGGCATTTTCGGTTTTAAACCTTAAGAGCGGAGGCAAGGGCGGAGGCCAGCGCGGGCTCCTCAGTTGGGAAGACGGTGCGGAGGTCGAGTGTGACTCGGCCGTCTTCGATGCGGGCGACGACAGGCCAGCCGCCCACAGGCTGGCGGAGGCGCTTGGCGAGGGCCGAGGCCGAATAGGCGCGCGAGGCGACGACAATCAGGCGTGTCGGCAATTGCTGGCCGGGAGTGGAGCCTCCCCCGGTGACGGAAGATCCGGCCCGCATCGAAATCTCGGCATCCCCAGGCAGGAACGGGCGAACGCGCTCGACGAAGTCGGCCGCGCGGCGGGCGATAGCTTCGCCGGTGAGGCGAATCATGCCGAGCGCGGGGATTTCATCGAGCGCGCCGCGAAGGTAGGCCTTGAGCGTCCATTCGAGCGCGGCCAGCGTGAGTTTATCCACGCGCAGGGCGCGAAAGAGCGGGTTGCGGCGAATGCGCTCGATGATCTTGGTCTTGCCGGCGATGATTCCCCCCTGCGGGCCGCCCAGCAGCTTATCGCCGCTGAAGGACACGGCCGAGGCGCCGGCGGCGCAACTTGCGCGCACGAGCGGCTCGGCCACGCCGCTTGTGGTAAGGTCCGCGAGGCAGCCGGAGCCGAGGTCCTCGAACACAGGCACGCGGGTGCGGCGGCCGAGGGCCACAACGTCGTCGAGCGAGGGGCGCTCGGTGAATCCGGTGATGCGAAAATTGGAAGGGTGGACGCGGAGAAGCAGGCGCGTGCGGCTAGAGATGGCGCGCTCATAATCGTGGATGCGCGTGCGATTTGTGGTGCCCACTTCGCGCAGCACCGCGCCGCTTTCGGCCATGATGTCCGGAATGCGGAAGCCGTCGCCTATTTCCACCAGCTCGCCGCGCGAGACGATCACTTCGGCGCCCTTGGCCAGCGTGTTCAGAACGAGAAAAACAGCGGCGGCGTTGTTGTTGACGACGATGGCGGCTTCGGCGCCGGCAAGCGAGGCGAGCAAGCGCGCCACGTGCACGTCGCGCCTGCCACGCGCGCCGGATTCGATATCGTATTCGAGGTTCGAGTAATGCGCGGAGGCGTTTTCAATTTGGGCCATCGCGGCGGTGGCAAGTGGTGCGCGGCCCAGGTTCGTGTGCAGGACCACGCCCGTGGCGTTGATTACCGGGCGAAGCGAAGGCGCGAGAAGGGATTCCACTTCAGCCAGGATTCGCGCTTCAAGCGCTTCCATCGCGTCGAGAGGCTCAAGATTCTGGGATGCGCTGCGTGATTTGCCTCCGCGCGCGAGCGCGGCGCGTTCGCCGGCGAGGACACTCCGTGCCGCGAGCTTCACGATTTCGCGGCCAAAGCTCCGGGCAAGCGCTTCGAGCGCGGGCCGGGCGAGTAAAGCGTCCACCGAGGGGATCGCGCGCAGGCGCGAGGCGCGGCGCGTCCCCATGCCGGCAGCCGCGTGCGGCGGAGGGTTCATTGCCAGGCTATTTGAGCACGGCGCAGCGAGGCCCCGCAACCACGGGCTTTCACTTTGCGACAAGCGCGCGGAAGCTCACGTTGACCCGCATGGCCGCGTGCTTCTACGCTGGAAGAATGCCCCAGGTTTCTCGCACCGTATCCCCCATTGACGACGACTTGAACCAGATCGAGCGCGACGTTCGCGCCCTGAAAATCGAATACGAGCAATATTTCGGGGGTGGGCGTCCGCGGCCTCCCACGGATACGCAGTGGCGCGTGGATAACATGATCCGGCGCTGGAACGAGCGCACCGGCGAACTGAATTTCGCGCAGCGCTTCCGCTTCAACAATCTCGCGCAGACATATGCCAAGTATCAGGACATGTGGCGTAAGAAGCTGGCCCAGAAGGAATCCGGGACGACCCAGCATCACTACGGCGCCGCCGCCAAGAAAATCGAGGCGGAGCGGAAGCGTGCGGCGGCTCGTCAGGATAGGACCCCGGCGCCTGATTCCCCGCAGGCGCCGAAAGGTGCGCCCCATCCCGCAGGCAAGCCAGCCGTGGAAAAGCAACCGGCCTTCGCACTTTGCATTAGTGACCCGGAAAATGAACACGAGAAGGTGGAGCGGCTCTACCGGAAACTGCTGGAGGCGCGGTCGACGACCGGCGAAAGCGCGGGAGCGCCGAGCTTGGCCGCATTCGAGAAGTTCGTATGTAAGAAAACGGAAGAGCTTAAGCAGAAGGGCGGGCACGATATCGAGTACATCGTGGCGGTCGTTGCGGGCCACGTGAAGCTGAAGGCGCGGATTAAGGGCTGAAGGCGGCGTTTTTTCCCACAGGCGGACCGGGATTTCCAGGCGCACCCTTTCGAAATTTTCCTGAAACGCATAAACTACACGACTCTTGCGATGGAGGAGGCGGGACCGTGGCCATCGAGCGTGCGCTCGTCAGCGTGTACGACAAAACCGGTGTGGCGGAATTCGCGCGCGCACTGGCCGCGCTAGGAATCGAAATCGTTTCGACCGGCGGGACAGCGCGTCTGCTGCGCGACGCGGGAATCGCCGTGCGCGACGTGGCCGAGCTCACGGGCTGGCCGGAAATGCTGGGCGGGCGGTTGAAGACGCTGCACCCTAAAATACACGGCGGGATTCTTTTTCAGCGCGGGAAGGCGGAAGACCGCAAGACCGTGGCCGAGCAGGGCATCGTCCCGATTGATCTGGTGGTCGTGAACCTCTATCCCTTTTCTGCGACGGCGGCGAAGCCGGGCGTGACGCCGGAAGACCTCATCGAAAACATAGATATCGGCGGCCCCGCCATGGTGCGGTCCGCGGCGAAGAACTTCCAAAGTGTCGCCGTGGTGACGGATCCGGCCGATTACGCGGCGATTGCCGCCGAACTCAAGGAGAAAGGCAAACTCGCGCTGGCAACGCGGCTCGCGCTCGCGCGCAAGGCCTACGCCCGCACGGCGCGCTACGACGGCGAAATCGCCACAGAGCTCGAGCGGCTACGGGCCAATGGCGAAGTGACGATGGGCGCGCCGGAAAAACTGCCGGAGCGGATACACTTCGCGTTGGAGCGCCGGCAGGCCATGCGCTACGGCGAAAATCCGCATCAGGCCGCGGCGCTTTACATTCCGGCGGGCGGCCCAGCGGCAGGCTTGGCGGGCGCGACGCAACTACAGGGCAGGGAGCTTTCGTACAACAACCTGGTGGATCTCGACGCGGCATGGAGCGTAGCTGGAGAATTCACGCGTCCCGCGGCGGCAATCATTAAGCACAATAACCCGTGCGGCGTGGCGGAACAGGAAACTCTGCGCGAGGCGTATGTCCAGGCACTGGCGTGCGATCCCGTCTCGGCGTTCGGCGGGGTGATGGCATTCAACCGGCCGCTGGACGGGCCGACGGCACGCGAGATTGCGAAACTCTTTGTCGAGTGCATCGTAGCGCCGGGATTTGAACCCGAGGCGCGAGCAGAGCTAGCGGCCAAGAAGAATTGGCGCCTGCTTGAGATGCCGCTCGATGCGGCGCCCGAAGAATTGGAGGTAAAGCGTATTTCCGGCGGAATGCTCGTCCAGGAGCCGGACCGCCACGAGCTGCGCGAAGCGGAACTGAAAGTGGTGACGGAACAGCAGCCGAGCGATGCCGAAATCCGCGCGCTAATGTTTGCGTGGAAAGTGTGCAAGCACGTGAAATCGAATGCCATCGTTTTCGGGCGCGAGGGATGGACGGTGGGCATCGGCGCAGGGCAGATGAGCCGCGTGGATTCGGTGAAAATCGCGGTACTCAAGGCGGCAACGGCGGGATTATCGCTCGCGGGCAGCGTGGTGGCCTCCGACGCCTTTTTCCCGTTCCCGGATGGGGTGGAAGAAGCGGGGAAGGCCGGGGCCGTGGCCGTGATTCAACCGGGAGGGTCGGTGCGCGACGCGGACGTAATTGCCGCGGCCAATCGGCTAGGCATGGCTATGGTTTTTACGGGCGTACGGCACTTCCGCCACTGATAGCGCCATATTATTTCTGCCGGTGGTAGATGATTTCGATGACTTCGGGCTCGCCTTTTTCCGGAACAATCTCCGAGTGCGAGACGTAGGTATCCGCGTCGAGCCGGCGGAAGATGATGCGTTTCGGCTCTCCATCCTGGGAATTTTCGAAGTCGGCCTTCTTGGAGTCCACGGCGGTCAGTTTCAGTATGGCGGGCGTGGAAGTTTCCCAGGGCGCGAGCGACGGCGTAAAGTGGCGCAGATGAAATTCCACGCCTCCCGATTCTTCAGCGATAGAGAATAATTCCGCAACCAGCGTCTTTTCGCCTTCGGCCACGCGCATAAGTCCTTCCATTGCGCCCGCGCGCGGCGGCATCCACACCTGCTCGGCGACGCGGGGGCCCCAATCGCCCCGCCATTTCCCCTCGAGCCAGGCGAAATCCGCGAGCGTGGGTCTCGAGGGGCGCGCGTCGGCGCCGAGAACTGAATCGGCAGACAACAGTGCGTTAAACGGCGTTCGCGCGCCAGCCCCGGCAGGCTGCCCACCCAGCAAGGCGCCCAAGAGCACGGCCAACACCAGGCATGCGGCCGAAGCGAGTCGAAGGATTCCACGAAAATTGGCCGGCATGGGTTTGTGAGCGGCGAACCGGCGAAGGCTCGAAGTCCACGGTTTAATGAAGCGTTTGATTCGACTCATGGGCAATCGCCGCCGAGGTTACCCCAGCTATTAAACACAATTGGGAACTTTCTGGATAGGGGGTATCGGAATACTGTTTGCGCGCATCTTAATTAAGAATGGGGACGGAAAGGAACGCATGGGAGTGAAAATTTTGACGTTCGTGCAACTGCTGTAAGATAATTGTGAAATTAGCTATCGTAAATAAGGGGCCCATGAAGAAGATTCTGAATAGCGCGATCCTGGCCATACTTTTCGCAGCGCCCGCGGCGTTCGCGCAGAATACCGTGCCGAGCGCTGCGCCCGCCGGTGCGCAGGGGAAAGACGACTCGAATCGTGCAAGCGCCTACTACTATTTTACGGTAGGGCATCTCGACGAGCAGGAGTTCGAGTTAACCGGCAACGCGGATCTGGCCACGGAATCGATTCGGTCCTACAAAAAGGCGATCGAGCTGGACCCCAGCTCAGTGACCGCCCGGGAACACCTGGCCGAAATCGAGGCCGAATCGCAACAATTCCGCGACGCCGTGGCCGATGCGCAACAAGCTCTCAAGATGGATCCCAACAATGTGGATGCGCACCGGTTGCTGGCCCGTATCTATGTGCGCACGCTTGGAGACCTATCCGCCGGCGAAGTCCAGCAGGAAAGCCTGGACAAAGCCATCGAGCAATTTGACGCCATCTTGAAAATCCAGCCGGACGATACCTATTCGGCGCTTTGGCTCTCGCGGCTTTACGGCTTCGAGAACAAACACGCTGAGGCGGAGAAAATCCTGCGCAGCGTCCTGGCGCGCAATGCGGATGATGAATCCGCGCTCGAGCAGTTGAGCCAGCTCTTGATTGACGAGGGGCGCTTCCAGGATGCCATCGATCTGTTGACCCAGGCGGCCAACGACACGTCCTCTCCAGAAGACTACGACTTGCTGGGCGACGCCTACTCGCAGGCAAAAAAGTATAGCGATGCGGAAGCGGCATACGGCAAAGCTGTCGCGGGAGATCCGGACGATCCCGGGCACCGTCACGGGCTGGCCCAGGCGCTGGAATCGGAAGACAAATACGCGGAGGCGCTCGAGCAATACAAGAAACTTTCGGCGCTTGAGCCGGGAACCGCGGATGATTACCTGCACATGGCGCAGCTCGAGCGCCGGCTCGGACAGTTCGATCAGGCCGAAGCCAGCCTGCTGAAAGCCAAGCAGCTCGCTCCCGGCAGCCTCGAAGTTCTGTATAACCAAGCGCAGCTCGATGCAGATCAAGGCCTCTACAGCGAGGCCGTGAAGGTGCTCACGGACGCGATCGCAGGAGTCAAGAGCCGCTCAAGCGGCGCGAGCGATGATAATCCGGGGGCGCTGGCTGCGCTTTATGAGGAACTCGGCGCGGCCTATCGTGGCCAGCAGAACTACCCCGCTGCCGAACAGGCGTTCGAAGATATGGGCAAGCTCGGCCCGGATTCAGAGAAGCGCGCGGAATTCCTGCTGATAGAAACCTATCGAGACAGCCGCGACATTGACCGCGCCATCGCGGAAGCGAATAAGGCGCTGGAAACTTCTCCGAATGACAAGAACCTGCAAGTCACGCTGGCCATGCTCTACGGCGAGAAGTCCGATACAGCCTCGGGGACGAAGATTCTCCAGAGCCTTCTGAAGGGGAACGACAGCGATCAGGAAATTTACATAGACATGGCGCAAGTGGACGAGAGCGGCAAGCAATATGCCGAGGCGGAGCAATCGGCCGAGAAGGCCGAGCAAATGGCTCATCAGCCTTCCGATAAGGAAACCGCATGGTTCATGCTGGGCGCCATATACGAGCGCCAGAAGAAGTACGACCAGGCCGAGCAGGAATTCCGCAGGGTGCTGGCGCTCAATCCCAACAACGCGGCCACGCTCAACTATTTCGGCTACATGCTGGCGGACCGCGGCGTCCGTCTCGATGAAGCCACCACGCTCATCCAGAAAGCCGTGAAGCAGGAGCCGAACAACGGCGCCTATCTCGATAGCCTGGGCTGGGCCTATTACCGGCAGAACAAGCTTACCGAGGCGCAGGAGTATCTGAACAAGGCCGTCGAGCGCGAGAGCAATGACCCGACCATCCTGAGCCATCTCGGCGACGTGTACCTGAAACTCGGTCAGACCGAGCGCGCTGCACAGCTGCTCGAGCACTCGCTCGCGGAATGGCAGAAAGTGCTGCCGGCGGATTATGAAGCCGACAAGGCCACCGAGGTCGAGGCGCAGCTGAAAACCCTGAAGCGCCGTCTGGCACAAAAATCGGCGCCGGGAACACCCAATTCGCAGTAAGCTCCCCCGGATGGAAAATCGCATTCGGCTTCCCGCATTCGCGAAAATAAATTTGTGCCTGCACGTCTTGGGGCGATTTCCGGACGGCTATCACGAGCTGCGCACGATTTTCCAGGCGATTTCGCTGCGCGATACGCTGGAACTTTCGCGAACGCGCGGCACGGGCATCCAATTGGAAACAGATGACCCGGCGCTGCCGGCCGGCCCCGAAAACCTGGTGTATCGCGCGATTGAGACCATGGGACGCGAGCTGGGGTTTCGCGGCGGCATTCATGCGCGCCTCGAGAAACGCATACCGGTGGCGCGGGGACTGGGCGGTGGGTCAAGTGATGCAGCGGCCGCGCTCATCGGCATGGTGCGGCTCACGAAAAAGAAACTGCCGCTCGCGCGGCTCATCGAAATCGCCGCAGGGCTGGGCGCGGACGTGCCGTTTTTCCTTTTCGGTGGGCGCGCGCTGGGAGTAAATCGCGGCGACGAGATTTATCCTCTCGCAGACACGCCGAAGCGAAGCATTGTGGTTGTATCCCCGCGCGGCATCGGCGTGAGCACGAAAGAAGCTTATCAATGGGTCTCCGCGGAATTGACAAACCGCGCGAAAGCCCCTAATATCTTTGAGTTCTGTGCTCTGTGCTGGAGCGGGCGGGGCGGGGTCTCGAACGATTTCGAAGGGCCCGTGTTCCACCATCATCCGCGTCTCGGAGAAATCCGCGACGCATTGCTCGAGCGAGGAGCCGCAGAAGCCGCGCTGGCGGGTAGCGGGTCGGCGGTGTTCGGAGTATTCCGAAACCCAGCGCAGGCGCGCCGAGCCGCTCGTGCGTTCCCGGAAGATTCGGTCTTCGCGGTTGAAACTCTATCCAGGGAAAACTATGGCCGCGCCATGGGATGGCGCGTGACCGGCTGAGAGGAAAGCCTTGGCCAACGGGAAGTTCAAAGTTTTCTGCGGGACGGCGAATCCGGCCCTGGCGAACGCCATCTGCAAATATCTGGGCGTGCCGCTGGGCAAGGCCGAGCACGGCAAGTTTTCCGACGGCGAGACGCGCTATCAGATTCTCGAAAACGTGCGCGGCGAGGATGTGTTCGTCGTGCAACCCTGCTCGAATCCGGTGGATTTCCACCTGATGCAGGTGCTCTTGATGATTGACGCTTTCAAGCGGGCCTCGGCGTGGCGTATCACGCCGGTGATTCCGTATTACCCGTATGCGCGGCAGGACCGCAAGGACCGCCCGCGCGTGGCCATTTCGGCGAAGCTGGTGGCGGACTTGCTCGAGACGGCAGGCTCGAACCGCGTGCTCACGCTCGACCTGCACGCGCCGCAGATTCAGGGCTATTTCAATATTCCGGTGGATCACCTATACGCCGCGCCGGTGCTGGTTGAATATTTTCAGAAGAAGAAGGTCGGGTCCATCACGGTGGTTTCGCCCGATGCGGGCGGCGTGGAGCGCGCGCGGCTCTTTGCCAAGCGAATTGACGCGCCGCTGGCCATCATAGACAAGCGGCGGATTGACGTGAACGTGAGCGAAGTGATGAACCTGATCGGCGACGTGAAAGGGCGGCCGGCGCTCGTGATTGACGACATTATTGACACGGCCGGCACGCTCGTGAAGGCGGCGGATGCGCTGCTGGAGCACGGCGCGACGCGGGTTTTCGCGGCCTGCACGCACGCCGTCTTTTCCGGGGACGCAGCCGAGCGCATCATGAAATCGAAAATTGAGGAAGTGGTGGTGACGGATTCCGTGCCGCTCAATGAAGCGGCCCGGCAGGTGCCCAAGATCAAGGTGCTGAGCGTGGCGGAATTGCTGGCACGGGGCATTCAATCCATCCACGAAGAGACTTCCATCAGCGAGCTGTTTATTTAAATTTCCGCGGGACCGCCGCAGGGAGATTGCCCGGCATAGGCCGGCGGCGGACAGGATAAGAGGACGCATGGAAACATTCACAGTAGAAGGAAAAGTTCGCGAGGAGCGCGGCAAGGGTGCCGCGCGCCGCACGCGCCAGACGGGCATGGTTCCGGCGGTTCTCTACGGCGGCCGCAAGGATTCCGTGTCGCTCGCGGTGAACGCAAAGCAGGTGGCGCGCATCCTGCGCTCCGACACGGGCCACAACACGATTTTCAACGTGCACGTCGAAGGCGGCAAGGAAGAAAAGGCCATGCTGAAGGATTGGCAGGTGGATCCGGCGAGCG
>Ga0307479_10001551_pt1 | contig 20993 bp, 21 predicted proteins | sample atmos_gasesECM4C_FD_203743 | JGI IMG/M metagenome (GOLD analysis project Ga0307479, IMG submission 203743) | Hardwood forest soil microbial communities from Morgan-Monroe State Forest, Indiana, United States - atmos_gasesECM4C_515 | ecosystem: Environmental > Terrestrial > Soil > Temperate...
CACTCCGATTCCTCGAGGCTCACGGCATCTTTTCGCACTACAATCCCGGCGTTATTACAAAGGATGTCAATCCGTCCGAAGGCGGCCATGCTCTGCTCGGTCGCGCGCTCGCATGCAGAACGACTGGTGACGTCGCAAGGAATGGCAACGGCTCCAGCGCCCAGGGACTGAATTCGATCTGCGGTCTCGCGAGCGGTCTCCGGGTTTCTGTCCAGAATGACAACCGAGGCTCCCATCTCTGCCAGGCGAATCGAGATCTGGCGACCGATCCCGGATCCTGCGCCGGTCACGATGGCGACTCTACTTTCCAAGGAGAGCAGTTGAGCGGCTCGCTCGGCGATTCTTGCAGTTTTCATGATGAACCATTTCCTGCTGAGTTACGTTCAAGGCCGAGCGATGGCACGAGCTCGAGCGAGTCCGGCCCGCAGCCCCCGCTGCACGGCTTCTCGATATCCGTTGCGATCCATCGCGGCCATAGTGGCTTCCGCAATTCCACCGGGAGTGCTGGCTGCCTCCAGAAGCCGGTCCAAAGGGATATTCTGCCGCCTCCAAGAGTTGATTCCATCGGCCAAAGCGTGAGACGCCGCCGTGAGCGCAGTTTTGCGGTCGAGTCCGAATTGCCGGCCCGCGTCGGCCAGGGCCTCCAGCGCGTAGTAACCGTGACTTGAGGAATAAGTCACGGTAAACGCATCGAATTTGCGCTCCGGAAGTTCGAGCAGGCTACCTATTTTTCGAAGAAAGTCTCTTACTTGACTGCGCCGCCGGGGCGGGAAGCCTCGTTCGAAGACCAACGCGGTTAGGCCGTTACCGGTGCGGCACACGGGGCTCGGCATGGCTCGCGCCCACAACGCATGGGGGCCGAGCATCTGTCGCAATCCGACAAGCTGGATGCCGGCGGCCAGGCTGACGGCGAGCCGGGGAGGTACAGTTTGTCGTTTCGATTGCAAGGTCAAAATTGCCTTCATGTCTCGCAGCAGAAAAGGCACCGCGTCAGGCCTGACGGCGATGACCAGCAGACCAGCTTGGGCAATGGCTTGTTCCAGTTGCGGCTCAACGGTGACCGCATAGAGACGACGCAACAGCTTCAGTTTGCTCTGATTGTGATCATGCACCACCACACGATCTCGGCTGCCTGCCACTTTCAGCCCGGCCAGGATCGCAGAAGTTATGCGTCCGCCACCGAGGAATACGGCGGTCGCACCTGCTAGCTCCGCGTTACGCGTCATGATGGGGATGGTGGCAGTCTTCCAATCGCATCTGGTTTGGTCTAGCCTCGCAAAACTCCATCGATGGCCGTCAGAGTCTTCTCTACATCCTCGGGGCTGTGGGCGACGGTCACGATCGAATGCAGCGTTGCCGCGGGGCTCGTGTAGATCCCGTGCTCGAACAGCTTCCACGAAAACTGCTGATATTTTTTTCGATCCACATACTGGCAGTATTCCCGGTAGTGTCGAATGTACGGTTTGTCAGTGAACATGATCTGAAACATTGGGCCAACCCTTTGAACGATCGCAGGAACTCCCTTGCGACGGAACAATTCGCTCATGCCAGTGGCAAATTGATCAGCCAAATCCCAGATGTAGCTGAAGGCCGCACCGCCGTGACCCATCAGCTTGCTCAAGCTGGCGCGCGCCGCATGCATGCCAATGCGAGAAGCGTTGTGTGTGCCGTAATGCAGAACGGCTCCTCCGCCAAGCGCACGCATCACGTCCAGTCTGCCTGCGAACGCGGCCACGGGAAGCCCACAGCCTAAGGCCTTTCCGAAGGTAACGATGTCAGGTGAGAGCTTGTAATATTCCTGACAACCGCCGAGGGCGATGCGAAATCCTGTCACTGTCTCATCGAGGATAAATAGAATCTCGTTCTTATGGCAGAGTTCCTGCAAGGCTTCCAAATATCCTGGCGCCGGTGGGATCACACCCATATTCGCCATCACGCCCTCCGTAATCACAGCGGCAATCTCTCCCGGATGTCGCTCAATGGCTTTCTCCAGGGCAGGCAAGTCATTCCAGGGCGCTACGATCGTGTCCTCGAGGGCATGACGATTGAGGCCGATACTGTCGGTCACCGTCACAGCGGTTTCGTCCAATTCCGCGGCTCCTGGAGGCAGCGGATTGGAAGTCGCCAGCACATCGTCGTACCAGCCGTGGTAATGCCCTTCGAACTTCAGGATTTTTGGCCTGCCGGTATAACCACGGGCCAGGCGGATCACCGCCATGATGGCCTCAGTCCCCGTGTTGGCGAAGCGAACTGCCTGGGCATTGGGTATGACTTCTTGCAGCAGCTCTGCCACTTCGATCTCAATCCTGGTGGCAGTGGCAAAGTGCGTCCCCGTGGAGGCCGCTTCAGAGATGGCGCGGGCCACATCGGGATCAGCGTGTCCCAGAGGCAGGGCCCCGAAACCCATCATCCAGTCGATGTATTCGTTCCCGTCCACGTCGTACAGACGAGATCCCTGGCCGCGCTGCATGAAAATGGGATACTCGCCATAATTCAACGGCCCCCGCGACGGAGAACTTCCTCCATCAATCAAGATCCGTGCCGCGCGCTCATAAAGGTGTTTCGACTCATCGGTCCGAGAACCGGCGGTTCTTGACGGCAAGCTTTCCCCCTCGTCTCTGCCAACCGTTCATTCTATCTGCGACCTCGCCCAAAGCGATCAAGCGCTGGGCTGGACTCGGAAGTTGCAATGAGCAGTGGGTGTAAAATGCTGGTTTCTTTCTGAAAGAAAAGGAGTTAATCCGCTGCTTAAAGCCTTTCTCAAAAACAAGCTAAGCCATGCATGGACCGAGTGCAACGAGATTGTGCTGGGTATCAGGACGGGACCTGAAGGCCCAGTCATTTCCGAGCAAGAACCTTGGAAAAGTCAGCCTTCCGAAAACGCGCGGCACACCGACAACTGGCGTTACGCAACCATTGGTTACCAGCACGCCCGACAAATACTGCGTGTGGTCAAACCGGGGCTAGAGGACGTGTTTTACGACATTGGATGCGGCATGGGAAGAATTCTCTGCGTTGCCGCTCGACTCCCGTTGCGAAAGTGCGTTGGCGTCGAACTACAGGAACCCTTATGCCAAATCGCCCGCCGCAATGCCACGAACCTCAGGGGAAGGAAAGCGCCCGTTGAGATTATTTGCGGAGATGCGACGACGGTAGATCTGTCTGACGGAACCATTTATTTCATGTTCAATCCCTTTGGGCCCGAAACCCTCCGCGACACCCTCGAGAACATCCGCGGCTCATTCTCTCAAAATCCGCGCGACATAAGAATTATTTACTACCACGCAAAATACCAATCCGTGATTGACGACATGGAGTGGCTGGTGAAGATGCGTGAATTCGAAAGATTCGGGGGACATCCCGTCGCCATCTGGGGAAACCGGCGTTCGGATGGTCAAGCACCCGCAAAGCCGCGGTGCTAGATCCTGTCCAAGAACCTGCTTCGCCCGGAAACCAAACGAGAAATCAAAGGTGGAATTGTTGCTCGCCCGGTTTGCTTGTCGAGAAGGTTTCCGGGCACTCGGACCCCCAGAAGGGTGCGAGTGCGTGTTCGAGATTGGGTAAACCAGGCGGACCTCACTTATGAGGAATAAGGTCCGCCGGTCAGAACCTCCGCATCAGAAGTGAAAGACAATTCCAGCGGACGGCTGGGCCGTATGAGTAATTGTGTTGGTGTTGAGCGCGGCCAAGCCGAAGTCCGGAGCGCTATATACGAGTCCGCGGTACTCCGCGCGTAAAGTTACGTGTCTGATAAGCGGGAAGTCGGCTCCGCCACCGTATGCAAACACTCCGGTGGCCTGACGCTGCGCTCCGGGAACCGTCCCGAAGGAGTTTCCGGTAGGGTCAAAAACGATCGCTCCACCCTCGGCGAGCACATAAGGACTAATCCTGAACCTGGCAGGTGTCGGTACCCGAACCACTAAGCCTCCAGTAGCCTGGTGAACATTGGCCTGAATTCTCGAGGACCCAGCGGATCCAAAGTAATGCTGCGTGTTTCGGTCATAACCGTAGATAGCTTCCGCTGCAAGCCAGTGAGTGAGGTTATACCGGTAGCCGACGAGAAACCCTCCAGTGTTGGTGGAGCGTTCGGTTGTACCCTGACCGCTGGTGTCCTTCGTGAAAAACCCCGTGCCTTGCAAGCTGATCTCCGAACGAGATTCTTGCGCTACCGCGCTAATCCCGAGCAGAATAGCGACGGTCGCAATCATAATGGCTGTTTTTCGCACGTTATTCCTCCCCGACAAAGTTATTGGTCGCGATGTGTGCAAACCGCAGCGGTCGACCTTGCCACGATCCCGCGTCTCTACCCATGTGCACTGTGTTTGCCAAAGCCTGACCGCTAGCCGGAGTCGATGGATCCGCTTGATGCAATTGAGGTTTAGAGAATGGAAAGAAATAAGGGGATCAGAGTTGTCGATCGGGACGACAGCTTTTCGACAAATGTCGGACGCTCCGACACTTTGAGAACCCTTCTCTACAAGATGAGCATCTCATGGGGCATACAGCTCAACTCCCCGTTTACGAGGACTGGGAGTGAGCAAGATTGTCGCACGTGACAACGAATTTGGGATGGGCGGACGTTCATGGCCACCGCGGCATCAATCTTTCCGAGAGTCGAAGAAGAACGTTATCTGGCGCTGCTGCGCGCCGCTAACGCTATTGCCACCTGTACCGATTGTAACGCTGCCTCAGGCACGCTGGCCACGAAACTACGGGAAGTCACACCATTCGATTTCTTGCACGTGGTCGCATTTGACAAACAGACCCCGGTACCCTGTTGGTCTCTACTGGAAGTAAACGGAGAAAGAAGGGAGGCAGCATCCGTCGACGTTCTCTCTTCCGAAGACTCGCCTGTTCGATGGGCACACGAGTCAGGCGAAACTCTGGTAACTGCCGACTGGAGCGAAGAAAGCCGATTTCAGAAATACGGACGTTTCCTCTCCCAGCACGGGATTGCGGCAACTTGCACACTGCCTTTGATCAGAGGGCCGCGCCGCCTAGGTGTGCTGAGCCTGGGCCGGTCTTACCGGAACGCTTATGACGAAGAAGAAGTCCGTTTTCTCAGTCTGGCTTCCGAGCAGATCGGGCTGGCAATTGATGCCGCCGTAAACTTCTACGTGTCGCAGCGGGTACAAGACCAGTTGAAACTGATTCTCGACCTGACGAATCAGGTGGTTTCGAACCTGGAATTTCACGATCTACTCGTGGCCGCCTCGGCAAGTGTGCGCCGGGTTATGCACTGTGACGCTGCGGCCGTTATGCTGGCGGAAGGAGAGGGTACCCACCTGCGCGTACACGCGCTCGACTTCCCCGAGAGTCGAGGAATATTCGCTGAGGGTGCGCTGGTCCCTATTGACGGCACCATGCCTGGGGACTCGTTCAAGAGTGGTAAGGCGATCACTGTGAATCGTCTTGACGCGACTGAGATGCCGCCCGAGATGTATGCCAAGGCGATTGGAGAAGGTCTAAATTCGTTCTGCGACGTGCCACTAATAAGCAAGAACCGATTGCTTGGGGTTCTTGCGGTTGCTAGACGCGAGGAAAACGGATTCGACTTCGGCGAGGTTGCTTTCCTGACTCAGGTGGCGAATCAAGTGGCAATCGGTGTGGAGAATGCGCTCGCCTACAGCAAAATCGCGGAATTGACCGACAGGTTGGCGCAGGAGAAATTGTATCTGGAAGATGAAATCCGCGGCGAGATGGACTTTGAAGGAATCGTGGGCCAAAGCTCGGCACTTCGACACGTCCTGAGCCTAGTAGAGACAGTAGCTCCAAGCGATTCGACGGTATTGCTGTTGGGCGAAACTGGCACGGGGAAAGAATTGATTGCTCGTGCTATTCATGATCGCAGCCGGCGTAAAGACCGGACCTTCGTGAAGCTCAACTGCGCTGCGATCCCAACCGGGCTGCTGGAAAGTGAGCTCTTTGGACACGAGCGCGGGGCGTTTACGGGTGCGATCTCGCAAAAAGTTGGCCGCCTCGAGCTGGCCCATCAGGGTTCGTTGTTTCTGGACGAGGTTGGCGATATTCCGATTGAGATCCAACCTAAACTACTCCGTGCTCTGCAAGAACGGGAGTTTGAGCGACTGGGTAGCACACGGACACAGAAGGTAGATGTGCGGCTGGTAGCCGCCACGAACCGCGATCTCGAGAAAATGATCGACAGCCGGGAATTTCGCAGTGATCTCTATTATCGGCTGAACGTCTTTCCTATTCGCATCCCCCCTTTGCGCGAACGTCCCGAGGACGTTCCGCTGCTAGTGCGTTACTTCACCCAAAAATACGGCCGCCGGATGGAAAAGCACATTGAATCCATACCCATTACTGCCATGAAAAAGCTTGCTGCCTGGCACTGGCCGGGAAATATTCGGGAGTTGGAGAACTTTATCGAGCGCTCAGTGATTTTGACTCATACGACGGCGCTCCAAGTGCCGATTGCTGAGCTGGGCAGCAATGGCAGAGTCACTCCTATGCCAGGCTCTCGAGAGGCCGAAGACCGCGACGGGATTTTGCGCATCCTCAAGGAAACGAGGGGCCGAGTTGCAGGTCCGTACGGCGCCGCCGCTCGCATGGGCATCAAGCGCACGACGCTGATCTCGCGCATGAAGAAGCTGGGAATCGACCCGCGAACCATCGCATAAACCGCCAGAGCATCCGCCGTGTCGTGTTTTCGTGCTTCGTCAAGTGTCGAAAGATGGTTCGACACTTTCGACATCTCTTCGGGACGATTTTCGCTTCACCGAGTAATTTCAAAGACTTAGAGCACGTGGCACATACGCTCCCTTGGCAGCGTGGTTGCTCCGTTACTAAAGTTGCTCCGTTACTAAATTGGGAGTGGTGGGATTCGTGTTCAAGCTATCCATCGTCGAGACACCCGAGCAGCGAAGGCTGGTTCTCGAAGGCACTCTGGTTCGGCCGTGGACGGCAGAAGTGGAACGTGTTTGGACGAGCGCCGGCAAGGAGCTTCGGGATCGGAAGCTGATCATCGATCTCACGAACGTCACGCTCATCAATGAGGACGGCGAAGACACGCTATTCAGGTTGATGAGAGAGGGCGCGACGTTTTGCTCTAGGGACGTCCTTACGAAGCATGTCTTGAAGCAACTAGCCCAAAGGTGCCAGTGTGAGCCATAAAGGCATTTGGCTGTCAATTTCCAGCGAGGTCAAGCGTCTATCCAGTAGAGGGCGGAGGTGAAGATGTTCGGAACGTTGCTCAGAACCAACAAAACGACAAACCCACAAACCAGCCCGTATGCAACTGGTGCGGATTTTTGCCGCGTCTTTAAGGAAGATATGAACCGCTTGTACCTTCTGTCGTTTTTGCTGACAGGGAATCACGCGATTGCCGAGAAGTGTTTTGTGCGTGGTTTTGAAGACTCCGCCAAAGGCAATCCTGTTTTCAAGGAGTGGGCCGAGTCTTGGGCTCGACGGACGATCATTCAGAACGCCATTCAGATGATTCGACCACTGCCGACGCGAGACGGTGCGTCGAGTTCGGCGTCCGAGCGCAGCGGTGGCGATGCATCGTCGGAGCCCACCGAGATTTCGCAAGTCGTGGAACTGCCGGCATTCGAACGCTTCGCATTCGTGATGTCAGTTCTCGAACACTACTCCGATCAAGAGTGCTCGTTGCTTCTCGGATGCCGTCGCGGCCAGGTGGGTGAAGCACGAACCCTCGCGCTAAACTTGCTCGCGAAGTCCGGGGAACGTCTCAGCAAGTTGGTCAGCATCACCTCGGGCCGCAGGGGCTACGAGACGGCTTGCCAGCAACTAACTCCCGTGGCTCTTTGACGATATGACAGGATTTGGCATGCGAGCCTTGAGATCGATCCGATGTGCTGGAGTGGACGGATTGCTGGGCAGGTGCTTAGAGGAGTGCAACCTGACCGTTGCACAAACCGTGGTACACTTTTGGCACTTAGGCCCTGGGACGCGCGCCGTTTTGAGACGCTCCAGAATCCCGGGTTGAAGGAAACCATGAAACCAGCCATTGAGACCCCGAGCGGAGTCTCTCCCGATCCTTTTCACAAGAGCGTCCGCTGTTTGCGTTGTGAACAACCACTTGAGCGCTATCAGTTGATGCGCACCAGCCTGGCCCCGGGCAATTCAGGACATGCCATTCTCTCCTGCCCGCGGTGCGGGCACGTGGAATTTGTTTCCGAGGCAAGCCCCCTGCTGCAGAACCTGGAATTGGTCGCGGTTGACACCGGAGACGGCGACTAATTAGCCGCAGGTTTCGCGCCCTGCGCCACTCAGAGGGAAACCCCTCCTTAGAACGGAATGTCCTCGTCGGTAATCGGCCCCGCGCTCGCAGGCTCGCGCTCTGGAGTACGTTGGTCGAAGTTGTTTCCGCCGCCTGCCGATGCTCCCCGCGAGCTTCCCGCAAAGTCCCCGCCACCGCCCCCCTCGCCGCGACCACCAAGGAGGATCAGATCGCTGGCCACGACTTCAGTCATGTATTTCTTTTGACCGGACGTCTTGTCATCCCAGGAACGGGTTTGCAGACGTCCCTCGATGTAAACCTTGCCCCCCTTTTTCAGATATTCGCCGGCGATCTCTGCCAGGCGCTGCCAGAGCACGACGTTGTGCCATTCGGTGCGGTCCTGCCAATTACCGTCCTTGTCTTTGAAGCGCTCGTTGGTGGCCAGCGTAATCTTGGCCACGGGCGTGCCCTGCGGCGTGTATTTCACTTCCGGATCCTTGCCCAGATTGCCGATCAATTGAACTTTGTTTAGACTCTTTCCAGCCATGTGGGTGCTCCTTCGCAGGGGCCAATATAACAGAACCAGCCCGGTGGATATGGTGCTCCCTGTCACAAGACTCGGCACGGAGTATCATTTTGGGTCCAGTGACTTCACGCATCGCTTGAACTCTCAATCCGGTCCGCAGGAAGCCGACCGCTAAGGGCCAAAAGCCAGCTAGTTCTGCGCTATAATCCTCCCATGCCTGCCGCACCGGGAGCGACCAAGGCCGTTGGGATGGTGCCCGACGAGCTCAAGTTTGAACCAAAGTCGAAAGGCCTCGCCACGCCGCGCAAGAAGAAGCCCAAGGAATTGGCGGTCATCACCGAGTGCTGTACCGGATGCGCCGGCTCGCCCGCCTGCGTAGAGTATTGTCCGGTCGAAGACTGCATGTTCTGGGTGCCCGACGAAGATAATCCTCCGTTCGGCCGCATCCAGATCGACCCCATCCTCTGCATCGGCTGCAAAAAGTGCGTCAGCAAAGGCCCCGACGGCTGCTTCCTTGATGGCTGTCCTTGGGACGCCATCGTCATGGTCGACACTGTGGAAGTGGAAAAAGAAGTCGGGCCCATGGCGATCTAGAAAACCAGCTCTTGGCTTTTAGCTCTTGGCGCCCGCTCCAACTTACTTTCAACTCCGCCCTCCCAGGGACGATTTTGTCATCCTGAGGGGAGTTGCGGAATTCACGGAATGAGTTCCGCAACGCAGTCGAAGGATCCCTACGCACTCTTCCGTGCCCAACTGTGGCAGGGAGTTTCTCCCCAGTCGATTTGGTTAAGGTTCAAGCGGCGCATCCTTCAGCTGCAGCAAATCCCACTTGTTCCCGTAAAGATCCTCAAACACCGCCACGGTCCCGTGCGCCTCCTCGCGTGGCGCCTCGCGGAACTTTACTCCGCGTGTGGTCATCGCACGATAATCTCGCCAGAAATCGTCAGTATGGATGAATAGAAAAACACGCCCTCCGGTCTGGTTGCCGATGCGGCTGGCCTCCTCAGGCGTGGAGGCTCGCGCGAGAAGCAGGCTGCTTCCGCGGGAGCCCGCCGGAGCCACTAGGACCCAGCGTTTCTCCTGGCCCAGCCGGTCTTTTGAGACGGAGTCCTCAATTACCCGGAAGCCGAGCGACTGCGTGAAGAACGCGATGGCTTCATCGTATTCCCGAACTACTAGAGCGATGTACCCGAGAGTCTGCGCCATGATTCGTTTGCACCGAGGGAGGGCGCCCCCATTTCGCGCGTTCTTTGCGCGAGAGAGCCTGCCCTAAGCTCGTCGAAGGGATCTGCCGTCAGCTAATTCCCGCCCTTGTCCGAATCGCCTTCTCGGTCTCAGCCGCCTGCTGGCGCACGTCGTTGGAAACATCCGTCAAGTCACGCTCGTACGGGCGAATGGCGGGAAGATCGTCCAATTGTCCCACCAAATAGAGAGCCCGCAGCGCCTCCCACACCTGCTCGGTTGCCGGATCCACGACAGCGACTTCGCTGCCGGCAGCAAGGTTGGCACCGGTCTGGGTCACCGAGCGAATGCGTCCGGGTATGGGCGAACGAATTTCGCTGGTCTGGCCATGCTCGTCTTGCACTTTAGCCAGCAATCCTCCCTGACGAATGGCCGTTCCCGGCCGGTCCGACTCCACGACGCGGCCCGACACGGGCGTCGCGATCTGGGCTGGCTGCAGCAACGCCACGATATGCGGACGCCCTGTCGCGTCCCCAAACCTCACAAGCGACAGCGCAGCATTCCCGCGCACCATGGGTGATGAATCCGCAAGCATCTTCAGCAGAGTCTCGTGGAACCCTGTGCCCGAGGTGTCCTGTCCCATCACCCATGCGTCGGTGTTGCGGACCTCTTCCACCGGATCGCCCGCCAGTCGCAGCAGGTCGGGATACCACTGTTTCGCTGCCGCGTCTCCGCGCGACATGCGCTCGCCCAACTGAACCAAGGCATGCTGGATGTGGCGAGGCTTCTTGTCGTCGTGGAGATATTCGCTCAGCTGCTGCTCGGAAAGGTGCCGCCCGAACCACGTATTCCACCAGAACAAGAACGGCATGAGCACGATCAGCCAGCCCGTAGCGAAGAAGAGAATCTTCTGTGTGCGCGACATCCCTCGCTTGGGGCGGGGTGGCAAAGCGTCGTCAGGGCTGGACAGAAGATCCGGTTTTGGAGGGGAAGTTTCTGATTGAGCCGACATGGAATCCCGGGAAGGAACTATAACAGAAGCCGCCTATTCTACGTCCGAATCGAGGACGCGTTCCTGCTCCAGGTAGTGCGACATGGCGTACTGCGCTAAAAGGGGCGTCTGAAGCCGGATTTCGGCTCCAATCCACTCGCCCTTAGCATGGGGGACGTCGGGGGCATGGTTACAGCGGCCACCACTACCGAACTGCGGGCCGAAGTCCGCGCTCTGAATCTGATCGAAATGCTTGATCTCGCGCCAGGCTTCGTCGCCGATGGTGCCGGAAACGTCGATCTTAAGCTTGAGGAGAGACATGAAAGTCGCTCTAGCTGTGCGGGAACCACTGGTAAAGCATGAAGTAGACGATCACTCCCGTCACGGAAACGTACATCCACAACGGCCAGGTCCAGCGAGCGATGGCGCGATGCTTGTCGTAACGCGCCTTCAGTCCGCGAGTCAAAGTGATAATTGCCATTGGAACAATGACGATGGCCAGTGTGACGTGCGAAATCAGAATTGCAAAATAAACCGGCCGGGCCCATCCCTGGCCCAAAAAACGAATGTTCCCCACCTCGTAGTGAAAGAATAGGTAGCACCCGAGGAACAGTGCGGACGCGACCACTGCTGCAATCATGCACAAACGATGTGCAGCGATTTGGCCGCGCGAAATCAGCACTCGCCCCGTAAGCAGCAGCACGGCGCTGCTCCCGTTCAGAGACGCGTTCAGGGCAGGGAAGTAGGCGTATTGTTCGGCGATCATGCTGCGGGTCTCGTGGTGCGGCGGTTGGCCATCAGAAATGCCAACCCGAACATGACCAGCGAAAACAGGACCAGCGTCGCCATGGCCGAGGACAGTGGGAAACTGGTCTCTCCGCCCGGATACAGAAGCCCGCGCAGCGCCTCCACTCCGTAAGTCAGCGGATTAAGACGCATGATGACTCGAATCCATCCCGAGGCGCCAGCCAGCGGAAACAGAGCGCCAGACACCAGCCAGAGCGGAATTAAAAACAAATTGACGATGCCGAGAAAGGCCTGCGAAGAATCCATCGGCCAAGCGATCGCAAAGCCCAATGCGGTCAGTGCAAACGAAACCAGAAACACCACCACCCCAACAAGCAACACCTGGACTGGATCCAGATGCACACCTGCGAACGGAGCGAAGATCAGGAAGACCATACCCTGGACCGCGGCCAGCGTTGTGCCGCCCAGCACCTTGCCCAGCACAATCGCCGCGCGCGGCACGGGCGCGACCAGCACGGAGAGCAGAAATCCTTCCTTGCGGTCTTCGATCACCGACATCATGGTGAAGATCGAAGTGAACAGCACGATCATGATCAGAGTTCCGGGATAAAAGTAATCCAGGTAGTGCTGCTGGCTGGCTCCCCCGCCTGAGCGGAACGAAGATCCGAAACCCGAGCCCAGGACGATCCAAAAGACCAGCGGAGACGCCAGCACTCCGATGACGCGGGTAGTCTGGCGGTAGAACCGTACAATCTCACGCCACCAAAGGGTGAAAGCCGGCAAAAGGACTCCCGCCGATGCCTGCGTCGTAGCACGTGCCAGTGTCGCAGCCTGGGTCGCCATGGTTAGCTCGCTTTCGCCGAAGAAGACTTGGACGGCGCAGCTTCCTTCTTGCCCAGCATGCCTCGATCGCGCATCTCCCAATAGGCATTCAGAAGGAAGCAGGCCGAGAGTGTCAGCAGAATAAGACTCATAAATAGCCCGTCGACCGTCGCTGCGGGCGGCCACAAGGTAATCATTCCGTTGGCGAGAATCCACCCCACACCTGCCAACGGTAGCAGTCCGAGCACGAGCGAAAGCATCAGGATCATCGAACGCAAGCTACCTCCTCTTCTTCTTCTGGTCAGAGTTCATGTCAGAACTCTCTTCGCGGTCTTCACTCCAGAACTTGTGTCCGGTGCGATGAATGAATACATCTTCAAGCGCCGGCTTGCTGACCGAGATGGCCTGAATTTCTCCGGGAAATGCCTCGACCAGGTCAGGAACAAAACGATGCCCGCTTTCGCGTTCGATCCGCACTTGCTTGCCCAAGACCGTGGTTTCCACGCGGAATCGCGATCGGATGTGGTCGGCCAGTAAACCCGCGTCGTTGGCGGCATCCAGCAGGATCACATCGCCGCCGATCTCGCTCTTCAATTTCGCCGGTGTGCCCAGCGCTACCAGATTCCCTTCATTCAGGATGGCCAGCCGATCGCAACGCTCCGCCTCTTCCATCAGATGGGTCGTGACCAGCACGGAAACGCGCTCTTCGTCACGCAGGATCTGCAGATACTGCCATAAATCGCGCCGCGCTCCCGGGTCAAGGCCAGTCGTGGGCTCATCCAGCAGAAGCACTCCGGGGTGATGCAGCAGACCCTTGGCCAGTTCGATGCGGCGCTGCATGCCGCCGGAAAAAGTCTCCACCCGTTCCTTGGCCCGGTCGGCGAGGCCCACTCGCGCGAGAATTTCGCTGACTCGCTGCTTCAGCCGAGCTCCTCGCAACCCGTATAAGTGCCCCTGATGCCACAAGTTTTCATAAGCCGTCAGCTTTGGATCAACGCTCTGGGCCTGAAAGACAACGCCAATCTGCCGGCGGAGACTCGCCGGATCTTGTGCGGCATCGCAACCCATGACGATGGCGCGGCCGCCGGTCGTGATCATCAGCGTCGAGAGAATCCGAAACAGCGTCGTCTTCCCGCTGCCGTTCGGACCGAGCAGACCAAACAGCTCCGCTGGCCGTACGTCGAACGAGACACCGTTCAATGCCGTGCGGTTCTCGTAGCGGTGGACCAGATTCTGTACAGAAATGACAGCCGCAGCCTGTGCCGTTTCCAGACCCGTATCCGCGAGTTCAGCGACCTTTGAAACCAAGTAATTTCCCCGAGACTATGACCAGTTTACGACATTGTGTGCAGAATCCGCGAAGCGACGGCAGTAGCAAGTGCAACACCTACGCCGACGAAGAATGCAGGCAGCAACGAGATAGGCAAAAGGGATCTCTCGACGTTGGCGCGTAGCTTCATGCCGCCGAGGGGTCGCGTTGCACTTGAGGCAGTCTTTCCTCAAAAGCTACTGGAACATGCCTCCAGACCTGGATTGCCAGAATCACCGCCGTCGCCAGCAAGAGTGCTCCCACCGCAACGTGGGCCACGGTTGAGATCACCATCGGGAATTCCGGCTGCACGGCGTCTCGGCCCCACGCCACGCGCGTCAGGAATGCGGTAAAGCCCAGGCACAATTGCGCGATCACCAGCGACAGCATCAAAATGGCAGGCCTCCGAACGGCCTCAATATTCGAATAGACACTGAGCGCGCGCACCGCCGTCCAAGCCAGCACGAAGGAAACCATCACCGCATGTGCCACGTGCGGCCACCAGCTCAGGCCGTGGTGCCGGAACATTGCTCCCAGGATCAACTGGACATAAAGCACGAAGATAGAAAGCAGGGTCAGGGTGAACAGGCTGGGGCGACGCTGGTCGAACTCCACCCGCGGTTGTTCCTCGACCCACTTGCGCCCTGTAAAAACGGCCATCGCTACCGCGATGCAGAAAAAAGTCTGAGCCAGCGCCGCGTGTGCCGACGAGACCGGAGGAGGCAAGTAGAACAAAACAGTGATTCCGCCTAGAACTCCCTGAGCGACGACCGTGCCCAGGGCAGCGAAGCCCAGAACCCGCAGCCAGTGCCGCTTTTCCGCGCGCCACGTCCAGATGGCCATGACAATCGTAAGCAGTCCGGCCACCTGCGCGATCATGCGGTGCGTGTGCTCGAACTTCACGCCGCCGACAAGTTTCGGAATCTTGTACCAGGAACCGAACGAGGTAGGCCAGTCTGGAACTGAGAGCCCGGCATCATTACTGGTGACGAGCGCTCCCGCGATGATCAAAAGAAAAGTCCAAGCCGCGAGAATTAGAGCGAACCGGTGAAGTCCGCGATTGTAAGGTGTTTCGATGGCTTTCGGAGAGGTGCCCATGGGTACAAGAAGAGCGTGGCGAATACGCCGTCGTGCCGCATCGCAAGGGCAGAGCAGGCCGACCAACCACTCGCCTGCTCTGTCCAACACGTTATTCTACCAAACCAGACCAGCTACTCGGCGGCCGCTCTGAAGCTCTGATCGACGGTCTTCGATTCTTTCTCGGCGATGGTTACCTTCTGGTCTTGCTCTCCCAGTTTCTCGTGCACGAATGCCAGCGTGTAGTCGCCCGGAGGCAGGCCCTTGATCTCGTACTTCCCGTCTTTGCCGGTCACGGCGTAAAACGGGCTCTTCGTGACGTTGATATACATCTTCATCCATGGGTGCTGGTTGCACTTGACGGGCAGCATGATTTCTTCGCGCGCGAAGTTCTTTTCAATCGCCGGAGAGGATGGCGGCTGCGACTCGTTCCATTCCCGGTTATCTTTTGGGGTGGGATGAATGTTATGCGTAGTCGGATCATCATTCTTGATCTGAACAGTCTGACCCGCCATCACACCTAGCACGTGCGGATGATAGCGGCAGCCCTGCTGATCGAGCACGACCGGCTCTTTGGGAACGTCAAAGGTGCGGTTTCCAAGTCCGTCCTTCACGTAGACAAAGACATTGGCGAGGTCTCCGCCACCGACGACGACAGTCTCAGCTTCGTTCGTGCCCTTGCATCCCGGGTCCTGGCTCATGTCAATCTTGGACGGCTTTGGCGCGGTGCCGTCAAATTTTACCGTGCCATTGATCGTAGCCACGGTTGCCGGGTCGATCGGAGTCGCCGGCTGTGCGGCCGGCTGCTCGGCCGCCGGACTCGCCGCCGGAGCCTCCTCCTTCTTACTGCATGCGGCCAGCGCCAGCAGAGCGCATAGTGCTAGAACGCCCACCAACATCGTTGCCCAACGCTTGTTCGTATTCATGATGTCGCCTTTCTTTAAAGTTCGGATCCTGTTCGTTCAGTTCATTGTCATTCGGCACGAGCCGGAGCAAAAAGCGACCGCGACCCGAGGAATCTACTGCTCTACCGTGGAAATTCTACCGCGAACCTCCGCTCGCCGCATGGTGTGCCACTGCCGCGGCCTGCTTGCGGCTACTCGAGGGCCGCACCGCTGCCTGCGCCCGCGGCATCGACGACGCAACCCGCCGCTGCTCCTCGGGCGTCAACTGGAAGATGTAATCCACCAGGAGCTTGCGATGGTCGCCCGCAAACCCGTTAAATGAAGGCGGCGTCGGCCCGGCGAAAACCCACTGGTTGTTCTGCTGCTTGAACAAACCGGAAGGCATCGACGTTCCGGGGCTCACCGCCTGCGGATCGGTAATCCAACGCTCGACCCAGTCCGGTTTCAACCGCTCTTTGGCCAGCAGGAAGTTCGGCGCCGTAGCGATCTTGTCGTGCGCCGGGTCGCCCGTTGCGTGACACTTCAGGCAAGGCGCCGCCGTGCTCGAAAATAAGCTCCGCGCCATATCGGTTTCCTTCGCCGTCAAAGTCGGAACCTGCTCCGGAATATATGGCAAAGGCTGCTGCGACAGAGCCTGGAAGAAGCGCACGAGCTTTCGCAGTTCGTTATCCGAGAACGAAAACGTCGGCATACGGACTTTCAAATACGGTCGCACGCCGTTGCGGTTCGTATCGGTCGTACTCAGAGCCGGATTCGACAGGAACTTCCGCAACCACTCCGGATCCACGCGCGCGCCTTCAGTCAGCAACTTCGGCGGCAACTGCTCCTGCGTATCCTGATATTGTTGCAGCCCCATCAGAATTGTTCGTTGCCCGGGAATGAACTGGTGGCATCCCATGCAGTTGTATTTCCTGATGACCCACCAGCCTTCCTGTATGTCATGCCGCGCATCGCCGGGCTTGTGCTGATAACTTTGGGGCAGCGAAGTCTCCTGGCTTCCCATCAGGAAGGTGGTAAGGTCGAGAACCTGCTCCTTGGTCAGGTGCAGGTTGGGCATGCGCAGTTTTTCGGTCTCTCCCTTTTCCATGCCCAGATCGTAGACGTTCGGTTCGGCTAGTTTGTGCTCGAAGAATCCCTTATGGTCGTACCAGGGCTTGTCCGCTGGACCATCGGGCAGGCGCGCCAGATCGTCCTTGTCCTTGATCGGTTCCGAGTCTTTCCCGCCTCTTTGTGCAGGCTCGGTCGACAACGCGAAATCCAGACGCTCGATCGGCTTGCTGCCTTCAAACGTCAATTCAGTTCCGATGCGTCCTTCATCCTCGAAGCCCGCAATCTCGTGGCATCCCGGGCAGCCGAAGTGCCGCACCCACTTCTTGCCTTCTTCCTTCAGCGCCGGATCGTCCATGAACGCCGCATCCGCATACGCGGACGGCTCCTGCTTCTTCTGCGTCAGCAGATACGTGGCGATGTCCTCCGCATCCTCGGGAGCCAGACGCAGGCTCGGCATCACCGTCATATTCTGGACTTGCAGTTCGTGGCCGTCGTTGGGGCAACGGCTATGCGCCAGGTCGAACTGGTAGGGAAGCCCCTTCTCGGCATAATCCTCGGGGCCAATGTCCTTCTTCTCGTAGGGGCAATAGGGCCGTGTGCGCTCGCGCGCGTTATGAATCCAGCGCACCAGGTAATCGTAGTTCGCCTTCTCGCCAACGCGAGTCAGGCTCGCGGCGAAAGTCCCGCCCTGCATTTGATCGCCTTCCCCAATCGAATGACAGGCGAGACAGCCACGCGTCTCGAACAATTCTTTTCCGTGGGCGGCATTGCCGGCCTTGTGTTTCGGCAACACGTCGACGAACCCCGACTGCCAGATGTAAGCCGAAATCGCCTGTATCTGATGACCGGTGAGCCGGAAGTTCGGCATCTTCGTCGTCGGACGAAAATCCGACGGCTTCTTCAGCCACACCGGAATCCAATTCTTGTTCAGCTTTAGCCGCACGTCTTTCAGATTCGGTCCGACTTTTTTCTGATCCTGCATCAGGCTGTGCGACTGGAAGTCGAGTTGCTGCAAACGACCGTCGAGCTTGCTGTTCGCCACGCGTAGCGCTACGGCCTTGTCGTTGAGCTTGTTGGCTTCTTCGTTTGATTCGGCGGCGTCGGCCTGCTTCATCAAATCCGCCGACTCTTTGATGTTGTCTTTCTTTTCGGTCTCAATCTGTTTGATCTGCTGGCCGACCGAATTCAAGTCCTCGGGCTCTTTGTCATAGCCTTCATAGCGATGGCATCCCATGCACCCGCGCTGGCGAAACAAATCTTTGCCGTTGTTGATGGTCTGCCACTGCACGTCACCGCTCACCAGCACCATGTCGGCCGCGTGGCAACTCTGGCAGCCAGCCTCGGAATTTTCTTTAGGATAGAGCGGCCAGAGCCAGTGTTCGTAATTGCCATGCGCTTTCTCTACGCTGGTCGTAGCGCGGCCGTTGCCCTGGTGGCATGGGGAGCATCCGAACTTGTCCGCATCATGAATGCGCAGCAACTCCGGCTCGGGATGACTCACGAACGCCGCCGCGTACTCATCCGGCTTCTTCGAGCCTTTGGGAGTCATGGCCGCTTCGGTAACCTTCAGCGGCTCGCGCGCACCCATGTGACAGGACTCGCACCGATCCACAATGTTCGCTTCTGCCACGTTGATCTGCACGATCTTCGGATCCCAGTCGGACGTCTTTCGCTTCAGGCCCTCGATTTGTGCAGGCGTGAGGTCGACCATGTGGTCGGAGACGTACTCATCCATCTTGGTCTTGGCGTCGGTGACGGGCTTCAGCACGTCACCGAGTTCTAGGCTCAGCCTGGTCCGTTCGTCGCGGATTTCGTTGTAGGTCTCTTCCAGTTGCTGGAAGCTGAATTTCTTTCTGCTGCCATCGGGGAACTCGACCGTCGCTTGCTCTGCCTTGTACGCGTCAATCTCTTTTTGCTTGCGGGCTTTGGCCGAAGCACTCGTGCTGGTTTCCAATTCGTAGGTGAGCGCGTTCACGTACGCCCGCCGATCGGTGAAGACGCTCTGCACCGCGAGCAGACGGGCGTTAGCATCATCGAGCTTTCTTCGGGCTTCCTCAGCCTGCGCCTTTGAATCCTGGTAAGCCTTCTCGTAATCCTGTTTCAACGCGGCGTACTGCGGATCCTTTTCGACGGCAGCCTCAGACTTCGCCGACGTCGACTTCGCGTTATTCAGGAACGCGCTGTAGCGGCTCTTCCACTGGTCCTGGAAGGGTTTCCACGGCCGCTGCCCCCAGGCCTCGTCCCACAAGGCCCAGAACAGCGTTGCAATCAGAATCACCGTCGCGATCAGATAATGGATCGCGAACGATTTGCCGGTAATCGGATCCTGCTCGGGGATGGGTTTATCAGGCACCACTTCCTCCGAATCCACACTCTCTAAGGATTTTTGTCATTCCGAGCGCCTTGTTTTTGGCGCGAGGAATCTCTATTCCCGGCATCGTACTCGCGGGCAGGGATGCTTCGACTCCGCTCAGCATGACAGCTAATGAACACCTCACACGTTGAACCACGGCGTAATCCACACATACTTGATGTGCCACAAAAGCCGCAGAGCCATCTTCATTGGCAGCGCGACCATGGTCAGCAACAAGAATTGCATGATCGAAAACTGCAGCAGGCTCATCCGCTGGAAATCTTTTCCCATACGCCGCCGGAACAGCGAATACACCAACCCACCGCCGATCAGGTAATATCCGCCCACAACAATTGCGCCGAAAATTCCTTTCCCAAAATTCGACGTGATGCCGAAAATGTCCGGCAAGTCGCGGTTCACCTCATAGATCAAGCGGTTGTGGTCCCACGTCTGCCCCGGCCAGAACCACTGCCAGCCGGGCCCGCGAATGAAAGTTCCAATAATGATCATCGCCACCCACAAGATGACGAAGCCGAAAAGAAACGTCGAAATCGAGAACTTGCGCTGCTTCCACGTGTAATAGCCGCTCCCCAGCGGATTCGTATCAATATAGGGAATCACCATCAGCCCGATGATGATCATCGTCGGCATCACCACGCCTGCAATCCACGGATCGAAGTAAACCAGCATCTCCTGCAGTCCGAGAAAATACCACGGGGCTTTCGCCGGATTCATGGTGAGGTTGGGGTTCGCCGGCTCTTCCAGGGGAGCATTGAGCGTGATCGACCAGACCATCAAAATGATCGTCACAATGATTGCGGCTAGAAATTCAATGCGTAGCAAGAACGGCCAAACGTGTACTTCCTTCTGCCACCCCGGCTTGAACGGCCATGTCTTGCGATGGTGGGTCTTGGCCATTTCGGGATCGCCCTCGAGCTGCACGATCAACTGATCGTTAGCATGTGCCTGCTTCCACGCCAGATAAATGTAGAAACACAGCAGTGGAATCAGCCCCACGATCGGAACGTTGTCCGGTGCCGAACAAATCTCCCAAAGTTGTCGCCAATCCATAATGTCTCCGTGTGGCGCGGACGCCTCGTCCGCGACTGCTTGTGCTAACCCACAGTCAAAACCAACTGAGTTCTTGGCATCGCGGGCGGGGGCGCCCGCGCCACACAATTACTCTCCCGCCGCTTTCGGCCCGCGGCGCGGTTTGTCGGCTTCAGCACTCAGCATTACCGGAGCCGGCCCCGAAATTCCCCCGTCTTTTCGCACTCGCCAGAAGTGCACAATCATTAGTACCGACGCCACGATCGGAATGCCAATGCAGTGCCAGATGTAGGACCGTAACAGCGCGTTCGCATCCACAATCGACCCGCCGAGAAGCCCAAAGCGCACATCGTTATACGGAGTCATACCGAGTTGCGACCCGAACGGTCCTTCGTGCCCCAGCAGCGGCGTCGCCCGCGCCATGTTCGTACCGACGGTGACAGCCCAGAATCCCAGCTGATCGTCCGGCAACAGGTATCCGGTAAACGACAACAGCAAGGTAAACACCAGCAGAAGCACGCCAATGTTCCAGTTGAACTCGCGCGGCTTCTTGTACGACCCGGTCAAGAACACTCGGAACATGTGCAGCCACACGCCGATGACCATCAGGTGAGCCGCCCATCGGTGCATGTTGCGCAGAATTTTTCCGAACGGTACATCGTGCTCCAGATAAAGCACGTCGCGGAACGCCTGCACCTTACTCGGGTGATAGTAAAACATGAGCAAGACACCGGTGTAGGTGAGAATAATGAACAGGTAGAACGTGATTCCGCCCATG
>Ga0307479_10001553_pt1 | contig 20984 bp, 17 predicted proteins | sample atmos_gasesECM4C_FD_203743 | JGI IMG/M metagenome (GOLD analysis project Ga0307479, IMG submission 203743) | Hardwood forest soil microbial communities from Morgan-Monroe State Forest, Indiana, United States - atmos_gasesECM4C_515 | ecosystem: Environmental > Terrestrial > Soil > Temperate...
CCCGCCCGCTGCGCGGGCGACCCTCCCCCTCCAGGGGAGGGTGAGAGACCAGACTCACTGCGCCAGTACGTACTTCCCGTCTTTCACCGTCAGCAGGATGCGCGAGCGGTCGTCGAGGCCGTAGCGATCCTTGTCGGTGAAGTTGTAGACGCCCTGGCTGGCGGCGATGTCGCGCTCGGTGAGCAGGGCCTGGCGGATCGCCTCGCGGAATTCCGGCGTGCCGGGCTTTGCTGTCTTCAACGCAACCGGGATGATGCGTTCGAGCACCAGGAACGCATCGAAGGAATGGCCCGCGAACTGGCTGCGGCTGTTGGGGCCATACTTGGCCTCATAGGCCTTGTCGAGCACGAGGCCCGGCTTCTTGGTCAAGGCGCTATCGGGCTGATCCTCCGGATCCATCACCGGGCCCGAGGCCATCAAGACGCCCTCCGCCGCCTTGCCGGCGATGCGGATGAAATCCATGCTGGCCGCACCGTGGGTCTGATAGATCAGGCCGGCATAGCCGCGTGCCCGCAGCTCGGTCTGCGGCAGGCCGGCGGCGGTGCCGGAAGCGCCGATCAGGATCGCATCGGGATTGGCGGCGACGAGCTTCAACACCTGCCCGGTCACCGTCGTATCGGGACGCGCGAAGCGTTCTTCATCGACCAGCGTCATTCCCATCGCGACGCCCTGCGACTTGAAGTCGTTGAACCAGAGATCGCCGTAGGAATCGGAATAGCCGATATAGCCGACGGTCTTGACGTTATGCGCCTTCATGTGCTGGTAGAGCACCTTGCCCATGATCGGGATCGGCTGCGGCATCGACACCGACCATTTCATGCGCTCCGGCGTGATCGGGAACGGCGACAGGCCGATATGGGGAATGCCGGCCTCGTTGGCGACGTTGGACACCGCGATGGTCGGCGGCGTGGTCGACGAGCCCATGATGATGTCGGCCTTGGACTCCGTGACGAAACGCCGCGCGTTGGTGGTGGCGGTGGTCGGATCACCGCCGTCGTCGAGCACGATCACCTTCAGCGGCACGCCGCCAATCTCCTTCGCAACGAATTCCAGCGCGTTACGCTCGGGGATGCCGAGCGCCGCCCCGGGACCGGTGGTCGTCAACGTGATGCCGATGGTGATCTCATTGGTCTGCGCGTTGGCCGCTGACTCCGGCAGCGCGAGTGCGAGCACGATTGACGCGGCAGACAGAAAAGCCTTTTTCATTCATCCCTCCCTAACTTGCTTGTTCAGTGCAGATCAAACTTCGATCGACAATTCAACCCTTCTTTAGGCGATGCGAGGCGCTACGTCAGCCGGCCATGAATTTTGCGACGATTTCTGCCGGCACCGGCGCCGATTTCAGCCGATTCGGATCGTTGGGGTCGCGCCCCACCAAGACGCGGGTTTCGAACGCTTCGATCGCCAATGCGTCGGCCTTGAACACCTTGTGCGTGACCTCGAAGCTCGAGCGCTTGAAACTCTCGATCCGGCTTTCGATCGCGATCCAGTCGCCATGGGTCGAGGGGATATAGAATTTCGCCCGCGTGTCCACCATCGGAATGCCGACCAGGCCGTAGCGCTTGACGATGTCCTGCTTGGAGAAGCCGGCCGCCTCGAACATGATCGAGGTGGAATCGTCGAACATCGCGAAATAGCGCGGGTAATAGACGATGTTGGCGGGGTCGCAATCGCCCCACTGGATCTGAACGTCGCGCCGGTTCACGAACATGCGAGGAGCCTTATTTCGGCGCCATGCGCAGCGAGGCGTCGAGCCGCACCACTTCCCCGTTCAGATACGGGTTGTCGATCATGTGCATCGCCAATGATGCGAACTCGTCGGCGTGGCCGAGCCTGCGCGGGAACGGAATCGCGGCGGCAAGCGAGTCCTGCGCCTCCTGCGGCAGGTTGGCGAGCAGTGGCGTCAGGAACAGGCCGGGGGCGATGGTGAGCACGCGAATGCCGAATTGCGCCAGCTCGCGTGCGATCGGCAGCGTCATCCCGACGATGCCGCCCTTGGAGGCCGAATAGGCCGCCTGCCCGATCTGGCCGTCATAGGCGGCAACGGAAGCGGTGTTGATCACGACGCCGCGCTCGCCGGTCGCGGCGAGCGGCTCGAGCTTCGACATCTCTGTCGTCGCCAGCCGCAGCATGTTGAAGGAGCCGATCAGATTGATCCTGATCACCCTGTCGAAATCGGCCAGCGGCATCGGACCGTCGCGACCGATCACGCGCTTGGCAACGCCGACGCCGGCGCAATTGACCAGCACCCGCGCCGGACCATGGGCCTTGGTCGCCTGCACCACGGCTGCCTCCGCGGAAGCAGCGTCGGACACGTCGCAGACGATCGCCGTGCCCTTGATCTCGGCGGCGACGCTCTCGGCGAGTTTTTGATTGAGATCGCACACCGCAACCTTGGCGCCTTGCGCGGCCAACCGGCGCGCGGTTGCAGCCCCCAGTCCCGAAGCGCCGCCGGTGACGATCGCGGCCATATCCTTCAACTGCATGATTTCCTCCCTCGAAACATTCTTGCTAATTCAGTGTTATCACGTGAGCCGGCGACGTCGGCGAATACAGTTCCTCGATCAGGGACTTGCGTTGCTCCAGCACGGCGCGCTGGTTGATCGAGCCCTTGTCGGTGACTTCGCCGCGATCGATCGACAGCGGCGTATCCAAAAGGATGGCGCGGGTGATCCGCGTCGATGAGCCCGTCGCGGTGGAAAGAAAGCGGAGGAAGCGCTCGCGGAAGGCGTCACGCACCAGCGGGTCGGCAGCGGTCGCAGCGATATCGTCGAACGGCAGCGTCGCATTGATCAGCCGGCAGCCGTCGAGATCGAGCACCACCAGCGCCGAGACCTCGTCGCGGTTGATGCCGGCGATCACGACGTCGCGCACCAGCGGCGCGCAGGCCGCGATGAACCGCGCGCGCAACGGACCGACGCTGACCCAGGTGCCGCTGGCGAGCTTGAAATCTTCGGCGATGCGGCCGTCGAAATCGAAGCCCAGGTCGAGATCGTCGGGGTCGGCCGGCTTGAGCGCGTCGCCGAGCTTATAAAATCCTTCGTCGTCGAACGCGGCGGCGGTCATCTCCGGCTGGCGCCAATAGCCCGGCGTGACGTTCGGCCCCCGCGCCCGAACCTCGAGCTTGCCGTTGTTCGGGACCAGCTTGGCATCATTGCCGGGCACCGGAAGCCCGACATGGCCGGAGCGGCTGGTTTTGGGGTTGACCGACATGAAGAACGGCGCGGTTTCGGTGGCACCCAAGCCCGTCAGCATCGGCACGCGCGTGCCGGTTTCCTGCACCGAGAGCTCGTCGAGGCTGTTCCAGATGAAAGGCGACAGCGCCGCACCCGAGAAGAACATCGCGTGCAGGCGGCCGAAGAATTTCGCGCGCAACGCTGAATCGTCGCGGAGGTAGGGCAGCAGCGACTCATAGCCTTTGGGCACGTTGAAATAGACCGTCGGCGAAATCTCGCGCAGGTTGCGCACGGTTTCCTCGATGCCGCCGGGCATCGGCTTGCCCCGGTCGAGATACATCGAGCCGCCGTTATGGAGCGTCAGCCCGATATTGTGGTTGCCGCCAAAGGTGTGATTCCACGGCAGCCAGTCGACGATCACCGGCGGCTCGTCCCTGAGGAACGCCATGGTCTCGCGGATCATCGCCTGGTTGGCGCAGATCATGCGTTGGGTGTTGACGACCGCCTTGGGATTGCCGGTCGAGCCTGACGTCAACAGGAATTTGGCGATGGTGTCGGGACCGATTTTCTCGTGCGCCGCATCGAGGCTCGCGTGAAGCGGGGTCGCTATCAGGTCGGCCAGCAGCGTCACCTCGCGGCCGGGCACCGTGCCATAGGCGGCGGCGATCTCGGTTGCGGCCGGCACGTTGGCGGAAAGCGCGTCGGCAAATTTGTCAGCGTCGTCGACGAACACCAGGCCCGGCGTCAGCAACTTCATCAGATAGGCGAGCTTGCCGTAGTCGCGCGAGATCAGCGAATAGGCCGGCGACACTGGGCAGAACGGGATTCCGGCATAGAGCGCGCCGAACGCCAGCAGCGCATGGTCGATCGAATTGCCGGAGAGGATGACGACCGGCCTTTCGGCGGAAAGCCCGCGCGCCAGCAGCGCGGACGCGATATGCCGGCTCGACGCCAGCAACTCCTCGTAGGTGATCTGACGCCAGCCACGGCCGCCCTCGCGCTCGGCCATGAACACGCGGTCGCGCGCCGCACTCGCCCAATGGTGCAGGCGGTCGGTCAAGCGAACCGGATATTCGCCGAGCGCTTTCTTTGGCCGCAGATAGATGGTGCCGTCGACCTTGCGCTCGACCGACACTTCGGGATCACCGAACGAGATCGCACGCAGCGGATGAGCGTCGGCCGCGCGCGGCGGCGCGTCGCTCGTTGCCGCAGTTCTTGCGATGTGCGGTTGCGCGCTCATGTCTGGCCCGGCTTCACCTTGGCGGTCTTGCGGTCGAGAAAAGCCCGGATGCGGCGTTTTGCTTCCTTGTCGCTTTGCGCCACCGTTGCCATCAGCGATTCCATCAGAAGACCGGCTTGCGGATTGGCTTCGGCGATCATCGGCAGCGCCTGCAGCACGGCGAAATTGGTCAGCGGCGCGTTGGCCGCGATGCGTTCGGCCAGTTCCATCGCCTTGGGCAGCGCGCCGCCGTCTTCGACCAGATATTGCGCAAAACCGTAAGACGAGCCTTCGGTCGCGGAATAGACCCGGCCGGTAAGCATCATATCGGTCATACGCGCCACCCCGATCAGCCGCGGCAGCCGCACCGATCCGCCGCCGCCGACGAAGATGCCGCGCTGGCCTTCCGGCAGCGCGAAATAGGCCGACGGCTCGGCGACGCGGATATGCGCGGCGCAGGCAAGCTCGAGCCCGCCGCCGATCACCGCGCCCTTCAGCGCGGCGATCACCGGCACGCGGCTATACTGGATGCGGTCGAACACCCGGTGCCACATCTGCGAATGCCGCAGGCCTTCGGTGGCGTCCTGCTCTGTCAGTTCCGACAGATCGAGGCCGGAGGAAAAATGATCGCCGACCCCGTGGATGATGACCGCGCCGATATCATCCGGGAGATCGGCAAAGCAATCGCCGATCGCAAGGATGATGCCGTCGTTCAGCGCGTTGCGCTTGGCCGGGCGATTGAGGCCGACGGTCAGGAGCGCGCCTTGCTTTTCGATCTGGAGCAGCGCGGATCGATCCGCACTTGCGGCAGCGGCGGTTCCCATGGGCTTGTTTTTTGTCCGTTTTAGAATAGTTATGTTTTATAACTATTGGCGCGGGAGTCAATCTCCCACCCTTCCCCTCGCAAGGGCAGGGCTGTCGCATTTGGGCGAGGAGGCCGGGCAGGAAATCGTCGTTGCAGCCCGCATGCTCGACTTACGTCGGATCGAGGCCTTGTTCGGGTGGGAGCGGAGCAGGTTGAGTGCCCATTTGCGCAGGATGGCAGCTTCCGCGGTCCGTTGCCTTTGCGATTCCGGGCGCGGTCTTCGTCGGAGACCACGTCGAGCACCCAATGGAGCTGGTTCTCGATGCCCAATGTGTCCGCGAGATAGCAAGGACGCGAGCTAGCAAGAATAGTTGAGACAAGGCGAAATACCGCACGAGCGGCTTCTCAATCGCCTCGGTGCCGCCGATCGGCTTTCCCGCCGGCTGCCTTTACCGCGCACGCGCGATCCATGCGCTGGACACGGTGCGCTCCCTCGCCCCGCTCTTCGCGGGGAGAGGGCTGGGGGGCTGCTTCCACAAGCACCGAATACGCGGAGAGTCCCCCTCACCCGAAATTCGCTACCGCGAATTTCGACCTCTCCCCACAAGCGGGGCGAGGTGAAGAGAACAGCTCCGCCGCTAGTAACACCGCTCGGCAGTAATGGTATGCACGCGGGTATCGCCGAGCACATGCGCCATAAAACCCGGCGTTCCGAATATTTTCGCGAACGCCGCGTCGCGGATGCTGAGGCCCCCGGTATAGGCGCCGAACGAGGGCATCACCGCGCGCTCGCCGTCGGTGGCAAAGCAGCGCCGCTCCATCGCGCGGCCGCGGGTCGCCACGCGCGCCTTGGGGTGCAGGTGGCCGGCGATTTCGCCGCACGCGCCGGTCGGCTCATGGCGGAGGGCGATCGGGCCGATTGCGACTTCGTTCGCCACCAGGCCGCCGAGATCGCGCGGCAATGCCGGATCGTGATTGCCCGATATCCATATCCAATCACGCCGCGCCTGCATCGCCGCGATAGCCCTGCGATCGGCCGGCGACAGCCGCTGATGCGCGCGGCGGTCGTGAAAACTGTCGCCGAGCGCGATCACCATGCGCGGATTGTGCCGCGCGACCACGGCCGCGAGCCGGCTCAGCGTCGCCACGGTATCGTAAGGCGGCAGCAACACGCCGCGCTCGGCGAAGCTCGAGCCCTTCTCCAGATGCAGGTCTGACACGACAAGAACGCTCTGCTCTTCCCAGAACAGCGCGCCGGAGAGATCGGCGAGAAACGAAACGCCGGCGACGGTAACCGTCGATGCGCGCATGGTTTCAGTATCTTCCGAAAATTGCAGGCCTGCCGTCACGTTCTATTCCGTTATTCCATCGCTTCTTTGACGAGTTCCTCGGCGGCCTCCGCCAACAGCTCGTCTGCCGCCTCGCCATAAACTGACTCGCGGCCGATTTCCAGCATCACGGGGACGGCGAGCGGCGAAACGTGATCGAGCTCACGATGGGTGATTCGTCCCTTGATTCGCTCGAGCATATCACCGAGCCGGCGCAAATCGAGCAGCCCGGTTGCCGCATCTGCGCGCGCGCCACGCAGCAGCACGTGATCGGCTTGATGCTTGCGCAGCACGTCATAGATCAAATCGGTCGAGAACAAGACCTGGCGGCGGCTCTTCTCCTCGTCCGTGAAACGCCGCGCGATCAGTCCGGAGATCAGCGCGCAGTTACGAAAGGTGCGCTTCATCAGTGCGGATTCAGCCAGCCACGCCTCCAGATCGTCGCCGAGCATGTCCGAATCGAACAGCGCGTCGAGATCGAGCTTGCCATGGCGGATCATGAACGACATGTCGCCCAGTCCCCAGACTGCTAGCGCATATTCGTTGGCGATGAAGCCGAGCGGCCGGGCGCGGGCGCGCTCCAGCCGCCGCGTCAACAGCATGCCGAGCGTCTGATGCGCAAGCCGGCCCTCGAAGGGATAGCAGACGAAATAATGCTTGCCGCCGCGCGGAAAGGTTTCGACCAGAAGTTCGCGCATGCCGGGCAGCTGCGAAAAATCCCGCTGCAGCGACAGCCAGTCGCGCACCTGCTCGGGCAGCGCACCCCACTGGCGCCTGTCATCGAGCAGCCTGCGCACGCGCGCGGCGAGATAGGTCGAGAGCGGGAACTTGCCGCCCATGTAGGACGGCACTTTGGCGTCCTTGTCGTTGGCGCGGGAGACATAGACCTGGTCCTCCATGAGCGCCTCGTAACGCACGATCTCGCCGCCGAACACAAAGGTGTCGCCGGCCACGAGCCCTTCGATGAAATATTCCTCGATCTCGCCGAGTATTCTTCCGCCCCGCCCGAGCGCGCCGGTCGAACCGGAACCGCCGCCGCGCGAGCGCACCAGGCGGACTTTCAGCATCGGCTCCTCGACGATGGTGCCGACATTGAGGCGATAGCTCTGCCGCACGCGCGGATTGGTCACGCGCCAGCGGCCTTGCTTGTCCTGTTTGATGCGGGCAAAGCGCTCATAGGTTTTCAGCGCGTAGCCTCCGGTGGCGACGAAATCGACCACGTCGTCGAAATCCTCGCGCGAGAGATTGGCGTAAGGCGCCGCCGTCCGCACCTCGGCATGAAGATCGTCGGAGAGGAACGGCTCGCCGCAGGCGCGCCCGAGCACATGCTGCGCCAGCACGTCGAGCGCGCCGGTGCGCAGCGGTGGCGTATCCTGCGCATTCTCCGCGATCGCATCGATCGCAACCGCGCATTCCAGCACCTCGAAACGGTTGGCCGGGACAAGAACGGCGCGCGAGGCTTCGTCGATGCGATGGTTGGCGCGGCCGATGCGCTGCATCAGCCGCGAAGAACCTTTTGGCGCGCCGATATTGATGACGAGATCGACATCGCCCCAGTCGACGCCGAGGTCAAGCGAGGAGGTGCAGACCACGCCGCGCAATTTGCCCGCGGCCATGGCATCCTCGACCTTGCGGCGCTGGGCGACATCGAGCGAGCCATGATGCAGCGCGATCGCCAGCCCATCGTCGTTCATGCGCCAGAGGTCCTGGAACAGCATCTCGGCCTGGCTTCTGGTGTTGACGAACACCAGCGTGGTCTTGTTGCGCTTGATCAGGTCGTAGATTTCGCCGAGCGCGTGGCGCGCGGTGTGGCCGGCCCAGGGCAACCGCTCGCGCGTGTCGAGCATCTCGACGATCGGCGCCGCCGCACCGCCGGCTATGACAATGTCGGCAGCTTCGTAGTTACCGTCGCGCTGCGGCACCAGAAACCGCGCCAGTTGCTCCGGCTCGGCCACGGTCGCCGACAGCCCGATCGCGCGCGCCGCTGGCGCGAGCTTCCACAGCCGCGCCAGTCCGAGCGAAAGCAGATCGCCGCGCTTGGAGGTCACCAGCGCATGCAATTCGTCGAGCACGATGCGCTTCAACGATGAAAACAGGAACGGCGCATCGTCGGACGACAACAATAGCGCCAGTTGCTCGGGCGTGGTCAGCAGAATGTCCGGCGGATAGCGCCGCTGGCGCTGCCGCCGCGACACCGGCGTATCGCCGGTGCGGGTCTCGACCTTGACCGGTAGCCCCATCTCCGCAATCGGCGTCTCCAGATTGCGCGCGATATCCACCGCGAGCGCCTTGAGCGGAGAGATGTAGAGCGTGTGCAGCCCACGACTCCGCTGTACGCCGCGCCCGGTGGAGATGAAATCACGGCGCGACGACTGCGCCGCGGACGATAGATTCTCCTGCGCAAGATTCTCCTGCGCGGCGAGCGCGATCTTCTCCCCTCCCCCCGCGCGCGTAGCGCGTGGTGGGGGCGCGACGAGCGGAGCTCGCGCTGAGGGGTCGGGGGGGGGGGGTGCTTCGGCAGATGCGGTGCCAGCTTGAGCCCGCGAGTTTGCGGAACCACCCCCCACCCCCGACCCCTCCCCGCCGCTGCGCGGGGGGAGGGGGGAAGGGCGCACGGGAGGCGAGGAAGCAGACAATTCCACCAAGGTCGGCAGAAACCCCGCCAACGTCTTGCCGGCCCCGGTCGGGGCGATCAGCAGTGCCGAGCGGTCGTCGCGGGCCTTCTCGAGCAGCGCGAGCTGATGCTCGCGCGGCGACCAGCCGCGGCCGGCGAACCATTGCTGGAAACGCTCGGGCAATAGCGCGACCGGCTCGACTGACGACGCGGGCAAGGGACGGGGCGGCACAAGTTGAGAGGTAAGCAGTCCGGGACGCTTCGTCGAGGGTCCCGCTTCACCTCGCCCCGCCCTTGCGGGGAGAGGTCGCCTGGCGGAGCGCAGCGAAGCCGGGCGGGTGAGGGGCTCTCTCCGCGAGCCGTGTTCGTGGAGACAGCCCCTCACCCCACCCTCTCCCCGCGAAAGAGCGGGGAGAGGGAGATCGACAGCGGGGGAGAAGGAGATCGATCCGCCGCGCAGAGCTTATTCCGTCACTGGCCGGTCGGAAATGTCCCAGTCCTGACCGTTGAAGATCGAGATGTAGAGCGTCTTCATGGGCGTGTAGTCGTCGGGCGTATAATCGTAGCTCACGCCGTCGAGGAAGAACGGCGAGTGGAAGCCGTGCAGATTCGCGGCCTGCCTCAAGACGTTCTCCCGCGTCAGCTCGTCGCCGCAGCGGCGCAGGATTTCCGTCATGGTCACGACCTGGCCGTAGCCGGCAAAGGCGATGGTGTTGTCGGGATCGACGTTGGGCAGATACTTCTTGCGCAACGCCTCGAACCCCATCACCTCGGGATCCTTCTCCCAGCGCGGCACGCCGGGATCCTTGAAGTAACGGATCGCAACGATGCCCTCGGCATTGTCGAAGCCGGCGGCGTTGAGGATCGAGCGGCCGGTGGAACCTGCGGACAAGAGTTGCAACGGCTTCCAGCCGAGCTCGGCCGCCTTGCGGATCGACTGCGACGACGCCTTCCCCGTACTGATGTTGTAGAAGACGTCCGCGCCCGACTTCGAAAGATTGATGAGCTGCGAATCGATGGTCGGATCGGTCAGGTCGTACGTCTGCTCCATGATCACCTGGGCCTTGCCGCCAGCATCCGCCAGCACCTTCTTGAATGGCCCAAGGAAGTCGCGGCCGAAATCGTCGTTCTGGTAGAGAATGCCGATCTTCGCGTCCGGCTTCACGTTGACGACATGCTTGGCGAGGATGCGCGCTTCGGTCGGATAGAGCGGCAGGCCCGCCATGGTCCATTTGTTGTTCTTCGGGTCGTTCCATTTCGATGCGCCGGTGTTGAGCAGGAGTTGCGGCACGCCCTTGGAATTGAGATATTTATGCACCGCCGTCTGTGGCGCGGTGCCGAGCGAGCCGTACAGCGCCAGCACCTCATCCTGCTCCACCAGCCGCCGCGTCGCCTCGACGCATTTCGGCGCGCTGTAGGCGTCGTCCAGGGTCAGGAACGTGATCTTGCGCCCGTTGAGGCCGCCCTGCTCGTTGATCATCTGGAAATAGGCTTCGCCGACGCGCCCGAGCACGCCATAGAGCGAGCCGGGACCGCTATGCGGCACGGTCTGGCCGAGCTTGATTTCGGTGTCGCTCGCGCCGGGATCGTATTTCTTTTCTCCGGCGCGCGCGAACGTGGTGGACGCGAAAACGGTCGCGATGGCGGTGGCGCAGAAATCGCGCCTCGACTGACGATTCTTCATTTGTTTCTCTCCCTGACGGCCGGCATTTTGCTGGCATTCTGCCGTGCCCGGCAATAGCGAACTTGCAGCATTGCGCCGCAACGCCGCGCTCCGCGCATCGAGTAACGCCCGGACTCACGTTTTGGTCGCGACCGCGACCAGCCCGCGCACCGGTACATTGTCCTCGGTGCGGGGCGAGGCCTCCTCGAGATATGCCAGCACAAGTCCGGCGGCTCCGATGACCCTTCGCAAATATTCCGCGGCGTGGGCATAGCGCAGTCCCGCGCCGATGATGACGCCGCAGCCGGCATGGGTCTCGACCGTGATTGCCAACAGGCCGCCCGCGGCCAGCACGCGCTTTCCTTCCGCGAGCACCGCGGAGAGATCGGAAACATAGACCATGGCGTCGGCAGCCAGAATGAGATCGGCGCTGGCGTCAGGCTTATCGCGCAAGCAGTCGACCATGTCGCCGACTTCGAGCTCGGCATAAAGCCCGGTGGCGCGGGCCTGATCGATCATCTTCGGCGCCAGGTCGATGCCGATGAAGCGGTCGACGCCCTTCGCAAAGGCGGCGGCGGCAAGCCCGGTGCCGCAGCCGAGGTCGATGGCGCGCTTGAAGAAGGCGGGCTTTCGCGCCGCCACTCGCACCGACAGCACCGCCTTGAACAGCAGTTGCGGCGCGCGGTAGCCGAGATCGCCCAACAGCGCCGCCTCGAAGCGCGGCGCATATTGATCGAACAAAGCCTGCACATAGCCCGTGGGCATCTCGGACAATTCTTCCGCGCCGAGCCGCATCAGCCGGACCGTCGCACCGTGGCGATCGGCGGGATCGGCGTCGCGGGCGTTGTCAAACGCCGCGACCGCCGCCTCGTGCTCGCCGAGCTGCTCACGGATTTCGCCAAGCGTGAACCATGCCGAGGCGAAATTCGGTGCGAGCTTGATCGCCTGCTCCAAGAGATCGGCGGCGGCGGGAAGATCACCCTTCAATTGCAGATCGCGCGCAAATTCGAAGCGGCGGTCGGCGAGCATATCGCCGGAAGACAGGAATAGACGCGCGGGCATGGCCTCTCAACAAACTTGTCATTGCCCGGCGCATGTCCCGGCTTGATCGGGGGTGATCCGGCAATCGATGAATAGAACATATTTCTGGAACATGGATGCCCGGGTCAAGCCCGAGCACGACACCTGATATTGGACGGCTGGCCGCCTATATAGCCAAAATGCGACCGCAGGACATCCTGATGCCCGTCCCCGCCGGGCTCTATTGCAAGACGGGCGGTTTTCACATCGACCCGGTGCGCCCGGTGGAGCGGGCCGTGATCACTCACGGTCATTCCGATCACGCAAGGGCCGGCCATGGCGCCGTGCTGGCGACGCAGGAAACGCTCGACATCATGCGGCTGCGCTACGGCGACCATTTTGCCGGAAGTACGCAGGCGATTGCCTATGGCGAGGAGATCAGGCTCGGCGACGTCAACGTGAAATTCCATCCCGCTGGGCACGTGCTCGGCTCGGCGCAGGTCGCGGTCTCCTGCCGGGACACCTGCATCGTCGCGTCAGGCGACTACAAGGATGCGCGCGATCCGACCTGCGCACCGCTCGAGGTGGTTCGCTGCGACGTCTTCATCACGGAAGCCACCTTCGGCCTGCCGGTGTTCCGCCACGGCAAGGCAGCCGACGAGGTCAAGAAACTGCTGGCGTCGGTAAAACTGTTTCCGGAGCGCGCGCATCTGGTCGGCGCCTATTCGCTCGGCAAGGCGCAACGCGTGATCGCATTGATCCGCGAGGCCGGCTACGACGCGCCGGTCTACCTGCACGGCGCGATGGAGAAGATCACGCGCTACTATCAGAGCCGCGGCGTCGCGCTTGGTGAACTGCGTCCCGTGAAGGGAGTACGGAAGGCCGATCTCGCCGGCACCATCACGCTGGCGCCGCCGTCCGCCACATCGGATGTCTGGACGCGGCGCTTTCCCGATCCGGTCACCGCGTTTGCGTCGGGCTGGATGCGGGTGCGCGCCCGCGCGCGCCAGGGCGGCATCGAGCTGCCGCTGGTAATATCGGATCACGCCGATTGGGACGGGCTGACGGCGACAATCGAAGCAACCGGCGCGGGCGAGGTCTGGGTCACCCACGGCCAGGAAGACGCGCTGGTGCATTGGTGCAAGACGCGCGGCCTCGCCGCGCGGCCGCTCGATCTTGTCGGCTATGGCGACGAGGAGGAAAGCGAGACGCTGGCTGCGGCCGAGGAAGAGGCATGAACCGTTTCGCCGAACTGCTCGACCGCCTCGCCTATGAGCCGGGCCGCAACAACAAGCTGCGGCTGATCACAGCCTATTTCCGCGAGGTCGGCGATCCCGACCGCGGCTATGCGCTGGCGGCGCTCACCGGCGCGCTGTCGTTCAAGCACGCCAAGCCGGGCCTGATCCGCGACCTGATCGCCGACCGCACCGATCCCATCCTGTTCGCGCTGTCCTATGACTATGTCGGCGACCTCTCCGAGACGGTCGCGCTGATGTGGCCGAAGGCACCTTCTTCCCCCCTCCCCGGAGCACCTCCTTCTCCCCTCCTCCCGCGAAGCGGTGGGGAGGGGTCGGGGGTGGGGGGTGGCTCCGCGAGCTCTCGCTCTCAAGCTAGCACCGAACCCGCCGAAGCACCCCCCACCCCCGACCCCTCCCCACCACGCGCTGCGCGCGTGGAGGGAGGGGAGATCGCGGTCCCGGGCCACAACAACCCTCCTCCACCAACGCTCACCGAAGTCGTCACCACGCTGCGCACGCTTGGCAAGACCGAGCTGCCAAAACAGCTTGCGCGCTGGCTCGACGAGCTCGACGAGACCGGCCGCTGGGCGCTGCTGAAACTCGTCACCGGCGCGATGCGGATCGGCATCTCGGCGCGGTTGGCCAAGACGGCGGCCGCGGCGCTGGGCGAGAAGGACCCGCACGAGATCGAGCTGTTATGGCCGGGGCTCACCCCGCCCTATCTCGACCTGTTCGCCTGGCTGGAGGGCCGCGGCGACAAGCCGGTCAATCTCGATCCGGCGCCGTTCCGTCCCGTGATGCTCGCGCATGCGATCGAGGATGCGGACTTCAGCAACATCCACGCCGCCGACTACATCGCCGAATGGAAGTGGGACGGAATCCGGGTGCAAGCGGTCAGCGGAAAAGACGCACGCGGCCACATGGTGGCGCGGCTTTATTCGCGCAGCGGCGAGGACATCACCGGGAGCTTTCCAGACCTGTTGCCGTCGCTGCATTTGCAAGGGGCGATCGACGGCGAGCTATTGGTGCTGCGCGACGGCCGCGTGCAGAGTTTCAACGTGCTGCAGCAGCGGCTCAACCGCAAGGTTGTCTCGCCAAAACTGATCAAGGACTATCCGATCCATCTGCGCGCCTACGACCTGCTCGGCGAAGGCGAGGAGGATCTGCGTACCCTGCCCTTCGCCGAACGCCGCACGCGTCTGGAAGCTTTCGTCAAAAGCCTCGACGACCCGCGCATCGACCTGTCGCCGACCATCGCCTTCGATAGCTGGGACGCGCTAACGGCGGCGCGCGCCGATCCGGCCGCGGCCGGCGCGGGCGAGGATGCGGAAGCGGTGGAAGGCGTGATGTTGAAGCGCCGCGATGCGCCTTACCTGCCGGGCCGGCCGAAGGGGCAATGGTGGAAGTGGAAGCGTGATCCGCACATCATCGACGCGGTGCTGATGTATGCGCAACGCGGCCACGGCAAGCGCTCGTCGTATTATTCGGACTATACGTTCGGGGTGTGGACATCGGGCGACGCCGGCGAGGAGCTGGTGCCGGTCGGCAAGGCCTATTTCGGCTTCACCGACGAGGAGCTGTTGCAGATCGACCGTTTCGTCCGCCGCAACACCACCGAAAAATTCGGCCCGGTCCGCCATGTCGTTCATGAACCTGAACAGGGATTGGTGCTGGAGGTCGCGTTCGAGGGTCTGCAGCGCTCGCCGCGGCACAAATCCGGCGTCGCCATGCGCTTTCCACGCATCAACCGATTGCGCTGGGACAAGCCGCCGCGCGAGGCCGACCGGCTGGAAACGCTGGAACGGATGCTAGGAGCATGATCCGGAAAAGTGGAAACCGATTTTCCGAAAAGATCATGCTCAAACAAAGAGATGAGTGGAGACAGCGCCGAAATCGCCATTATTGGAGAACCATTGACGCGCGGAGATGGGTTCCCCATTTGCGCTGCGTTGACCTATACTGCGCGGACCGACCCCGCGGGAGAGCATCGATGTCCAACGACACCAGAGAATTGCCGGCCGCCCGCGACGGCCTCACCCGCTTTCTCGGCGGCTCGCCGCTTGCCGTCGCGTTTCGGCTGGTGCTGCTGTCGATCCTGGTCGGCGTGGTGCTGGCGGCGATCGGCTTCGATCCTTGGAACATTATCCACAGCGTCCGGCTGTTGTTCCAGCGCATATGGGACCTTGGCTTCGATGCCGTGAACTGGCTGTGGCGCTACTTCCTGCTCGGTGCCGTCGTCGTGATCCCGATCTGGCTGCTGTCGCGGCTGTTCGGCGCGCCGCGCGGGCGCTAATTCTCTCAGCGCGGAAATAGCGCGATGCAATTGCGATTTGTCGGCTGTGGCGATGCGTTCGGTTCCGGGGGCAGGTTTAATACCTGCTTTCATGTCACGGGTGGCACCGTCAATTTCCTGATCGATTGCGGCGCCTCGTCGCTGCCGGCACTGAAACGGTACGGCATCGCGCGCGACGATATTGATCTGATCCTGATTACGCACTTCCACGGCGATCATTTCGCCGGCCTGCCGTTTTTCCTGCTCGATGCGCAGTTCTCGCGCCGCTCTCGTCCGCTGGTGATCGCGGGGCCTGACGGAATCGAGGCACGATTGACGCAGGTGATGGAAGCGCTGTTCGAGAATTCCTCGCGGACGAAGCAGAAGTTCGAGCTCTCGGTGGTCGCGCTTGGCCCGGAGGAGACGCGCAGCTTCGGCGCGGTGCGCGTCACGCCCTTTCCGGTCGTGCATGGCGATTCCGGCGGGCCGTTCCTCGCCTACCGGATCGAAGCGGAGGGGCGCGTGATCGCCTATAGCGCCGACACCGAATGGACGCAGACGCTGGTTCCGCTGGCGCGCGGCGCCGACCTGTTCATCGCGGAAGCCTATACCTGTGACAGGATGGTCAAGAATCACCTCAGCCTGGCCACGCTGGAGGCACATCTCGCCGAGATCGCGCCGAAGCGGCTGATCCTGACCCATATGAGCGACGACATGCTGGGGCGGCTCGACACGCTCAATCATGCCGCAGCCCATGACGGCATGACCGTCGAGATCTAGCGCGGTAGCCACAACGTGGAATTGCCTCCGTTGAACACGTCCAAGGTCACGTCGGCGCGGGTGTTTGCCATCGCGGGTCCGGCGATGGTCGCCAACCTGACCACGCCGCTGATCGGCATTGTCTCCACCACCGCGATCGGGCGGCTCGGCGATGCGACGCTGCTCGGCGGCGTGGCGATGACCTCGGTGATCTTCGACTGCCTGTTCTGGCTGTTCGGCTTCCTGCGCATGAGCACGGTCGGCTTCACGGCGCAGTCGCTCGGTGCCGGGGAGACGGAGGAATTGCCCGCGCTGTTGGCGCGCGGTCTGGTCATTGCGGTCCTGATCGGCGCCGGGTTGATCGCGCTGCAGGTTCCGCTCGCTGCGATCCTGCTGGAGGCGATGGGCGGCAGCGAAGGCGTCACCCGCGCCGCCAAGACCTATTTCAGCATCCGGATCTGGTCGTCGCCGCTGGCGCTTGCCAACTACGTCGTGCTCGGCTGGCTGATCGGTCAGGCGCGCGCTAAGCTGGCGCTTGCCGTGCAGGTCGCGATCAACCTGATCAACGTGGCGGCGACCGTGCTGTTGGTGCTGGTTCTCGATACCAGCATCGCCGGGGCCGCGATTGCGGCCGTCATCGCGGAGGCTTTCGGACTCGTGCTCGGCATCCTGATCGCGCGGCGCCTCGTGCAGGGCCGGCTCATGGTTTCGTGGAAAACACTGCTCGACCGCGAGAGACTGATGCGGTTGCTGTCGGTCAACCGCGACATCATGATCCGCACCGCCGCGCTGATCTCCGCATTCCTGTTCTTCACGGCGCAGGGCGCGCGCGCCGGCGACATCACGCTCGCCGCGAATTCGGTGCTGAACAATTTTCTTCTGGTGAGCGGGTTCTTCCTCGACGGGCTTGCCAACGCCGCCGAGCAATTATGCGGCCAGGCGTTTGGCGCGCGCGACAGGAAGGCCTTTTCCACCGCGACCCGGCTGGTGGTGTGCTGGGGCTTTGGCTTTGCGCTTGCGGTCGCGATGGTGTTCGCGCTGTTCGGCCCTGCCCTGATCGACATCATGACCGCGAGCGAAGCGGTCCGCCACGCCGCGCGCGATTACCTGTGGTTTGTGATCGCCTCCCCACTGCTCGCGGTGTTCGCCTTCGCCTTTGACGGGGTCTATATCGGCGCGACCTGGGCGCGCGACATGCGCAACCTCATGGTGCTCTCGCTCTTCATCTTTCTCACCGCGTGGCTGGCACTGCGCTCGTTCGGCAATGCGGGCCTGTGGGGCGCGATGCTCTTCCTCTACGCCGCACGCGGCGGCCTCGAGGCGCTGCGCTATCCGGCGCTGCTCAGGGCTTCGTTCGAGGGAAAGCGCTGAAGCTGATCCAAACACTCCGCCGTCATCGTCCGCGAAGGCGGACGATCCAGTACGCCGTGACGCTTCGGTCAATCACTGAAGCCGCGGCGTACTGGATGCCCCGCCTGCGCGGGGCATGACGATGGAGGTCGACGGCGGGCCTCCTCAAACCGGCCAATCCTCGGCCGTAATCGTTGCCGCATCGGCGCCGACGATTTCCGATAGCTGCTCGCGGCCGGTGCGCAGCAGGGTCGAGGCGAGATCGCTCTTGATGTCGTCGACCAGCCCCAGGCCCTTGAAGACCAGCGGCGAATAGAGCTGGATCAGGGTGGCGCCGGCGCGGATCTTGGTCAGCGCGGCGCCGCCGGAATCGATGCCGCCAACGCCGATCAGGGGGAACGCGCCCTCGGCGCGCACATAGGTCTCCGCCACCATCCGCGTCGACAACCGGAACAGCGGTCGGCCCGACAAGCCGCCCTGCTCCTTGGCGCGCGCCGTTTCGCGCAGGCTCGCGGGCCGCCCCACCGTGGTATTGGCGACGATCATGCCGTCGACGCGGCGCGAGCGGGCGACGTGAACGACTTCGTCGAGCTCGGCAAGGCTCAGGTCCGGCGCGATCTTGAGCAGCACCGGGGAATCGCCAGCCTTTGCCCGCACGCGTTCGCGCGCGTCGATCACCTTGGCCAGGAGATCGTCCAGGATATGCGCCTGCTGCATGTTGCGCAGGCCCGGCGTGTTCGGCGACGACACGTTGACAGTGAAATAGCTGGCGACCGGCGCGAAGGTCTCGATCAGCCGCACATAATCGGCGACGCGATCGGGGGAATCCTTGTTCGCCCCAACATTGACGCCGATGATGCCGCCGAGATTGGCCCGCGAGGCAAGCCGGCGCAGCACCGGCTCGGCGCCGTCATTGTTGAAGCCCAGGCGGTTGATCACGCCCTCGTCGCGCTCCAGGCGAAACAGCCGCGGCCGCGGGTTGCCGGATTGCGGCTTCGGCGTCACCGTGCCGATCTCGACAAAGCCGAAGCCAAGCCGCAGCAGCGCGTCCGGCACTTCCGCATTCTTGTCGAAGCCCGCGGACATGCCGATCGGATTGGGGAAATTCAGGCCAAAGGCGCGCACCGCGAGCTTTGCATCGTCCACCCGCGTCCGCAGCGGCGGCAACAGTCTCAAGCCCTGAATCGCCAGGCGATGCGCGTCTTCCGGATCGAGCCAGCGCAACAGCGGCAATGAGAGGGTGTCGAAGGCGCGGATCACGAGAGGGGCTCCGGGATGTCGTGATAGCCGTCAGAGCGGGCGTGCAGGTTGAGCACGTTCCTGACCGCGCCGAGATCGAGCTCGCCGTAGAGATGCGGAAACAGATCGTGGTTGCGCGAGCGTTCCCAGCGCAGCGCATTGCCGAGCGCGTCGGCATCGACCGCGATCAGGAACAGCCCGGTCTGGCCGAAAAAATGTTTTCGCGCGGTCTCGGCGACCTGGGAAGCCGTGGAGAAATGGATGTAGCCGTCGCGCGCGTCGTCGGCGCTGCCGCGGAAGACGCCCTGCCTTTCGGCCTCGCGCCAGGCGGAAGCGGCGCAGATTTTGTAGATCGTGACCACGGATTCTGACTTGAGTTCGGGTTCAAACTTGAGTTTGCGGGAATTCTTCGGATCAAAAATTGACCGTATCGGCGCAATCTGCCCAACTCAAGGGCAAGCCTTCCGCCACTTGCAGGGAAGTGCAAAAGGCGGTCTATTTCAGGTAATAATTCCTAGCGCGCGATGGCTTGAGGTGGAATCGCGATCGCGCCTCAATCTCTTGTTTGAGCATGATCTTTCGGAAAACCGGTTCCCACTTTTCCGGATCATGCTCGAGGACCGCCGGAAGCGATGGCCAAGCATCCAAAAGCACCGCGGTTCCTGACCCACGAGCAGATCTGGACCGCGCTGGATCGGCTCGCCGCGCGCGCCGGGCTGTCGGCGTCCGGGCTCGCCAAACGGTCCGGGCTCGATCCCACCACCTTCAACAAATCCAAGCGCGTCACCGCCGACGGCCGCGACCGCTGGCCCTCGACCGAATCGCTGGCAAAGGCGCTCGCGGCCACCAACAGCGGAATCGAAACCTTCGTGCATCTGATCGGCGACGCCGCGCGGCCGGCGCTCGCCGTGCCGCTGATCGCGTTGGAGCAAGCCGCAAGCAGCAGTCATTTCGATGAAGGCGGCCTGCCCTCGGGCAGGGCGTGGTCCGAGGTCGCGCTGCCCTCGGCTGGTGACGATCGCGCCTTCGCGCTGGAGATATCAGGCGATGCGCTCACACCGGCCTATCGCGACGGCGACGTGATCGTGGTGTCGCCCGCGACCGCGATCCGCCGCGGCGACCGCGTCGTGGTGAGGACGCGCGACGGCGAGGTGATGGTGAAGGAACTGAAACGCCGCACCGCGAAGACGCTGGAACTGCAGTCGCTCGATACGTCCCGCGCCGACCGTACGCTGGCGGCCGCCGATGTGGCCTGGATCGCGCGGATCGTGTGGGTGAGGCAGTAGGATATCGCAATCCTCGTCATTGCCGGGCTTGACCCGGCAATCCATCCGTCTGGAAAATGTCTTTGCGAAGAGTGATGGATACGCGGGTCAAGCCCGCGCATGACGGCCTTTGTTACGAATCTCGTAGGGTAGGCCAAGCGCAGCGAGCCCACCATCTCACGTCATAAACGCTGGTCGAGTTACGGTGGGCACGGCGCACGTGCGCCTTTGCCCACCCTACGAAAGCGCGCGCTCCGGCCTACGACGCGTAGTCCGGCTCCTTGCGGTCGAGGATCCGCTTCAAGGCATCGAAATGCCGCTGCGACGGGCTCGGTCCCTTGTACAGATGATCATCCCTGAAATCGCGCCTGGTCTTCTCCACCACGGGCGCGGGAAGCTGTTTGAGCGGCTGCCCGGTCCACATCGCGTAAATCTGTACCTGCGCGGCACGCTCGGTGTAATAGAGCCTGTCATAGGCGTCGGCGACGGTTGAACCGACCGTGGAGATGCCGTGATTGGCCATGAACAGGATCGTCTTGTCGCCGATCACGCGCGCCAACCGCGCACCCTCCGCCGGATCGAGCGCGGGACCCGTGTACTCGTCGTCATAGGCAATCCCGCCGGAGAGACCGACCTCGGTCTGGCCGATCTCCTTGATGCGCGGGTCCTCGAGGCGGGTGAGCGCGCTCGCATAGGGCATGTGGGTGTGGAACACCGCCTTGGCCTGCGGCAGCGCCTTGTGGATCGGCGCGTGGATGCAATAGCAGGAGCGCTCGACCTCGCCGGCGCCGCTCTTGATCAGGCCGTCGTCGATGCCGACCTCCATGAAGGAAGAAGCGGTGACTTCCGACCAATGCATGCCGAACGGGATCTGGTAGTAGCGGTCGGTGCGGCCGGGCACTACCAGGGTCAGGTGATTGAAGATGCCCTCATGAAAACCGTGCATGTAAGCCAGCCGATGCGCGGCTGCGAGATCGACCCGCGCCTGCCATTCCTCGGCACTGCACTCAGAAAGCGTCTTCGGCGAAACCCTGAA
>Ga0307479_10001554_pt1 | contig 20978 bp, 17 predicted proteins | sample atmos_gasesECM4C_FD_203743 | JGI IMG/M metagenome (GOLD analysis project Ga0307479, IMG submission 203743) | Hardwood forest soil microbial communities from Morgan-Monroe State Forest, Indiana, United States - atmos_gasesECM4C_515 | ecosystem: Environmental > Terrestrial > Soil > Temperate...
ATCAAGAAGCCGATGGCGTAGAGCGACTTCTCGTCGTCGGACTTGGGTTCGGCGGCGGCGGCAGCGAGGAGGACGCAAAGGAGATAGGTCATGGGCCGCGCACCATACTTTATTTCGTCATCTCCTGGGTGACGGCGATGAGCAGCTTTCCCGATTTCGCGTCGACGGGATCGACGTGCAGGCCGCCGATCAGGATCGTCCCGCCGCGCGCGATGGAGTAGTCGGTGTGCAGCTTCCGCGTATTGGGCTCGGGATGCTGGCCCGTCAGCTCGAGGTGCACCTTGATCTTGCCGTCGGCATCGAGCGAGCGCGGGATGACTTGCAGCGTGCGGCCGCCGGGCAGGTCGAGCTGCGCCGGCGCTTTCCAGTCGAGGTCGAAGGTCTGCTCCTGCAAGAGCTGGTAGCTGCGGAAGCGGAACTGCTCGCCGAACGATGCGAGGTGCGGCTCGATGGGCGCGAGCTTGGGGTCCATTCCCGTGGGCGCGGCTGGATCGTTCGAGGCCTTGATGGCGCGCACGGTGATCTTCACGTGCTGCACGACTCCCGCGTCGGCCTGCGCGAGCAAGAGCGCGAGCACGAGCAAGCTCACTGCTCCACCGCGCGGTCGTCGGACATCCAGATGACCGTGGTGTCGCCGGGCAGCTGCAGCACGGCGCCGTCGTGGGTGCCGAAGTCCACCGTGTCCACCTGCGAGCTGGGCGCAGGGATCGACGCTTCGGCGAGGAGCGGCGGCGCCTCCGGCTTCTGCGGCGGCACGAAGAGCACCGCCAGCGCCATGCAGGCCGCCAGCGCAACTCCGGCCGTGGCGCTGAAAGCGCCGCGATGCGCGCCCCACATCTCGCGGACCCAGACCGGCGTCCGCTCCAGGGCAGAAGCAGTGCCGGCGCGAGCCAGGACGCGGTCGGCGAAGCCCTCGAAGCTCCGGGCGGCAGCGCGGGCGGCGACGAGTTCGCGAATGGCCTCTCCCTGCGCCGCGAGCAGCGCCAGCCGGTCGCGGCAGGAGGCGCAACCGCGCAGGTGATCCTCCACCCAGGCGCGGTCGTCGGCCTGAAGCGCCGAGTCGAGCAGCGGGCCGAGCAGCGGAACGACGTCTTCACACTTCTTCGTCATCCCCGTCCCCTTCCGGCGCATCCTCGCCCAGGTACTCGCGCAGCTTGTTCTGCATCTTCAGTCGCGCGTGGAAGAGGCGGCTCATCACCGTGCCCTTGCGGATGCCCAGCACCTTGGCCAGCTCCTCATAGCTCAGGCCTTCCAGCTCGCGCAGCAAGAGTATCGCACGGTGGTTCTCGGAGAGTCCGTGCAGCGCCTCCTCGATCTTGCCCTTGAGCTCCTGGTTGAGCGCCTGACGCTGCGGCCCCGCCAGCGCGTGCGAGGGAGGGTCCATGGCCGCCTCGATCTCCGCCTCGTCGCCCTGGTCGACGTCGACCCGCTCGACGCGCCCTTTGCGCCGCTGCGCGTCCAGGCAGAGGTTCATGCCGATGCGGTAGGTCCAGGTGAAGAACGACGAGTCGCCCTTGAAGGACGGCAGGTAGCGGTGGACCCTGACGAATGTTTCCTGCGCGACGTCCATGGCCTCATCGGGGTCCTTCAGCATGCCGAGGGCGAGCTGATAGACCCTCCGCTGGTACTTCTCGACGAGCCGGCGAAATGCCTGCTCGTCGCCGCGCTGGGCGGACTTGACCAGCGCGCGATCAGAACCCGCGTCTTCCGTCATTGGGACGCCACGAATGTGATCAAATTCACCAGGATCGTGCAAGCGATCAAGACAAACGGGCGGGCGGGCGGGCGCTTTGGGGGAATCCCCGGGGGCACAAGCTTGTAGACTGTGGTGCGGAGCTCCGGATGCAGCTGCGGCAGGACATCCCTACCCTGGGCGGGCTGGCGCCCGATGCGCCTTCGCGCCGCGAGGCCCTGGCGCGCGATGGACAGCGGGCGGTGGCCGAGATTGCGCTCTTGCTCGCGCGGGCGCGCAGCCGGGCGCGCGGCCTGGCGGTCTTGCGGGCGGGGCTACTGCTCCTGGCGGGCTTCTCGGTGGCGCTCCTCGCCGGAAGCCTGCTGGCGAGCGTGGATGGGACGCTGCTGGCGCGCTCGCTTTTGGCCGGCCTTTCGCTGCTCGCTGTCGGAGGCGTGGTCTGGTTTTGGCTGCGCTCGCCGCTGCAGCGCGCATCGGGAGGCGACCCCCGGCAGCTGGCGCGCCTGCTCGGCGGTCCATCCGAGCTGCTCAGCAGCGTGGAGCTGCACCGCGAGGCGCCGTCGGGCGCGTCCACCGAGTTGCTCTCGCTCCTGCACCTGCGCGCCGCGGAGCAAGCGAAGAAGATCGACGTGCGGGCGGCGCTGCCGGCCTCATCGGCGCGCGCGCCCCTGGCCGCGTTCGGCGCTTCGCTCCTGCTCTGGGCGGCGCTCTCGCTGCTCCTGCCCCGGCATGTCTCGCAGGGCCTGCTGCGGCTGCGCAGCGGCGACGACGGCGCGCCGCCGGTCGAGCCTTCGCCCATCGCCGGCGACCTCTCGGTCACGTATTTGTATCCTTCCTATACTTCTCTGCCGCCCCGCACCGAAGAGGGGACCGCCGGCGATCTGCGCGCCCCCCGCGGGACGGAAGTGCGCATCGCCGCCCGCGCCGACCGCGACCTCGAGCAGGCGTTCGCGGTGGTCAACGGCGCGGCGGTCCGGTTGGAAGCGGCGGGGCCCGGCCGGCGCCAGCTCTCGGGCAGCTTCTCGCTGACGCAGCCCGGGCAGTGGAGCCTGCGCTTCGCCGACGGTCGCGGGCGCACGGTGGCGCAGGGGCCGTCGCGGCCCATCGAGATCATCCAGGATGCGCAACCACAGATTTTCATCGAGACGCCCAAGCAGGCGGTGCTGGAGGTCGACCCGCAGGGACAGGTGCCGGTCGGCTGGACGGCCACCGACGATTACGGGCTGACGCAGATCGAGCTGGTTTGGCAGCGCGCCGGAGCCAAGGAGGAGCGGGTGGTCCTGCAGACGCCGGCCGCTCCGGCCAGGCGGCTGCGCGGGACGTACTCCTGGCAGATGGCCAGGCTCGCGCTGCGGCCCGGCGACAAGATCAGCTACCACCTCGAGGCCAGGGACAACGACGCCGTCGACGGCGCGCAGAAGGGCGTCTCGGCCACGCAAGCGCTGAAAGTCTTCTCCGCTTCCGAGCACACGCGCGAGTCGCTGGTCCGCGCGCAGGCGCTCTGGGAACGGCTGGTGGCGCTGCTCGCCGACCGGCTGGAAGAGAAGCCGGCGCCGGCGGGCGCCGACGAGGCGGCGGCCTGGTACGCCCTCACCTCGCAGAAGGACAAGGACGGCCGCGCGCTCTCGCAGGAGCTGTACGCGGCCGGCGCCGAGCTGCTCAAGGACAAGCTGGCCCCCAAGGCAGTAGGCCGCGCTCTGCGCTACACCTCGACCGGATTGGGACCGGTCCTGCAGCGCACCAGCATCGCCCGCGCGCCGCTCTCGCGCGGCGCTGCCGGCCGCGACGGGGCGCTGCGGATTCTGGGGCAGGCTCTGGGCGCCGAAATCCGCGAGGAGGAGAAGGACGTCCTCTACCTCGAGGATTTGCTCGATCGCGCGCGGCTCGACGCCATGCAGGAGATCGGCAAGGAGCTGGCGGCCTCGCGCCGCGAGCTGGCCCGGTTGGCGGAGAAGCTGCGCCAGGCCGACAGCGAACAGACGCGCAAGGAGCTGCTCGCCGAAGTCGAGCGCATGCGCGAGCGCATCCAGGATCTGATGGCGCGCATGGCGGAACTGGCGCGCGGAATCCAGGACGAGCACTTGAACCGCGAGGCGGCCGAGTCGATGGACAAGGAGCAGGACCTGCTCTCGCAGCTCTCGGACATCCAGAAGAAGCTGCAGAGCGGCAAGGTGGACGACGCCTTGAAGGAGCTCGACCGGCTCAGCCAGCAGATCGAGAAGCTGGAGCAGGATCTGCAGAAGAACGCCGGGCGCGAGCAGTCGGGGCAGTACGCGCAGGAGGCCAAGGCGCTGCGCGAGGCGGCCGATGCGCTGCGCGATCTGCAGATGCGCGAGCAGGAGCTGCAGAAGCGCACTTCCTCGCTGCGGCGCGAGATGCGGGCGCAGGCGCAGAAGCGGTTCGACGAGAAGGGCGGCAAGGAGCTGGCCAAACGGCTGCGCGAGAAGGCGGAGCAGGCCAAGAAGGCCATCGGCCAGATCGATCCCAAGGTGGCCGAGCACCTGGGCCTCGAGGACGCGCTCGACATGGCCCAGAGCCGCGCTTCCGACACCGCGCGCGCGCTGGAGATGAACGACTTCGACGAGGCGCTCGATTCGGCCGAGCGCGCGATGCGGGCGGTGGAGACGCTGGAGGGCCGGCTGGCCATGGAGGATCAGGTCGCGCAGCGCTTCCCCGGCTTCTCGCGCGACCCGGCCGGCGTGCGCAAGGGGTTGCAGGGCGCATCGCAGGCGCAGCCGCCCCTGCAAGAGATCGTGCAGCAGCTGCAAGACGCGCTGCCGCGCGAGGGGCAGGGGGCTACGCCAGCGCAGCTGCAGCGCATGCGGGAGCAGGGGCAGGAGCAGTCGCGGCTGGAAGAGAAGCTCGGGCAGGTGCGCGAGCAGCTCTCGGAAGTGGGCAAGAAGGTGCCCATCTTCGGCCCGCAGCACGAGCAGATGCTGCAGCAGGCGCAGCAGGGCATGCAGGGCGCGGAGCAGAAGCTCGAGCGCGGCGAGCCGCGCGGGGCGCAGGCGGGCGAGGAGCAGGCGGTGGAGAAGCTGCAGCAATTCCAGGACGCGATGGAGAAGCTGGCGCAGCAGTCGGGCAAGGGATCGGGCGGCGGGATTCCGCTGCCGTGGGGCGAGCCTTCGGGCGAGGGCGACGAGGAGAGCGGCGACGATTCCAACAGCGTCAATCACGAGCACGTCGAGATTCCCGACGCGGAGTCGTCGCGCGCGCCGGCGGAGTTCAGGAAAGAGCTGCTCGACGCCATGAAGCAGGCGCCGCCGCAGAGCTACAAGGAGCGGGTGAAGCAGTATTACGAGGAGCTGGTGAAGTGACCGCGCTCTTGCTCGCACTCCTGGTCGCCGCGCCGGTGCGCGAGCTTTCCGAGAAGATCGACGCGCAGCTCGAGGCGTGGGACATCGCGGGCGCCTCGCAGGCGCTGGATGCGCTGGTGCACGAGCACCCCGACACGCCCGAGGCGGCGTACTACCGCGGCCGGGTGCTCTTCGAGCAGGGCCGCTACGGCGAGGCGGCCAAGGCCTACGCGCAGGCGCAGGAGCGCGGCGCGGGAGCCGGCGAGTTCGAGGGCGCGCTGCAGAGCGACTTGCGGCTCGCGCGCGCGGCCGAGGAGGAGACCAAGGGCGACGAAGTCTTCGAGAGCGAGCACTTCACGCTGCGCACCCGGCCGGGCAAGGACACGCTGCTCGCGCCCTATGCGCTGCACGCGCTGGAGAAGGCGTACGTGGGGCTGACGCAGGACCTGGGCGTGAAGCCGGCCGAAAAGATTCGCGTCGAGGTCTACGACAGCGCCAAATCGCTGGCGCACGTGTCGCCGCTGACCGTCGAGCAGATCAAGGCCAGCGGCACCATCGCGCTCTGCAAGTACAGCCGGCTGATGATCACCAGTCCGAAAGCTTTGCTGCGCGGCTATCCGTGGCTCGACACTCTAAGTCACGAGTTCGTCCATTATCTCGTCACGCAGAAGGGCCGCAACACGGTGCCCATCTGGCTGCAGGAAGGGCTCGCCAAGTTCCTCGAGACGCGCTGGCGCGGGCCGCCGGGGCTCGCGGTCGACGAGATGTCGCTGCAGCTCTTGCAGGAGGCGGCGCACAAGAAGCAGCTGATCCCCTTTGCGCGCATGCACCCGTCGATCGCTTTGCTGCCGACGCAGGAGCAGGCGGCGCTCGCGTTTGCCGAGGTGGAGTCGGCGATGCGGCTTCTCTACCAGCGCGGCGGTCAGCAGGCGCTGACGGAGTTGGTCTCGGCCATGGCGAGCGGATTCTCCGACGAGCAGGCGGTGGCGCAGGCGTACGGCAAGAGCTTCCGCGAGTTCGAGGCCGACTGGCGCGCGGAGGCGGCGCACCCGCGCGCGAAGTCCAAGGCGCGCCCGGCGGTGGCGAAGAAGCTCGTCTTCAAGGAAGACGCCAAGGGCAAGACCGACCCGCCGGAGATCGCTCCGGTCCACGAACCCGAGATGGATGCCGAGGCAAAGCGCGCGGCTCGGTTGGGAGAGATCTTCTATGCGCGCCGGCGCTGGGGCGCGGCCGCGAAAGAGTACGGGCGCGCGCGGGCGCGGCTGCCGCAGGAGATTCCGCTCGTCGCACGGCGGTACGCATTCTCCCAGGCGCAGCTCGGCCACTGGCCGGAGGCCGAGGAAGCGCTCGCCAAAGCGGTCGCCCGCGATCCCGAGGACGAGGCGGCGCAGGCTCTGTACGCTCACGTGCTTCTCAAGCGCGGATCCTTTGACAAGGCGCGCGTTGCGCTCGACAACGGGATCGCCATCGATCCGTTCGATCCCGACTTGCACTCGACATATGTAGAGGTCGCGGGCGGGCTCAAGGACAAGGCGCTCGCCGAGCGCGAACACAAGGCCTACGATCTCTCCAGAGGAGCACATGAGTGAAGTCCTGGCGGAGTTGAGAGACGATGCGGTGCTCCTCGCAGCGCTGGCGCGCGCCCGCGCCCGCATCGCGCAGCAGATCGGCAAGCGCGTCGTCGGGCAAGAGGCGGTGATCGAGCAGCTGTTGATCGCGCTCTTCTCCAAGGGCCACTGCCTCTTCGTCGGCGTGCCGGGCCTGGCCAAGACGCTGCTCATCTCCACTTTGGCCGAAGCGCTGAGCCTCACCTTCAATCGCATCCAGTTCACGCCGGACCTGATGCCGAGCGACATCACCGGCACCGACGTGCTCGAGGAAGATCACACCACCGGGCGTCGGGCTTTTCGCTTCGTGCCGGGGCCGGTGTTCGCGCACGTGCTCCTCGCCGACGAGATCAACCGCACGCCGCCCAAGACGCAGGCCGCGCTCCTGCAAGCGATGCAGGAGCACCGCGTGACGGCGGGCGGACGCACCTATCCGCTCGAGGAGCCGTTCCTCGTCTTCGCCACGCAGAACCCCATCGAGCAGGAGGGAACCTATCCGCTCCCCGAGGCGCAGCTCGACCGCTTCATGTTCATGGTCGACGTGGGATACCCCAGCGCGGAAGAGGAAGTGCAGATCGTGCGCGCCACCACTTCCGGCGCGCAGCCTTCGGTCGAGAAAGTCCTCTCGCCGCAGCAGATCCGCGACCTGCAAGAGCTGGTCCTGCGCGTGCCGGCCGCCGAGCACGTGATCCGCTACGCCGTCGACCTGGTCCGGCGCACCCGGCCGCTCGATACGCAGCACAAGCACGTCAAGGATCACGTCAGCTGGGGCGCTGGCCCGCGCGCTTCCCAGGCGCTCATCCTCGGCGCGAAGGCGCGCGCCGCACTCGCCGGCCGGCCCGCCGCCTCCACCGACGACGTGCGCGCGCTGGCCGAGCCGGTGATGCGCCACCGCGTGCTCACCAACTTCCACGCCGAGGCCGAGGGCGTGGACTCGCGCAAGGTGATCGCCGAGCTGCTCCGCGAAGCGCGGCCTTAGCGAATGACGCTCGACCCCGCACTGCTCGCGCGCCTGGGGCCGCTGCAAGTGCGCGCCCGCAAGGTGATGGAAGGCGTGCTCACCGGGCTGCACGAGAGCCGGCAGCACGGCCACTCGGTGGAGTTCCGCGAGCACAAGGAGTACGCGGCCGGCGACGAGATCCGCCACATCGACTGGCGCGCCTTCGCCAAGCTGGACAAGTACTACGTCAAGCGCTTCGAGATGGAGACCAACCTGCGCGCGATGCTCATCGTCGACGCCAGCGGCTCCATGGCCTACGGCCGCGGCGCGCTCACCAAGCTCCAATACGCGGGCATCTGCGCGGGCGCGCTCGCGTACCTGTTGGCGCGGCAAGGCGACCAGGTGGGGCTCTGCATCGCCGGCGACGGCGGCACCGTCAAAGGCGTGCGCGAGTTCGTCCCCTTCGCCTCTTCGACCACGCACGTGCAGGAGCTGTTGCGCGAGCTGGAGGCCGCTGCCGGCCGCGGCCCGACGCTGCTCCCGGCGGCGCTCGACTTCGCGGCAGAGAAAGCGGCGCGGCGGGCGCTGATGATCGTGCTCTCCGATCTCTTCGACACGACCGAGGCGAGTATACCTGCTCTAAAAATGCTCCGCTCGCGCCGCCACGACGTGCTCTTGCTCCAGCTCCACGACCGCGAGGAGCTGGACTTCCCCTTCGACGACCCGACGCGATTTCTCTCCATGGAGGACGACCGCCAGATCGAGGCGCAGCCGCGGCAGATTCGCGAGAGCTACCTGGCCGAGATGCGCAGCTTCCTCGAGTCCACCCGCCGCGAGCTGGCCCGCGCCGACGTGGAGGTGCAGCAGATCGCCACCGACCAGCCGCCCGACCGCGTGCTCCTGGAACTGCTCGCGCGCAGGGAAGCCGCGTGATCGAGCGCCTCACCTTCGCGCATCCGGCGTATCTGTGGGGCATCGCCGCGCTGGCGCTGCCCATCATCGTACACCTCTTCAACCAGCGGCGGCCGCGGCCGCTGGCCTTTGGGGCCATCGAGTTCGTGCTCCGCTCGCAGCGGCAGAAGGCGCGGCGACTGAGGTTGCGGCAGATGGTGCTGCTCGCCTTGCGCTGCCTGCTCATCGCCGCCATCGCGCTCGCGCTGGCCCGGCCCTCGCTCGCGCCGCGCGGCGCGCAGACGGCGCAGGCCGTCGGACCGCAGGCGACCGCGCTGGTGCTCGACGCGTCGTTGTCGATGCGCTACCGCATCGGCCAGAAGACGCTCTTCGAGCGCGCGCGCAGCGAGGCGCTGGCCTCGCTCGATCGCCTGGGGCCCGACGAGCCGGCAACCGTGGGCCTCTGCGCGGGCGCCGCCGGATTCGCCAGCGGCATCGCCGCGCCGTCGTTCGATCGGCTGGCCCAGAAGCGCCTCTTGCAGTCGGCGCAGCCCACGTACCTGCCTTCCGACATGACCGGCTGCCTGGCCGCCGCCGCCAAGGAGCTGGGCGAGAGTCCGGTTCCGGGCAAGCGCATCATCGCCTTCAGCGACCTGGCCGCGCACTCGATCCGCCTCGATGCGCCGCCGCCGCTGGTGCCCTCGCCTCGCGGGCCTGGCGTCAAGCCGAACATCGTGCTGGTCGACGCGGCGCAGGGCAGCGACCTGCCCAACGCGGCGGTGATCGCCACCGCCGTGCGCCCCTCGGCGTCGCTGGGCCCGCGCGGCTACGAGGTGGTGGCCACGGTGGCCAACAATTCCGAGCGGCCGGTATCGGGGCTGCAGGTTTCGCTCAAGATCGGCGAGACCACGCTGGCCAAGGGCTTCGTCGACGTTCCGGCGCGCGGAGCGGCCAAGAAGACGCTGGGCGCGGTCCTGCCCGCGGGAGTGGTGACCGGCCGGGTGGAGATTGCGCGCGACGAGGCGCAGGGCCTCGACGAGGACGACGGCCAGGACTTCGTGGTCCACGTGCCGCGAGACGTGAAGGCGCTCATCGTCGACGGTTCGCCGAGCAGCTTGCGCACGCGCGACGAGGCGTTCTTCGTCGAGGCGGCGCTGGCCCCGGCGCGCACCGGCGGCCGCATCGCCGCCCAGACGCTGGACGCCGACGCGGCGGCCGGCGCCTCGCTCGACTCCTACGACGTGGTGTTGCTGTTGAACGTGCCCGCCCCGCCCAAGGCCTTTGCCGAGAAGCTGCGCGCGGCCGTGGCGCACCGGGGGGCGGGGCTCTTCATCGCTTTGGGAGACCACGTCGATCCCGACGCGTACAACGACGCGCTCGGCGACCTGCTCCCGCGGCCGCTGCACTTGATCAAGACCGCCGCCGAGCCGGGCGCGCCGGACGCCGAGGAGCACGCCGCGCGCTTCGGCGTGATCGAGTGGGCGCACCCGCTCTTCCGCATCTTCGGGCCTGCCGAGCGCGAGGGCCTGGTCAGCTCGCGCACCTACCGCTACGCGCTCCTCAAGCCCGAAGGCGCCGCCTCGCACACGCTCGCCTCCTTCGACGACGGCGCGCCGGCGCTGATCGAGGGAGGCCGCGGCGCGGGGCGGGTGCTGCTCTACACCAGCACCGTCTCGCGAAGCTGGACCGACTGGCCCATCCGCGTCAGCTTCCTGCCGGTCTTGCAGCAGGCGGTGAGCTATCTCGCCTCGGCGCTGGAGGAGCGGCAGCCGCAGGCCGCGCAGGTGGGCGGCGAGCGCGAGGTGGCCGCGCCGCAGGGGCTTTTGGTGGCGCAGATCCTGGGGCCCGACGGGAAGCCTTCGCCGATGCGGCGGGAGAAGCCCGACGCGGCCGACGCCATCGCGGGTCCACTCCAGCTTCCGGGGCTCTACCGGCCGCAGGCGGCGCCGGCCAAGGGCGCCGCGCACGAGGACCTCTCGCTCGCCTTCGTGGCGCTGCTCGACCCCAAGGAGAGCGACCTGCGCCGCGTCGACGAAGGGGAGCTGAAGGCGCAGCTGGGCGGCGCCGGCTCCGCGCAGGTGGCGGCCAGCTCCGAGGCGGCGCAAGGCACGCACGGCACGCCGCTGTGGAGCGGGCTCTTGCTGCTCGGCGCGCTGGCCTTGCTCGGCGAAGGCGCGCTGACGCGCAAGTGACCGCTGGACTGAGATTGCTCCAGTGGAGCGCAGCCGCTCCAGCCGCCGCCGCGGCGCTGGTGAACGTTGTTCACTTCCTTCGAGCGCGCTGGTGAACGCTGTTCACCAAATCGCGCTGGCACGGAGCGTGCTGAAGGCGCGGCATGCTCCCCACCCTTGCCGTAACCCTTGCCGCTGCCCACGCCTTCAGCGGCGCGACCCGCCCCCAGAACCTCTGGACCGCGCCCCGCAGCAGCGCCGCCAGCTCAGCTCCGCACCTCAGCTATCACGAGGGCCGCGTGGTCGGCTCGCCGCGCTACCACGCCGTGTACTGGGGCGGCTACTGGAACACCGCCGCGGGCCAGGCGGAGCGCGCCTACTACGACGCGTTCCTCCGCGACGTCTCCTCGAATCTGAGCTTCGCCAGCGTGGTCTTCGAGTACTCGACCAAGAGCACGCCGCTGACGGCCGGAGCGTTCGGTTCCAGCGTGGTCGATTCGCGCGAGCCCGGAGCGAGCGTGGGCGACAACGACTGCGACCAGATCGTCGAGGACCAGATCGATTCCGGCGCCTTCCCCGCGCCCGACAGCAGCAACGTCTACGCCGTCTTCCTCCCGCCCGGCACGCAGTCCACGCAGTGGAACGGCATCGCCGGCAAGTCGTGCACCGACTACTGCGGCTACCACACCGCGCAGCTGTTCGCGAAAGGCAACTGGATCCTGCGCTACATCGTCATGCCCCACCACGACTCCAGCTGCCCCGGCTGCATGTACGCCGCCTTCAGCGACGGCACGAAAGAGGACATCGGCCGGCGCAGCGAGACCATCACGCTCTCGCACGAGATGGCCGAGACCCAGACCGACCCCGACGGCGCGGTGCTTTCTCTTGGTTGGTTCGACAACTCCCAGCTCAGCACCGGCGAGATCGGCGACCTCTGCGAGGGCACCGAGGCGCTGGTCGACGGCTACTCGGTGCAGCGGCTGTGGAGCAACCAGCAGAACACCTGCGTGGCGACCGGCATCGCCTCGGGCGGCAGCGGCGACGGCTGCCCCGTCGACATGCACGCCGAGGGCGGCTACTGCGTGCCCAACTCGCCCGTCGGCTGCTCGACGGGAGGCTCCGGCACGCCGGCCCTGCTCGGCCTGGCGCTCGCGGCAGTGCTGCTCTCCCGCCGCCGCGGCGAAAAAAAATAATTTTTTTTTTGGCGCGGGCTAGAGGCCTTTGACGTCCACCAGCTCCCACTGGGCGTCCTCGACCAGTCCGACTCCGGCCGCGTACGTCTCGGTGTAGCGGCGGACCACGCTCTTGCCCTGCTTCTGGGTGACCGCCAGCACCAGGCAGTCGGCAAAGCTGCGCCCCGCCGCCCGGCAGGTCCCGCCGGCGCTCTTGACGGTCCGGTCCAGCTCCGCCGTCCCGCGCGGTTCCTTCCAGCTCGAGCCAACCCGCAGCGGCGACGGCAGCACCAGCCGCTCCACCGGCTGCGACTGCCCTCCCTGAGGCTTCACCTGCACGTTCCAGATTCCGTCGGGCCGCAGCTCGTAGGTCAGCTCCATCGCCGGCCGCGGCTTGCGGCCCACGATCATGGTGCAGCTCTCCTTCATCGAGCCGGCCACGCCCGACTCGCGCGCCTTCGCTTCCAGCACTTCGCAGGAGGCGCCGGCGGTGGGTTCCGGGTTGTCGTCGTCGGAGGCGTGCTTGCTCTCGCTGCGCCCCTCGTAGATGCGCACCAGGCCCGGCCGCGTGGCAAAGAAGCGGGCGGGGTCGATGGAGACGGCCGCGGCCCGGCGCCGGGGCGGCGCCTTGCGTGCCGCGGCGGCGAGGGGCAGGAAAAGAAAAAAAATAATTATTTTTTTTCGCAGCGCGAAAAGCAGCAGCCCGCGTCGCTTCAAATGCGCCGCTCCGTGGGGTCGGGAGTGCGGGCCGCGACCTCGGCCGCCTCGGCGATCTGCGCGGCGAAGTGGCGGTGCTCCTCGGTGGCGCAGGAAGCGCCGGCGGCCATGGGGTCGATGGTCGCCGCCGCCCGGGCGAACTTGCTCTGCAGCGCCTCCACCCGCGCCGAGGCCTGCGCCAGCCGCGCGCGCGAGAGCGGACCGCTGCGGGCGCCGCGGGCAATGGCGTCGATGGCGTCGTGCTGCCGCTGCAGCGTGTGGCAGACCAGCACCGCATCGCAGCCCGCCGTCACCGCCAGCTCCGCGGCGTCGGGCACGCCCCAGTTCTCGGAGATGGCGCGCATCTCCAGGTCGTCGGAGATGCAGCAGCCCTTGAACTCCACGTCCTCGCGCAAGAGCGAGAGCGACACAGACGAGAGCGTCGCCGGCAGCCGGTCGAAAGCCTCGAAGCGCACGTGCGCCGTCATCACCGAGGCCAGGCCGGCCCGCGCCGCCGCCACGAACGGCACCAGCTCCACGTGCCAGAGCCGCTCCTTGTCGTGCGCCAGCCGGGGCAAGGTCAGGTGTGAATCCTGCGAGGTGTCGCCGTGGCCGGGAAAGTGCTTGACGCAGGAGGCGACCCCGCTGCGCTCCAGCCCCTGCCCCAGCGCCACGCCCAGCCGCGCCACGCGCTTGGGATCGCGGCCGAACGAGCGGTCGCCGATGACCGGATTCTTGGGATTGGTGTCCACGTCCACCACCGGGGCGAAGTCGAGGTCGAAGCCGCAGGTCGACAGCTCGCGCGCGATGAGTCGCCCCACCTTTTCCGCCACCGCCGTGCCGTTGAGGCCGAGGATGCCGCCTTGCTCGTCGATGGCCCCCAGCCGCCGCATGCTCGGCCAGCCGGTCCAGAACGGCGGCCGCAGTCGCTGCACCCGGCCCCCCTCCTGATCGACGCAGAGGAGCAGCGGGCCCGGCGCCGCCGACTTCAGCGACCGCGACAGCTCGGCCACCTGCGCCGGCTCCTGCACGTTGCGCGCGAAGAGGATCACGCCGCCGACGCCGCGGCGGACCAGCTCCAGCTCCTCGGCGGCAGGAGTGACGCCCTTGATTCCCACGAAGACGCAGCGGGCTGCCTGCCGGTCGAAGTCGTCCACGCTCACACCTCGCAAGACGGCGCGCACTCTCGCACGCCGGGATGCCGCGGGAAAGGCCGGTTGTTGTCCTCGAAGCCGGGCGCCGCCGTCCGTCCAGTGGCCGGACGGGCGGGCGCTTGGTAAAATCGTCCCCGTCGAGGGGCGCGAAAGGGCGTCAGTGAGAAGGTCGGTCATCGTTGCCGTGTTGCTCCTGCCGCTGGCGGCACTGGCCGGCCAAGGCGATCGCGAGGTCTTGCGTCGCGCGGTCGAGGCGCTGCTCGCGCAGCCGCCGCTGAGCTCCGCGCACGTCGGGGTGGAGATCCAGTCGCTCGAAGACGGCCAGGTGGTCTACTCGCGCAACTGCGACGACCTGCTCAATCCCGCCTCCAACACCAAGCTGGTCACTTCGGCGGCGGCGTTGCTCAGGCTGGGCCCGGAGTACCGCTTCACCACCGACTACCTCGCCGACCGCCCCATCGACCGCGGGCGGGTGGGCACCCTCTACGTCAAGGGCCGGGGCGACCCCTCGGTGAACACCGAGCGCCTGGACGGACTCGTCTCCGATCTCTGGCACCGCGGCGTGCGCGCGGTGGGCGACATCGTGCTCGACGACTCCTTCTTCGACCGCGAGCAGTTCGGTCCGGGATGGGAGCAGGAGTCGAGCGACAAGGCCTGGGCGGCCGGCGTGGGCGCCTTGAGCCTGAACCACAACGCGGTCGAAATTTACGTCACGCCCGGCGACCGCGTCGGCTCGCGCGCGCGCATCGAGGCGGACCCCGACGCGCGCGACTACTTCCTCATCGACGACCGCGTGGTCACCGTGCGCCAGAACGGCCGCCGCAAGCTGCGGCCTCGCGCCGTGGCCGAGGGCGAGCGCACCCGCATTGAGGTCACGGGACGCATCCCGCTGCGCGCCGAGACGGTGGTGCTCTACCGGCGCGTGGGCGACCCGACCTTCTATTACGGGCAGACGCTGCGGATGCTCTTGCGCCGCCGCGGCATCCACGTCTCGGGGCGGGTGCTGCGCGGGAGCGCGCCGGCCAATGCCGTGCTCCTGCAGCAGTACGACTCGCCGGAGCTGGCGGACGTGGTCCGCGACATGAACAAGCAGTCGTCCAACTTCATCGCCGAGATGCTGGTGAAGACGCTGGGCGCCGAGCTGAAGGGCACGCCGGGCACCTGGGCCAAGGGGCTGGAGGTGGCCGAGGACCTGCTCGCCGAGGTGGGCATCCCGCGCGGCACCTATCTCTTGAAGAACGGCAGCGGGCTCAACGACACCAATCGCTTCACGGCGCGGCAGGTGACCACGCTCTTGCAGGCGGTGTGGAAGCGGTTCCCGGTGGCGGCCGAGTTCATCTCCTCTTTGGGCATCGCGGCGCGCGACGGGACCATGCGGCTGCGGATGGAGGGCACCGACGCGGCCGGCCGGCTGCGCGCCAAGACCGGAACGCTGGAGCGCGTGACCGCGCTCTCGGGATACGTGCAGAGCCTGGGCGGCGAGCGCTTCGCCTTCTCGGTCCTGGTCAACGACTGGAGCGGCCGCAGCGGGCCGGTGAACTCCTCCGTCGATCGCCTGGGCGTGATGCTCGCGTCGGTGGGAGCGCCGGAGGCGGGGGCGCGCGAGGCGGCGCTGGCGGCATTGCTCGCGCCGCAGGACGCGACGCCCGAGGAGCTCAAGGCGCGCATCGCCACCTACGCGCAGCTGGCGGTGGCGGCGGACAAGAAGAACCTGCCGTTCTTGCGCACGGCGCTGAGGACGGAGCGCGATCCTTTGCTGCGCGTGGTGCTGGCCGACGCGCTCTACCGCAGCGACCCCGAGCAGGGCGGCGGGCCGCTCCTGGAAGCGATGCCCGCCTCGCCCGAGCTCTTCTTGCGCCTGCGCAGCGTGGGGCGCGAGCTGTCCTTGCCGGTGCCGGCGGTTTCGTCGCTGCTCGACCTGGCGGTGGACGGAAGCCAGGAGGCGCTGGCGCGGCTGCTCGCGCTGGCGCCGCTCGCCCGCGGGACCGAGCACGACGAGCAGCTGGCGTCGCTCCTCTCCGATGGGCTGATCGAGGTGGGCGAGGCCTCTTCCGACGAGATGCTGGCGGCTTTGCGCACGGCCCCGGCGTCGCAGGCGCAAGCGGCGGTGGAGCTGGTGGCCATGGGGCTCTTGCGGTCGGGCACCGATGCCGGGCGCTATCCGCTGGCCCGCGCGCTTCGCGCCGCCACGGCCGATTCCGGCGCCCCTGCCCAGCAGCTCGATGGCTGGCTTGCCGCGCTCGAGCACCGTGAGGTCGAGCCGGCGGCTGCGGTGGCCGCCGTGCCGGCCGCCGCTGCGGAGGCCGCTGCCGCTCCGGCCACCGCGTCGGCCCCTGTTGAAGCCGCGCCCGCCCGGGCGGCCAAGCCTGATGCGGCACCGGCGGCTGTTCCCGCCGCAGCCCCGGCGTCCGCTCCCGCGCCAGCGGCTCCGATCGCTCCCGCTCCCGCGACGGAGACCCCTGCCGCGACCCCGCCCGCCGCCGCCAAGGTCGGACCGGCCGTGCTCCTGGCCCCCGCCGCCGACGCGCCCAAGATTGCCGCGCCCGCCAGCTGCGCCGCCGGGGTTGCGTGCCGGCCCGCAGCCGAGACCTCGCGTCCCGGCGGCGGATAGACGCCATTCGGCCGACCCGCGTGTCAGGCCCCTGTGCTAGGGTCCGTGCCCATCACCTTCCTCTGAAGCGAGGCAGAAATGGCGGGCAGCGGCATCAACAAGGTCATCCTGGTAGGCAACCTGGGGAAGGATCCCGAGGTCCGGTACACGCCCGGCGGTCAGGCGGTGGCCAACTTCACCATCGCCACCAACGAGGCGTGGACCGACAAGCAGGGCCAGAAGCAAGAGCGGACCGAGTGGCACCGCATCGTCGTCTGGGGCAAGACGGCGGAGAACTGCGGCGAGTACCTCTCCAAGGGCCGGCAGGTCTACGTCGAGGGCCGGCTGCAGACACGCGAGTGGACCAACAAGGAGGGCGCCAAGCAGTACACGACCGAGGTCGTCGCCAACCAGGTCCTCTTTCTCCAGGGCGGCGAGCGCGGACAAGGCCGCGGCGCGTCCCGCCCCTCCAGCGGAGCCCCAGCCGACGACTTCGGCGCGCCTCCTCCGGGAATGGACGAGCCATCCTCCGGCGGCGGCGCCAAGCCGGCCGAAGACGACATCCCCTTCTAGGGAGCCGTCCGCCGCCGTCAGGCGGCGAGCAGCGCCAGGCGGATCTCGGCCAGGGCGGCCGGAAACGGGAGCCGCTTGCGGATGGCGACCACGTCTCCGCCCGCGCCACGGGCGGCGCTGCGGATGGCATCCACCCGCTCCGGTCCGAGCAGGTGGACGACGTCGAGCTTGCGTCCCAACTGCGCGCCGTCGGCGAGCTCGGTGGCGACTTCGGCAGGCGTGCGGCGAAGCTGATTGCAGATTTCGCCCAGCGTGGCGCCCGAAGCGCAGAGCGACCACACCGCGGCCTCGGGGACGACCGACGGCGACGAAGGCTCCTCAAGCGACAGGTCCGCGATCTCCTCCCTCACCATGGGAGACTCCGCCGGCTGCGCCGCGCCGGTGATGGCCAGCACGCGCTCTCCGTAACGCTGCCATCGGTTGGGGCCGGCTCCCTTCACTGCCAGGAACGTCTGCTCGTCGCGCGGGAGCGCGCGCGCCAGCTCGCGCAGCGTGGCATCATGGAAAACGACGTAGGGCGGCACGCGCGTCTCGCGCGCCAGCTCGGTGCGCAGCGTGCGCAACTTCTCGAAGACCTCCTGGTCGTAGGGCGCGCCGTCGTCCGCGGGCTTTGCCGGCCGCTTCCGGGAGCGCGGCGGGGCGGCAACTTCCAGCGGCGCCGGAGCGCGGCTGCCTTTGCAGCTCTCGCACGCCTCGCACCCGCGCGGCACCTCCACGTCGCCGAAGTACGCCAGCAAATTTCGCCGCCGGCACCCGCGGGTGTCGGCGAAGCGCACCAGCCGCTCCAGCATCTGCCGCTCGCGAGCGACGCGCAGCTCGAGCAGCTCGAAGTCGACCGCCAGGTCTTTCGCCGCGACGGAGCCGGTCACCACCGCGAACTGGCTGTCGCGCCCGCGCCCGCGATCGAGATGCCCCGCCGACTCGAGCAGACGCACCGCGCCGGACAGCTCGGAAGCGCTCACCCCGCAAACGCGCGCCAGCTCGTCGAGCGAGCCTTGCCGCAGCCGCCGCGCGGCCTCCCAGGCCGACTCCACCAGGTCGCGCGAGGGTCGGCCGGCGTCGATCATCCGCCGCTGCATCATCACGTCGGCGAAGTTGAAGAGGAGCAGCGCGTAGCTTTCCAGGCCGTCGCGACCCGCGCGGCCGATCTCCTGGTAGTACGCCTCGAGCGATCGCGGCGCGTCGAAGTGCGCGACGAAGCGGATGTCGGCCTTGTCGACTCCCATCCCGAAAGCGTTGGTGGCGACGATGACCTTCGCCTCGCCGCGCAGGAAACGGTCCTGCACCGAAGTGCGGTCCGCGTCTTCCATGCCGGCGTGGTACCCGAGCGCATCGACGCCGGCGCCGCGCAGGCCGGCGACGATCTTCTCCACGTTCTTGCGGGTGGCGGCGTAGATGATGCCCGGCCCGCCGCCGCGAGCCAGGGCCAGAAGGCGGCCCAGCTTCTCCTTGTCGCCGGAGACCCGCAGGACCTCGATGAAGAGGTTGGGCCGATCGAAGCCGGCGACGAAGACCTTGGGGTCGCGCAAGAGGAGCGCCTCGGCGATGTCGCGCCGCACCTCCGGCGTGGCGGTGGCGGTGAGCGCCAGCACGCGTTCGGCTTGCAGCGCCGAACAGGCCTGCGCGATCTGCTGGTAGCTGGGCCGGAAGTCGTGGCCCCACTGGGAGATGCAGTGCGCCTCGTCCACCGCGAGCAGCGGCACCGTCAGCCCCGCCATCGCGCTCAAGAAGGAAGGAGACTTGAAGCGCTCGGGCGCGACGTACACCAGCCGGTACTCGCCGCGCCGCAGAGCTGTCTGCCGCTCCTGCCGGTCGGCGTCGCTCAGCGAGCTGTTGACGAACGTGGCCGCGATGCCGCGCGCGCGCAGCGCATCGACCTGGTCCTTCATCAGCGCCACCAGCGGCGAGACCACCACCGTGGTGCCTTCCAGCAAGAGGGCGGGCAGCTGATAGCAGAGGCTCTTGCCCCCTCCCGTGGGAAGGATGGCGATGGTGGGCCGGCCCGAGAGCACCGACCGCACGATGGCCTCCTGCCCGGTCCGGAACGACTGGTATCCGAAGTGCTGCCTCAATGCGACGTGCAGATCTTCCATCTCCCCTCCCTTTACCCCACGGCCCTGACAGGCGATACCGGCGGACATCTCCCCTCGACGGCGCTGTGCACGCCCGACTGGGCCAGCACCAGGTGATCGACGACGCGCACGCCGAGCGTGTGTCCCCCCTCGTTGAGCAGGAGCTGCAGCCGCTGGTCATCTCCGGATGGCGTCGGGTCTCCCGAGGGATGGTTGTGCACGAAGGCCACCGCGGCCGCCCGATGGAGCAGCGCCGGCTCGAACGCCTCGCGCGGAGTGACCGAGCACTGGGTCAGGCCCCCCGACGAGATGCGGACCGAGTGGATCTCTTGCAGCCGCGCGTTCATCAGCACCGTCCAGAACTCCTCGCGGCCGAGGAAGGCCAGCCTGGACCAGAGGATTGAAGCCAGATCGGCGGCGTGCAGAAGGCGCGGCCGGTCCTCGGCGGGCGCCAGCACCACCCGACGCCCCAACTCGATGGACGCGAGCAGCCGCATGGCATGCTGCGAGCTCACTCCGGAGGTGAAGAGCAGCTCGCCCGGCGTGATTCGCGAGAGCGCCGGCAGTCCGCGTGCGAGCAGGCGCGGCGCGACCTGACGGTCCTGCGTGCCGAGCACGATCTGCAGCAACTCCTCGTCGCCCAGCGACGAAGGGCCTTCGCTCAAGATGTGATCACCCCGCGGCATGCGCAGGGCTTCTGCAGCGCGCGTGCCAGCACTGCTTCGAGGGAAGCGTCGCAGAATCGGACGCCCAAAACGCTACCCCGGGTCCTAAAACGCTACGGGCTCAGGTCGAGCCCCAGGCCCGCGAAGCCGAAGACAGCGGGGCTCCACGAACCCGCCTTGTCGGGAGTGCCCGCGGCAGCGCCCGCCGGCGAGTAGCTGATCGACTGCATCGCCGCTTCGATCCCGAGCCGCACCGCAAAGCCCAGCCCCAGCGCGAGCGAGTAAGAGACGCGCGTGCCGAATCGCCATCCGGTCGAGTTCCAGTCGTTGGTGCGGCCCCCCGTGAACTCCTTGTGACCGCCCTCGAAGAAAAGCGCGAAGGGCTCGAGCCACGTCAGCCCGCCCTCGGTGGAGAGCGAGATGGGCGAGATGCCCATCAGGGCTGCGGCTTCGTCGTGCACCGCCACGCCCGCGTCATTCACGCCGTCGTAGGTGTTGATGGCGTGCACTTCCAGCCCGAAGAGCCGTAGCCGCAGCTCGGGCGCCGAGCGGCCGTAGTTGCTGGGTCCGTAGGCGGCCGCCAGCGTGATGGGCCGGCGCAGGTAGATCTTGTAGAGCAGTGAAGGCTCCTGCTGCTGCTGCGCGAAGGCCTCCCCGCGGGGGGGCTGAGCCTGCATCAAGAGCAGAGCGACGAGCAGCATCGAAAGATCAGAAGCGCGCCGAGAGCGCGAAGAACGCCTTGATCTTGTCGTTGGTCTCGCGCAGCCGCGCCGAGAGCGTGCGCACGAAAGTCCAGAGCAGCTCGTACGCCAGGTCCTTGTGCAAGAACATCAGCTCTTCCAGGTCGGCTTTTTGTATCACGTATAAAGTGCACGGCATGTGCGCGGTCGCGTCGGCCGAGCGCGGCGTGTCGTCGATCAGCGCCATCTCGCCGAAGTAGCTGCCCGGCTCGAGGATGGCGAGCGCCTCTTCACCAACACCCGGCACCATCTTGGAGATGCGCACCTTGCCCGAGGCGATGAGGTACATCTCCGTGCCCACCTCGCCCTCCTGGAAGATGCGCTCGTTGGCCCGCACCTGCTTCTGGGTGGCGATGGCGGCCACCTTGGCCAGGTGGTCCGTGGTCAGATTCGCGAAGAGCGGAATCTTCTTGAGCTGGGCCGGATCCACGGCGCGACTGTAGCAGAACACCTCGCAGCGCGCGCATTTTCGGGAATCCCCGGCTATGCTCCGCGCCTCTAAAGCCGCAGCGGAGGCACGAAGTGGAGCGCCATCCAGTGGTCATCATCGGCTCCGGCCCGGCCGGGTACACCGCGGCCATCTACGCCGCGCGCGCGAACCTCAAGCCGGTGCTCTTCTCGGGCCTGCAGCCGGGCGGGCAGCTCACCATCACCACCGACGTGGAGAACTATCCCGGCTTCCCCAAGGGCATCCTGGGGGCGGAGATGATGGAGCTCT
>Ga0307479_10001557_pt1 | contig 20973 bp, 13 predicted proteins | sample atmos_gasesECM4C_FD_203743 | JGI IMG/M metagenome (GOLD analysis project Ga0307479, IMG submission 203743) | Hardwood forest soil microbial communities from Morgan-Monroe State Forest, Indiana, United States - atmos_gasesECM4C_515 | ecosystem: Environmental > Terrestrial > Soil > Temperate...
ATGGCGATGCGGAAGGGTTTGTCGCGGGGGTTGACCTGTCGCTAAGGGAGTCTGTGTCATTGCTTTCTGTCGCCCCTACGGGGCTTGTTTCGTTAAACCCCTCGTGTCCCACGGCTTGCGCCGTGGGCTGCAATCTTTCGCCGCTTCGCGTCTGGCTGTCCCAACAAGGCGAGCGGAGAGGTTTACACCGGTTTGGCAGCTTCGCGTTTTAGGGCGCGTTGCAGGGTTTGGTCCAGGGCTGCTTTTGTTTTTTCGTATTCCTGTTGCGAGATGCGGCCCTGTTTGTGTTCGACTTCGAGTTCGAAGAGCTCTTCTTTCAGACCTTCCAGCAGCATGGAGGTCGAGGAGGTCTGGGGACGCGCGGGCTGCGGGCGTGCTTCCGCTGTACGACCGTCGCTGGCACGGGGCTCGCTGGCGCGAACTTCTCGAGTACGTACCTCGCGCACGGGCGGAGCTTCGGGTTCCTCGAAATCCGTGTCGAGATCGGGCTCTTGCATTTGTCGCAAGGCCTTCTTGGACTTCGGGCGGGCCGCTTCGCGAGCGGCGGCTTGCTGGCGCGAGGCTACGTAGACGCCGCCGACCACTAGTGCCACGGCGAATGCGCCGAGAATCCACCAACGATATTTCTGGAGAGGATCAGGAGCGTCGATGGGCGGGCCCAGGCCGCCGCCGGGACGATTATTGTCTCCCTGCGCGGAGCCACCCTCGCTGGGTGCGCCAGCGTTTTCCTGACGTGCCTGCAGAGTGCCCGTTCCTGACACCTTGAAAGCGAGCGACTGTCCCGCCTGTGCGCCGGACGCCACTTGCACATTGGCGTCTGGCTGCTGCGGGTCATTCATGGACTGGTAGTTGGTGCCGGAGGCGGCAGCGAAGTTCATGCCCTTGGGCACGATGGCGACGAAATGCTGCAGGGGATAAATGCTCTTGGGGTCGATGTTGGCGCTGCCGTCGTAGGGGAGCTGATATTCGACCTGGAATTGCGTGGTGCCGGGGCGTAAGGGGAAGAGAAACGAGTAACGTGTCTTTTTGTCGTCTTGCGGAACCGGCATTTGGCTAAGCGGGTTGCCGTTCGCGGTCATGGCCGAGCCGTTGACGATCTTTGCGCCATCGGGGACGTAGAACTCCAGGTTGCGCTCATTCATCTGGGTGCGCGGAGGCTTGGATTTGTTCTCGACGGCGAAGGCGCGCATGACGTCGAGCTGATTTCCTTCGGCTTGCACGCGCATGATGTCCGCGACGACCTCGATGCCGTCGACTTGCTTAGCAACGTCGTTGACCTCGACTTCGACCGAGGTGGTTCCCGGGGGTGCCATGCGGTGGTAGGTGACGCCCTGGTGGATGGCGCGGACCAGGTGCGGGCCCTGCGCGTCGAGCTTGAAGCTGAAATTGCCTTTGGCGTCGGCCTTGGTGCGTCCGGCTTCTTCCATGCCCTGGCCGAGGGTGAGCAGGACGACTTCGTCGCCGCCGGCGGGCTTGCCGGTGGTGGCGTTCTTGACGGTACCGGTCAGGGTTTGGGCGGCGGAGAGGGAGGTGAGGAGGAGAAGGGCTGAGCCGAGGAGCGTGGCACGCGAACGCGAGCCTGGTGCGCGCGTTTGTGCAGCGGATTCCCTGACGGGTCGGTTGGAAGCGCAAGCAGGGTAGGGGTCCTTCGACTTCGCGGGAACTGCGCTTCGCGCACTTCCCGCTGCGCTCAGGATGACAAAGCGGAAAGATTTCAATGCGCAAGCTGCGCTCGCGATGACAGGGGATTTTGAGATTTGGGTTTCGGTCATGGTCTTGATTTTCCTGGTACGACGGCGGCTTTGCCTTCGAGGCGGGCGATCTCGGCCAACAGCGTCGCGGCTTCGTCTTGCAGGGACGCTTTCATGGACTGGTAGTCGGCATCGGGGACCTTGCCGGCTTTGTATTCGAAGTTCAGATCGCGCAGGTTTTCGTAGACGACGTCGCGGCGCTCGCGCAGGTACGCGGCGCGCGTTTTCTCTGGGCCCAGGTAGAGCTTGCCCGGGAGATAGAAAACGTAGAACAGCACGGCGGCGGTGAACAGCAGGCAGCAAGCCAGTTCGAAGCTCATAGATCGGTCTCCTTGCGGGCCTGATCGCGGAACTGTTCCAGTTCGGCGCCGCGCAGGGGGCTCAGGCCGTCGGCGATAGCGGGCGCGGGGCGGTTCTTCCAGAGGCGGACGACGTAGATGACCAGGCCGAAGCCGAGGATCAGCACGACGAAGGGCATGATCCAGGCGGTGCGATCAAAGCCGGTGCCGGTGGGAGCGGCGAGCACCGTGGGTCCGTATTTTTGCACGAAGGCTTGCTGGACGAGGCTGTCGCTGTCGCCGCGGGTGATGGCGGCTTGCAGTTCGTTGCGCATGCTGTCGGAGTCGGGGCAGCCCACGTGGTTGCATTCGAGCAGAACCTGGTTGCAGCTGCAGATGCACATCAGTTGATGGCCGAGGTCGTGGAAGCGCGAGGCGGGATCGCCGGCGCCGGCCAGGGCGAAGACCGCGAGAGAGAGGAGGGCGCAGTGGAGAACGCGGCGGAGGGCGGGATTCGATTTCGTCGTCATAAGAGTGTTCCGTGCCGCGTGCAAGTGCGCGACCCTCAGCGGCTAAAGCCGCAAATCTCTTCCAGATACTAATCTCCGGTGGCTACGGGAGCCGGGTGCTCCACCAGCCTCGGTGCCGGCACCCTTACTTGTGCTGGGGCGTTGGGGACCAGGGCTAGACCGGTACCCAGGAGCATGAGCCACACACCAAGCCAGATCCACATCACCAAAGGATTCACGTGTGCCTTGAGGATGGGATGGCCTGTGTCCTGATTCAATCCCTCATAAACGATGTAGAGATCCTCGTTGATCGTGGAGCGAATGAACGGCAAGGTCGACGCCTGATTGCTGGCTTTGTAGAAGCGGCGCTCGGGGGTCAGTGTGCCGATCTGCTTGTCGTTTTTGTAGACATCAAGGACCGCCCACTCGGAGGCGTAATTCGGAATTTCCTCATCGGTGTACGACCGGCAGACCAGCGTGTAGCCGCCGATATACATTTTGTCGCCGTAACTCATCTCTTGTTCTTTTTCCTGATTGAAGGCAGCACCGGCCATTCCGATGATGATGACCACGGCGCCGAAGTGGACGATGTAACCTCCGTAGCGGCGCGTGTTGCGATGCGTCAACTGGACCATGGAGGCGAACATGCCCTGGCCGGTATGGCCGGAAATAACTTTACCGCCGCGATAGAACTCGCTGGCGATGGTTAGCGTGACCAGCACGGCGAGGCTGATGGCCATCAACGAGTAGAAGTAGGAAATATCTTTCCAGGGGCGAAGACCGAAGGGGCCTCCCCAGGAAGGCGGAGTCAGCATCAGGAAGATGGCGACGACGACCGCGCCGGCGGTGGGCCAGGCGAAATTACGCTTCAGGCTTTCAAACGACGTCTTGCGCCACGCGAGCAGGGGGCCAATGGCGGTAAGAATCAGGAGCAGCAGCGCGACCGGAATCGCAACCCGGTTGTAAAAGGGGGCTCCCACGGTGACTTTGTTGCCCTGAACCAATTCGGAAATCTTCGGGAACCATGTTCCCCACGCCACGGTGAAACAGAGCAGCACAAAGAGAAGGTTGTTGAACAGGAAGCTGGACTCGCGGGAGATCAGGGACTCAAGTTTGTGCTCGGTGCGCAGATGCTCCCGGTTCTTGATGTAGAAGAACAGAAAGACCGCGGCAATGACGGCAAGAAAGTACGCGAACCAAACGCCAATAGAAGACTGCGCGAAGGCGTGAACCGAACTGATGATGCCGCTGCGGGTGAGGAACGTTCCCCAGATAGAGAGCCAGAATGAGCCGAAGACCAGCCACATGTTCCAGACTTTCAGCATGCCGCGTTTTTCCTGCATCATGACCGAATGCAGGAAGGCTGTGCCGAAGAGCCAGGGCATCAGGGAAGCATTTTCGACCGGATCCCATCCCCAGTAGCCGCCCCAGCCGAGAACGGAGTAGGCCCAGTGCGCGCCCAGGAAGATGCCACAGGTGAGCAATCCCCAGGTGACCATGGTCCAGCGGCGCGTGATGTGGATCCATTTGTCGCCGGGATACTTCATGATCAACGCGCCCAGCGCGAAGGCGAAGGGCACGGTGGTTCCGACGTAGCCGAGATAGAGCATGGGCGGATGGATCACCATCTCGGTGTATTGCAGGAGGGGATTGAGACCGCTGCCATCAGCGCGGAGCGGGCCTTCGAGGAGGCCGAACGGGTTCGCCGCGAAATTCACGAGCGATAGAAAAAAGATCTGGACGGCAGCCAGAACCACCGAGGCGTAGGCGAACAGTCGAGGGTCGGTTTTGTAGCGCAGGCGCAGAACGAAGGCGTATCCCGACAGAAGGAGCGACCAGAAGACCAGCGAGCCTTCCTGTCCGGACCAGAGGGTGGCGAACTTGTACTTTGCGTCGAGGTCGCGATTGCTATGATGGAAAATGTACGCGATGCGGAAATCGTTATTGAAGGCGGCGATCACCAAAACTGCGGCAGCCAGCAGGACGGCTACGAAAACCATGAGCCCGGCGCGGCGCGCGGTTTCGGCGATGCGATCGGAGGACTGGCGTAGCCCGGCGAGCAGGAACGACCAGAACGAATCGGAGCTGTGATCGACGGCTTTGACGCCGCGCTGAGCACGCCCGTCGGGAACGGGATTGCGAAGCACAAGCGCGACGATTCCGGCGGCGAACGAATAGACGCTCAGCGCCAGGGCAATGAGCAAGGCAAAACTACCTATTTGCGCCATGTCGGAGGTCCCCAACATATTTTTTCAGAAAGCCCCCGTTGAGGCAACTGGGGAGGGCAGGAAAACAAGTACCAGTAGGACACGCCGGAGTAGCAACGGGGAACCGGAACTTGGAACGATAGGAACGGGGGACCGGAAAATCGATTGGGCGGGAAGGTCATATTGCCGCCCTGGAGCGGCGGCCGGGGCTCGGCCGCCATTCGCCGTTCGGGCGACGAGTCGGCGCTAGGCGCTTTGCTGGTGGTAACGTTGGCGAATCTCGCGCTCCGCGCTTACCCAGTCCTCGGTTTCGTGGCCAGGCTCGAACCCGCGCCGCTCGGAAAGCAAGTAGGCAAGGCGGCGAATCTCATCTTCGAGGTTGATGGGAAGGAGGTTCGAACGGGACTCCGCTTTCACGCTCTGGGGCTTGCGTGGTTCTCTTGGAGTCGTATTCTTCAACATAGCTTTCATGGTTTCTGAGGCAGTCGGTTGAGCCGCGATGATTTCCGGCGATCCATTGCCAAGAGTGGATACCGTGGTGGAGGTGGAGGCGCGTTCTTCCGCGCCAGAGGTTTTCTTGAGAGATTTCGGCCTGGGCATAAATGGTTACTCCTTAAGGTCTCCTACATGTCTAGGAATGATTGGAATGGTTAATAAATGAACAACATGCATATGCGTTGCCTCAGCAAGTTCGTTATTGCCACACAATGGGTTGCTCTTGCGAAGGTTATCCTTAATATAAACCTACGGGGGCCCTGGAAGGGGGCAAGTTGTAGTAATAAAAAAAATGATACGAACGTGCGAAATCCTGAAACGGGAACCCGCAACGGACCTGATTTGCGAGCAACCAGATCGACGACGGTCGCCTGTGCTGGTGTGAAATGGCTTGATATAATCGAGGTCTGCCAGAGTGGCGCTATCGTCTAGGGGTTAGGACGGAAGATTCTCAATCTTCAAACCCGGGTTCGATTCCCGGTAGCGCTACCAAAACTTTGCCATCTCATATTTTTCGTGCAATTGCCGCCCAGTCCCCTGAGGTGATCAGGTTATCCCCGAGGGATAAGCCGGTCGTGTTCGGGTTCGGCTTGTTGATCCCAAAAGCCTCACTTCTGCGCTCACCTTCCTGTCAAAATTCCGTCCCATTAACTACTGGCGAAAACCATGCCTGCCTTCACGCTGAACGTGAATGGAAAGCAGCATCTTCTCGATGCCGACGCGGATATGCCTCTGCTCTGGGCTCTCCGCGACTTCCTCCGTCTCACCGGTACCAAGTATGGCTGCGGAATGGCTGTGTGCGGGGCCTGCACTGTCCATGAAGACGGCGTGCCGGTGCGGTCGTGCCAGATTCCACTCTCCGCCACACCGGGGAGACATTATGTGACCATCGAGGGGCTGTCCCTTCAGGGCGATCATCCTTGCCAGCAGGCGTGGCTTGCGGAAGACGTCTCGCAATGCGGCTTTTGCCAGGTCGGCATGATCCTGCAAGCGGCGGCGCTGCTACGGCGGACACCCAATCCCACCGACGCAGATATCGACGCGGATCTCTCCGACCATGTGTGCCGCTGTGGCACCTATCAGCGAATACGAAGAGCAATTCGTCGTGCCGCCAGCCAGGTGAGCAAAACATGAGAGCGACACGGCGGTCTTTCATTAAGACCAGCACGTTCGCGGGTGCTGGGCTGGTTCTCTGCTTCGAACTGCCTCCATTAATCGCCGGCGAAGGTTCTGAGGCTTTCAAGCCGAACGCATATGTCGGCGTCACGTCCGACAACGTCGTTCGTCTGTGGATCACTCGCTCGGAGATGGGGCAGGGGGTTCGCACCACCCTCCCCATGATGCTCGCTGAGGAGTTGGAGGCGAACTGGGCGCAAATCCGATATGAACAGGCTATGCCCGGCGGACGCTTCAAAGGTATCCGTTTGCGTACCAGCGGAAGCGGAAGCACGGTCGGCACCTACGACGCGCTGCGTAAGGCGGGGGCCACGGCACGGGAGATGCTGATTGCGGCCGCGGCGGAAAGATGGGGCGCCGATGCTTCGTCGTGCCGCGCAGACCAAGGCACCGTTGTCCACCTCGCCACCGGGCGCAAGTTCACTTACGGAGAACTTGCTGCTGCGGCCGCGCGACAGAGGGTACCCGACAATCCGCCGCTGAAGCATTTCAAGGATTTCCGCATCGTCGGCAAGCCCTTGAACAGAACCGACGGCCGCAGCATCGTGACGGGCCAAGCTATCTACGGAATTGATGTCCACGTTCCCGGCATGCTGTATGCAGTCATGGCAAGGTGCCCCTTTGTCGGCGGAAAGGCGTCTGGCTTCGATGCCACGAGGGCGCTGGCGGTCCCCGGAGTTCGCCACGTAGTTCCGGTCACGACTGGCATTGCCACCGGAGTCGCGGTTGTTGCCGATTACACCTGGGCTGCGATGAAGGGACGCGATGCACTCAAGGTTGAGTGGGACCATGGCCCTAACGATGGCTTCGACTCCGCAAACTTTCTGACCCAAATGCGGGACTTGCTCTCGCGGCAACAAGAAGGATACTTCGTCCGTGATGATGGAGACGCAGGAAAGGCGCTGGGCTCGGCCGCCCAAAAACTGGAGGCGACGTACGAATTTCCTTTCCAGGCGCACGCTCCGCTCGAGACCATGAATTGTGTCGCTGATGTGCGCAAGGATTCCTGCGAAATTTGGGTGCCGACCCAGTGTCCTGAGGTCGCTCAATCGGAAACGGCCAAGATGCTTGGGCTGCCGGAGGATTCGGTCAAGGTTCACATCACGCTGCTGGGAGGTGGTTTCGGCCGCCGGCTTTTTGCGGACTACGTCCCGGAAGCGGTGGAAGTGTCGCGTGCCGTCGGCAAGCCGGTGCAGATGTTGTGGACGCGCAGTGACGACATGCGCTGCGGATTTTTCCATCCTGCCGACGTCGAACATATTGCAGGGGGATTGGATGGGGACGGGCGGCCCGTGGCTTGGTTGCAAAGGTCCATTGGCTCCAACCTTTCCATGTTTGGCTTTCCCACTGACGAGCAGAAGAAGAAACCGCGATTCTACTTCGATGACGGAAGCCCCTGGGGTTCCTTTGATAATCCTTACAATTTCCCAAACTTGAAAGCCGACTTCATCCCGCTCAATTCACCGGTGCCGACCGGCCCCTGGCGCGCGGTGGAATACCCGCCTACGGTGTTTGCGCGAGAATCGTTCCTTGATGAAATTGCGCACGCAGCAGGGCAAGATCCGCTCGACCTTCGCCTGCATTTGCTCGAACCGGGAGATGTCCTCAAGGTCGGTGATTCAAAGATTGACCGGAGCCGGCTGATTCGAGTTCTGCAGGTGGCGGCGGAGAAGTCGCTGTGGAAGCGCCCGATCGCGCAAACCGGTGACCGTCAATGGGGACGCGGCATCGCTTGCAATGTCTACGCAGAGGACTGCTTCATCGCCCAGGTAGCTGAAGTCTCTGTGAGCCGGGAATCCCAAGACATTCGCGTGCATCGCATTGTGTGCGCTGTGGATTGCGGGATCGTGGTCAATCCCTTAGGCCTCGAAGGCCAGGCGGAGAGCGGGATTACTTGGGGACTCTCGGCAACTCTGCACGGGAAGATGGACTTCAAGAACGGGGCCGCCGTGCAGAAAAGTTTTCAAGACTTCGAAGTAATCCGAATGGACGAGGCGCCCGAAATCGAAACACACATCGTCGTAACCGACCATCCACCCGGCGGGTTTGGCGAAACCGCCGTGCCCCCGGTGGCTCCGGCAGTGGCTAATGCCGTGTTCGCCGCCACCGGCAAACGAATCAGGAGCCTTCCCATTACTCCGGAGAAGCTCAAAGCGCTGGGCTAGCAGGGCGGCCTCCCCGCCATATTTTGTGGGAAGACTCCGTGATGGCGCAGTGACCTGTCTCACTTCTACCCGTGACGCTCCTTTGACCGAAATGCCATAGGCGAGGAGTCCAGCAGCTGAATTTGGCATCCTTTAAGCCGCCCAGTTATTCTAAAAAGGAATTTCAAATGCGAGGAAGACTATGCGCTTGAGTGTGAGCAGAACGACCGCGGTGGCTGTTTTCTTCTTTCTTTCTTTTACGGGTTTGCAGGCCATCGACAAGAAGTTTCATGACGCGCCGGACTCGGCGAAGGCTCAGAAGAATCCGTTTGAGGGTGAGCAGGAAGCTGTGGACGCGGGCAAACCGCTGTATGCGCGGAATTGTCTGGCTTGCCATGGGAAGTTGGGCAAGGGCACGGGCAATGTGCCGTCTCTGGTGGATGGAAAGCTGAATGGCGTGGCGCCGGGCGAGGTTTTTTGGTTCATCACTAAAGGGGATACGGATAACGGGATGCCGTCGTGGGCATTTCTGCCAGAGCAAAAGCGGTGGCAGATCGTGAGCTATGTGGAGTCGCTGGCAGCGGGGAAGCCCACTGGGGTCACGACTGCGGCTCCGGCAGCGGCGGCGACGGGATCGCCGCTGAAGGATCCTTCACCTCATGCGCCGTTCACGGACTTCCGCTATGAAGCGCCGGGAACGTCGCGCAAGATCACGGTGAGCGATCTGCCTCAGCCGTTCGCGACCCAGTCGTCAAACAACGGCGCGGAACTGGTGCCACGCCCGGCAAACGCGTGGCCGGTGGCACCTGCCGGTTTCAAGGTGGAACTCTACGCATCGGGACTCGACAATCCGCGGTGGATGCGGACGGCGCCGAATGGCGACATTTTTCTGGCGGAGAGCGAGCCAGGACGCATTCGCGTGTTCCGTGGCATGACCAGCGACGGGAAGGCGGAGCAGATGCAGATTTTCGCCGACGGATTGAAGCGGCCTTATGGGATAGCCTTCTATCCTCCGGGGCCGGATCCACAGTGGGTTTATATCGGCGATGAAAACGAGGTGATTCGGTTTCCGTATCACAATGGCGATTTGAAGGCCAGCGGCGCCTCGCAGCACATTGCGGATCTGCCCGCGGAGGGCGGGCACTGGACACGTGCGGTCGAGTTTTCTCCGGATGGCAAGAGGATGTTCGTGGCGGTGGGCTCGGCGTCGAACGTGGACGACCCCGACACGCATCCTGGCGAGAAAGATCGTGCCGACATCCTGGTATGTGATCCGGCGAATTGCGAACTCAAAGTGTATGCCTACGGCATACGCAACGCCGGGGGCGGCATCAAGGTGAATCCGCAGAATGGCGAGTTGTGGTGCTCGGTAAACGAGCGCGACGCGTTGGGCGACAACCTGGTGCCGGACTATATCACGCATGTGCAGGAGGGGGGATTCTATGGCTGGCCTTGGTGGTACATCGGAGCACACCAGGACCCGCGGCACAAGGGAAAGCATCCGGAGTTGAAGGATAAGGCGATTGTTCCTGACGTGCTGCTGCAGCCGCATAACGCGTCGCTGGAATTTGTCTTCTACGACGGAGACAAACTTCCGGCTGAGTTCAAGGGAGATATTTTTGCTTCGGAACACGGATCGTGGAACAAGGCGGTGCGTGTGGGCTACGAGGTGATTCGCGTTCCACTGCATCAGACTGGGCACGCCAGCGGTGAGTACCAGGATTTTCTGACCGGATTCGTTTTGCCGGATGGGCAGGTGTGGGGGCGTCCGGTGGGGATCACGGAGGCGACGGACGGTTCGCTGCTGGTGAGCGACGACGGATCGAATTCGATCTGGAGAGTCAGCTACGTAGGGAAGTGAATAAGTAACTTCTCGTAACACTGTCTTCCTGAGGGGAGTTGGAACCGCGAAGCGGGTGCAAGCAGTCGAAGGATCCCGCGTACGTTGAGACGAAGAATACTTCGTCAAGGAATTTCCATCGCCGGACTCGGTGGTGGTGTAAGAACTCCCTTTTGCGCTCGTCCCACTGCAGGCATCTTCGGGATCCTTCGACTCCCGTGGCTGCTTCGCTTCGCGAACCAGCCACTCCGCTCAGGATGACAAAGTTGGGGGTTGGCTCTGTGGTGAAGGGCTTAATGGAAGTCGTGCGAAACGGTTTCGGCTTTCGTGACGAACAGGGGCTGTACGCGTTCGGCGCGGACTGAGATGACGTTGTCCTGATGCTGCAGGATGCCTTCGATGGCGAGGAAGCGCTCGCTCGCCAAGAGCAGGCGGTTCTGATGAAACAGGTCGGGCGTGATGATGGCGTTGGCCACGCCGGTTTCATCTTCCAGGCTGATAAAGACAAAACCTTTTGCGGTGCCGGGACGCTGGCGGGTGATGACGCAGCCTCCGATGCGGAGACGCCTGCCGTTGGGAATGTCGCGCAATTCGATGGCGCGGCGAATGCCCATGGCATTGAGCCAGGCACGGCGGTAGGCCATGGGATGCGGGCCGACGGTCAAGCCGGTGCCGTGGAAGTCGGCGACCAGGCGCTCTTCGTGGTTCATGGGCTGGAGCGGGGAGGGGGAGTCGGGCTCGGGCTGGCTTTCCAGTAAGGGGCCGGAGGCGCGCACAGCGCGTTCGACCTGCCAGAGAGCGTCGCGACGGTGGAAGTGAAGTTTCCAGTTTCGAGTTTCGGGCTTCGCGTCGTGAGGTTGAGTGCCGAGTACCGAGCCAACCCGAGATTCCTCCGCCCCTCGCGTTCGCTCGGGGGTCGGAATGACAAAGGTTTTATTTGCGATCGCGTTCAGCGCGCCGATTTCTGCCAGCGTGGTGAGTTCGTCTTTGCGCAGTTCGGGGATGCGGCGGGTGAGATCGTGGATGGATGTGAAGGGAGCGCACGTGCGTTCGAGGATGAGGGATCGGGCGGCCTCCTCGCGCAGACCGCGGACGTAGCGCAGGCCCATGCGGAGCGCAATATTCTTACGCCCCTCCGCGGCTGCATCGTGGTGGTTTTCAGCGCCAACGGTTGCTCTTAGCATGTCCTGAGCCGAGTGAAGGAACGAATGACAAACGACTTTGCTGGCTACCGACTCCTGCCTACTGACTACGGTTTCTAACGTGCAATTCCATTCTGACTTCGTCACGTCTACTGGCAATAGCTTCAGGCCGTGGCGCTGCGCGTCTTTGACGATCGTTGCCGGTGAATAGAAGCCCATTGGTTGATTGTTGAGTAATGCGGCGGTGAAGGCGGCCAGGTAGTGGCATTTCAAATAGGCGCTGGCGTAGGCGATTAGGGCGAAGCTGGCGGCGTGGGATTCGGGGAATCCGTAGAGCGCGAAAGACGTGATGGAGAGAATAATTTCTTCCTGCGCTTTGGGCGCGATGCCGTTTTGCGTCATGCCGGCGCGGAGTTTGGCTTCGATTTCCTTCATGCGGGCTTGCGAGCGCTTGAATCCCATGGCGCGACGCAATTCTTCGGCTTCGCCGCCGGTGAAGTTGGCCGCGATCATGGCGAGGCGCAGCAGTTGTTCCTGAAAGAGCGGGACGCCGAGCGTGCGTTTGAGTACGGGTTCGAGCGAGGGGTGGGGGTAGGTCACGTCTTCGCGTCCCTGGCGGCGCTGCAGAAACGGATTCACCATCTGACCGACGATGGGGCCGGGGCGGATGATGGCGACCTGCACCACGATGTCGTAGAAGCGCATGGGACGCAGGCGCGGCAGGCAGGACATTTGGGCGCGGCTTTCCACCTGGAACATGCCGATGGTATCGGCCTGCTGCAGCGTGGAATACACCTGCGAGTCATTTTGGGGGAGATGCGCCAGGTCGACTTCTTCGCGGTAGTGGGTGCGGATGAGTTCCAGGGAATCCTTGAGCACGGCCATCATGCCGAGGCCGAGCAGGTCGACTTTGATGATGCCCATGTCGGCGCAATCTTCTTTGTCCCATTGCACGACGACGCGGCCGGGCATGGAGGCGGGCTCGAGCGGCACGACGGAATCGAGTTGTCCCTGGCAGATGACCATGCCGCCGGAGTGCTGGCCGAGATGGCGGGGCATGTCCTGCACGGCGAGGCAGAGTTCGTAATATTTGCGCAGGCGAGGATGGGTAAGGTCGAGTCCGGCGTCGCGGAAGCGGCGGTCGAGCGCGTCGTTTTCGTCGCGGAATTCCCAGGTGGCGACGGCGGCGGAAATTTTGTTGAGCGTTTCCGGATCGAATCCCAGGGCCTTACCCATTTCGCGGGCGGCCATGCGGTTGCGGTAGGTGATGACGTTGGCGGTCATGGCGGCGCCGCGCTCGCCGTATCGCTGGTAGACATACTGGATGACTTTCTCGCGCTCGTCACCGCTAGGCAGGTCGAGATCGATGTCGGGCCACTCGCCGCGTTCTTCGGAAAGAAAACGCTCGAACAGAAGCTCCATGCTGACGGCGTCGACCGCGGTGATGCCGAGCGAGTAGCAGACGGCGCTGTTGGCGGCGGAACCGCGTCCTTGGGCCAGAATGTTTTGCTCACGGCAGTAGCGGACCAGGTCCCAGACGATGAGGAAGTAGCCGGCAAGTTTGAGTTTTTCGATGAGCTTTAGTTCTTTTTCGATTTGGAGTTGGGCACGGGCCTGTAGGTCGGGCGGCTTTCGGCCGTAGCGCTGGTGGAAACCTTCCCAGGCTTTTTGATGCAGAAAGGAATTCATGGTCTCGCCTTCGGGTACGGGATAGAGCGGGAATTCGTAGCCGAGATCGTTGAGCGTGAATTCGAGGCGGGAGGAAAGTTCGAGCGTATTGCTGATGGCTTCGGGCATGTCGGCGAAGAGTTGCTGCATTTCCCGCGCGGATTTCAGAAAGCGTTCAGAATTGCGGGAGAGCAGGCGTCCGGCGGTGGAGAGAGTGCGGTGATGGCGGATCGCGGTGAAGGCGTCACAGAGTTCACGAGCTTTGGCTGTGGCGTAGCAGACGCCGTTGGTGGCGAGCAAAGGAAGATTGAGCGAGCGGGCAATGGTGATCGCGGCGCGGTTGCGGGATTCTTCTTCGCGCTGGAAATGGCGCTGCAATTCGACGTAGACGTTGCCGGGGCCGAAGATGGCTATGAGTTGATCAATCAGGCGGCGAGCTTCATCGAGGCCGCCTTGCTGTAAAGCGGCCGCCAGGGGGCCTTCGGCGCCGCCGGTGAGACAGATGAGACCTTGGGCGTGTTCTTCGAGTTCTTGTGGGCAGACGGCACCTTCGCCTTTCTTGGCGCGCAACTTCATTTTGGTGATCAGGCGGCAGAGGTTTTGGTAGCCGGTGCAGGTAGAGACTAGTAACGGCAGTCGAAAAGCGGGTCCTCCAATAGCTTTGTCATTCCGAACGAAACGAGGAATCCCTACACTCTTTGCGGACTGCCGGGTGTAGGGATCCTTCGACTCCGCCAGTGCTTCACTTCGTGACGCACTGGCTCCGCTCAGGATGACAGGGTGGAGAGGTGCACATGAAACTTCGGCCCCGATGTGCGCCTTAATCTTTATTTTTTGCGCGGCCAGGTGAAAGCGGGGAGCGCCGTAAACGCCGTCGGTATCGAGCAGCGCCATGGCGGGCAGCTTGAGTTGAGCACACGTGGCTATCAACTCCTCGGGCAGGGAAGCGCCTTCGAGAAAGCTGAAAGCAGAACGGGCGTGAAGCTCGATGTACATCAGTAGCCAGTCACCAGCAGCGAAAAATCAGCCACGGACCAACGCGGATTCACACGGATCAGAACCCATCTATTTCTTTTATTTCTCTGCATTTTTATCCTTGTTGATCCGTGAAAATCCGTGGCAAAAATTTAGTCATACGTTCCTTCCACGAACCAGCCGCCGCCGAGCAAGTCGTGCACGAGGCGGTAAAGAGCGATGGTCTCGCCGTTTTGCAGGGCGCTGTTTTGAAGAGCGATGTCCCACTCGTCACGAGACCAGGCTTCGCGTTCCCACCAGTCGCCGGAGAAGCGCCAGGGGCCGGCCTTCCAGAGCACGTCGCCCTGCACGTCTTTTTTCTTACACACCAAATGCGCAGGCTGGCCGTTTTCCAGCGTTACATGGGCGCGCAGCGGCGGGCGGAAGCGACGCAGAGCTGTGACAATCGATTCTTCGGTCGAGGTGGCAGTCTTTTGGGGCTTCTCTGGTGGAGCTTGCGCCACGAAACGCTGCATGCGGAAGCCCGCGGGATGGTGTGTGTCGAGCAACTCCAATGCTCCGACTTTTTGTTCGCCGACCATGGCTGCGATACGAGCAAGGGTGAGCTCGAGTTTTTCCGGTTCCGGCATCGGAGGCAGAAATAATCCGCCCTGGGCCGAACGCGGCCTGGCTGGTTCGGCGGCCAAGTGAATCTTCACAATGGGTGCGCCGGGGGGATTGGCGTTCAAGTCCAGTTGCAGCAGCTTGAGAAAAATTTTGGCGTCGAGCATGGGTTGAGGCAAGTGCAGGATGCGCGCAAATTTGGTTTGCCGGCTGGAAATGATTTGAGATGCGGTGCTGATTTCAGAAGATCCATCACTCTCGCTGGGGATGCCGACATTTTCGGATTCTTCATCGATACCCGTGAGATTGGCGAGTTCCAGCGTGAGGCGCAGTTCCTGCGTGGCCAGGGCGCGTGTCGCCAGGCGGGCGCAGAGTTGTTCGAGCAGGCGATTCAGGAGGAAGGCCAGCGGTTCGAGCAGGACGATAGGGTGCTCCAGTTCGACTGCTTCTTCGAACAACAATGGGGCTTCGATGGGGACCAGCGTGCGCGAGGCGGCGCCGCGCGCCAATTTTTGCAGACGCAGGCCTTCCTGTCCGAGACGCTCGCTGAGCGCTACCTCCGGCAATGCGGCCAGCGCGCGCAGGCTGCGGATGCCCCAGCGGTCTAGTGTTTCCAGCAGCCGGGTGGCTTCTTTTTGCTCTTCGCCTTCCAGACGGTCGGGAAACAAAACTTCTATGGGCAAAAGTCCCAAATATTCCGCTTCTTTGCCTGCTGGAATTACGGCGACGCAGGCGCGGGCGGGGGCGCCCGCGCCACACAAGCCGCGGGTCGCAAGCACCGCCGCGTCGGGGTTGGAGGCTATGGCAATGTTGGCTTCGAGTCCGAGCGTGGTGGCACGCTGGTGAATCGCACACGAAATTTCTGACAGCGATCCGAAGAGAGATTCCATGCCTGCCAGATCGAGCAGAGCCGTGTCGCAGGCGGTGTCTTCCACGCAGGGGGAGAACGACTGGGCGCAGTCGAGAAGGGCTGCGTGCGCGGCGGATTCCTGCAGCGGGGAGCGCGGGCGCAATGCCAAGTCCGAGCATAGTTCGGCTTGGGCCTTGGTCATGGCGGGCGCAATGCCCATGCGGCGGGCATCTTCATTGACGGCGATAATTTTTTCGAGCGGAGGGTTGCCTTCGAGAATGGCGACGGCGCGTGCCTGCAGCTCCGGTTCGGCGCGCAGGGCGGCTGCGACGGGAAAATTCGGGACGTAGATGCAGGCGAACGGCATGGGATTGAGGCATTGACAGTGAGATTCATCCCGCCCAAGCAGTTTTGGTTGCGAACGTGACGGAGCGTGCGGGTTTGCGGTTCAGACGAGAACGGATTAGTTCCGCGTTGATATTCAGTTCGGTCAGCAGGTGGGCGTGTGTTGGTGTGTCAATTGACGGTGGGTCGTCATAGTTCGCATCGGTTACATCGCCGAGAGCAGGGCCGTCCCCTTCGGAGCGCTTCGCTTGCACAGTGCCGTCCCTACGGGACTCGTTCTCTTTTTTCATGCTTACCCGGCACTGCTGTGCCGGGCTTTCCCATACCGCTGCTTCGCGGCTGGAGTTTGATTGTGCCCACCTCATCGTCTCTTCCGAACTATTCTGTGCGCCAAGTTGCAACAGCAGGGAAGAGCAACTACCGGCGATGGGTTGCTGCTCGATGGCCAGCAGGATTGTGGGGGTGTGCTCGATGGCGCGGCGGAAGCGGAACCACGTGGTCAGCGGGATGCGGCGGGCGGCCTGGAGTGGCAGGTCGGCGAGATCGAGGACGATCAGGCCGAAGCCTCCGCTTTCGAGCAGCAGATCGGTGGCTCGCAGCACTTGTTCCAGGCGGCGCTCTGATTTGTGGGATTCAGTGGGAGCAAACTCGAAAGCGGCTTGGGAGGAAATCCCCGCTTCTCGCGCAAAAGACGCGCGAGAAATGGGGCACCCTTCTTTCTGATTTCCGTGTTTCTCGGTGACGGAGCCTGCCCCTTCGGCAGGCTCAGGGCAAGCTCTGAGCGGAGTCGAAGGGTGTCTCTGTGGTGGATTGTCGCCGCAGCGCACCCACAGCAGACGGTCCAGGGCCACGCCGGCGGAGGCGACGGAGTGGGGATCGAGGGCGTCGCTGGCATCGACGACAGTGCAGAATTCTCCGCGGCGGGTGGCGGCGGCCAGGGCAGCCAGCAGGAAGGTGGTGCGTCCCGAGGAAGAGGGGCCGCAGATTTCGGTCAGGCATCCGCGGGGCAGGCCGCCCGTCAGGGCGTCGATGGCGGGGATACCGCTGGAGACCATTTCGGGTGCCGGGCGGATCTCGAGCCGCGAAGCCGGGGTTACGGTCGAGGGCAGAATTTTTGATGGAATCCAAGACTGAGGGTGGTTTTCTGGCGGGTGCTGGTCGAGCTGCGCTCGACCGGACAGCCGGGGGCGGCTGTCCCCACTTGAACCTTCAGGCTCGATCTCATCGTCAAAGAAAAAAGGGCGGCCTTGGGCCGCCGAAGTGGAAACCACTGCGGATGACATAAGGTTCCTCGGGAAATTTCAGGGAACGCCGGGGCTAGTGCCGCGGAGGCAATTGTTTGTTTCGCTTTTTATTCGCCTAAAAGATTCTGCTTTATTGAGGGCGAATTGTCAAGAGGCTAGGAAAAAGGACTTAGTTCTCTGTTATGAATGGCGGAGCCACATCACAATGCGGTCAACTAGTGATAGCAGAAGCTGGTAGGAGCCCCGGTCGGCCATTAGACGGTTCGTCCCTTGAGAGGGATACCTACAACGCCAGCATGCCTTGCTCAATCGCTCAGATCCTTAAGAAAATCTTGCGGCGGTACATCCAGAACAGGATGAGCCAAAAGATCAAGATCACGGCAAAACCGTGGAGTACGGGCTGGAACGTCGGTCCGGCCAACAATGAGAGCGCCCGTCCAAAGTGGCGGTCTATGGCGTTTCTGAAGAAACTCTCCATCGTCCAACTCATCACGTAAATGGCAATCGAGTTCATTCCGATCACCACCAGCGGGAACGCCCAGCGCCGCCATCCTTGCCAGTCGATCAGCGCGTAAAAGCCGGCCAGCATGAGCACCACCCAGCCTCCGCTATACAGGGTGTAGGACGATGTCCAAACCCTTTTGACAATGGGGCAAATGCCGGCCCATTGACACAACAGCCCGAGCAGCAACAAGCCTGATCCGGCGATTACGAGTCCGCGTAATTTCTGTTCCTTCGATCCTTTGCCCTTCAGCCATTCTCCCGCGAGGAGACCGAGGATCATAGTCGCAAGCGTTGGGATAAAACTCAGCGTGGACCAGCCGCCCTCATTGAAGGCAAAGGGCTGCTCGCGCGGAAACAGGTTGAGGAACCAGACGTCGAAGGCCCACGAAAGATTGGAATTTTTGTTCCAGTGAGAAAGAAATCCGGTGTAGTTGTGGGTCCAGATTGGTGGAACTCCCACTCTGGCGTAGTCAAACAGCGGGCCCGGCGCTGGATAAAGCGCGAAGGCTGCCCAGAAGCAGATCAGGATCAGGAGCAGGGTCAGCACCTGGGTTCGCACCCGGGCAAATCCCAGCAGGAACAGAAATACATATCCCAATCCGATCTGGGTCAGCGTGTCCTCAAAGGTAAAGTAGGTCTGACGCGACCATTGGGACCGGAGAAAGATTCCCAGAAAGATGAGGATTAGCGCGCGCCGGATCGCGTGTACCAGCATGGGTGCGAAGGCTTGTCCCTTCATTTTCCGGCTTGCGATCGAAAACGGAAGCGCCGCGCCTACCAGGAAAGAAAAGGCGGGTTGGATCAGGTCATGCAGCGAGCACCCTTGCCAGTCCACGTGATCGGTATTGAAGCCGATCACTCTCCAGATCGCACTCTGCGGGAACGCGCTTGCCACCACATGCAAACGCATGGCTTCCGCGAGCATCAGGAACATCACGGTCCCGCGGAATGCATCCAGCGAGACCAACCGGGTGCCGCCTTCAGGTTTGAGTTCTGGTTCTGTTCGAGACAGCTCTGATGCGGGACTTTCCATCTGCGCGGTTTCAATCATAAGGGGCTCCTATGGCGCAACTCGGGGTGAATGGGGGCAGCCCAGGTGCAATCTATTTCCACCGGGACCACAATTATGCAACGGCCTTCAAGTCTGAACCGCAAAGCCTGGAGCATCCGCCGGGACGTTCCACTTGCCGCGCGTGAAATCGGGGAATTTCTGCGGAGCGCCATTCTGCGCCACCGACGCTTCGCTCAATGGAGTGGGCGCGCTCCATGCGGCTGCGTCGTAGCAATTGATGTCGGGCACCAGACCCCTTTTCAGGCAATCCATCAGCCTGTAATTCATGATGTAATCCATTCCGCCGTGGCCGCCCATTTTACGGGCGAGTTCTCCCCTGGTCTTCCACAGTGGGTGCTCGTACTTATCGCGAAACCCGTCGATGTTCTGCCAATCCTCCTGCTTGGAACCATCGACGAAGACCCGCGGCGGATAGTCGGCGAACGTACCCTTCGTGCCCGAGATCGAGTTGAGGCGGCTGTAAGGTCGTGGGTTCACCACGTCATGCTGGAGAAGAATTGTGCGGCCTTTCAGAGTTCTTATGATGCTGGTATTCATGTCGCCGCAGATGTACTTTTCGGCGCGCTTGGGGTCGCCGTCGGCGAAGTTCGCTTTCACGTACGCGCTCAGTGAGGCCTCCGACGAACTCACCGAAACCATGTAGTCGAAGCGGTCGCCGCGATGGATGTCCATGTAGTGGGCCACCGGGCCTAGTCCGTGCGTCGGATACAGATTGCCATTGCGCTGCATGTGGGGAAAGCGGCGCCATAAACCCTCCCCATCACTCGCGGTCAAGATACTACGCAAGTCATGGAGATAAGCCGCCTCTCCATGGGTAATCTCGCCGAAGACCCCATCCCGTACCAGGCCAAGGACCATCATCTCGGTAGATCCGTAACAGCAGTTTTCGAGAATGACGCAATGCTTGCGCGTAGCCTCGGAGGTATCGACGAGGTTCCAGCACTCCTCGAGTGTTGTGCAGGCAGGAACTTCGACGGCGGCATGCTTGCCATTCTTCATTGCGCTGAGCGCCATCGGAACGTGCCAGTTCCATGGGGTCGCAATATAGACGATGTCGAGATCGAGTTCGGTCAGATTCTTGAAGTCCCATTCGCCCTTGCTGAAGCCGGCTGGTTCTGCCTGGCCCGCGTTGGCGACCGCCTTTTGCGCTCGCGCCACTTTTTCCGGCACCAGATCGCAGATCGCCTTGACCTCTACCTTTTCGATAGCCAGCAAATCCTGCAGCAAGCTGGAACCACGTCCGCCGACACCGATGATTCCCAGACGAACGCGTTCTCTTGCATCAAACGGGACACCGATCATCGAAGAGTTTGCATTCTTGGGGGTGCTGGCGGCCAGGTCGGAACTCAAAATGTCAGCCGCAATCAGAAGTCCCGCACCTCCGATAGCAGTGCGCTGCATGAAACTTCGTCTGGAAATCTCTTTAGATTCTTTATCCGTTGGCATGTGGCGACCTCCTGATTGATAAGAGCCCGAATTGTGAGTGTACTCGCTATCCGTGTTCGTCTAACCGGCCCAGTTCCACGGGGGTGCTCAATGACTGACGGGAACAGATTATGCTCATCAACGAGTCGTCCCGCATCGCGACTTCTGGTCCTCTTGCTCACCTCACCTTCCTCTATCCGTCTAAGCCCAACGGCGTCTCGATCCACCTGTGTTCAATTCGCGATTTCCAATCCAGATTCTGACTCGTCGGCTGCCCGATTCTGGCAGCGAGAAGGAGATTCCCATGCATCAGTTTGTGAAGTTCGAAGTTCGCTTGCTTACGTTGTTTGCCGGTGTTTTGTTGGGAGCAAGTTTTTGCCAAGCGCAAACTGCCACCAGCGAGACCCTGATGCTCACTCTGCCTCGGCAGAGCCAGCATGCATTGATTACCCAACGCATCGGCCTCACCGACATCACCGTTAACTATCATCGGCCACTGGCCAATGGCCGCCAGATTTGGGGCAAGGTCGTGCCTTATGGACAGGTCTGGCGGGCGGGGGCGAACGAGAATACGACCATCTCATTCAGCGATCCGGTAACGATCGAAGGCCAGGCGCTCGACAAGGGCACTTACGGGCTGCACATGATCCCGGGCGAGAACGAGTGGACCGTGATCTTCTCCAAGAACTCGACCTCGTGGGGAAGCTTTGCTTACAAAGAGGACGAGGATGCCCTTCGCGTCAAG
>Ga0307479_10001558_pt1 | contig 20969 bp, 23 predicted proteins | sample atmos_gasesECM4C_FD_203743 | JGI IMG/M metagenome (GOLD analysis project Ga0307479, IMG submission 203743) | Hardwood forest soil microbial communities from Morgan-Monroe State Forest, Indiana, United States - atmos_gasesECM4C_515 | ecosystem: Environmental > Terrestrial > Soil > Temperate...
GTGCTTCTCGGCCCAAGGAAGGACGGCCTATCGCTCAGGGACCGGGTTCCGCACGAGGCGGTTCCGCAGACCCGTTATGTGCCGTTTCGATTGATAGACTCGCGCACTCTTGACAGCCACCCAACTCGCCTTCGTCAGCGCCGTTGCCGCCGAGATTGATCGGCTCGTCGCCCGCGGACACGAGCTAGCGCACGAGTACCCGGACAAGCCGCAGGCGCTCAACGAGATGACGGCCTTTCCGCATCTGCTGAACACAGCGGCGATCGTATTGCTCACACGACCGCTGACACGCGACGAAGTGAAGGGAATCCTTCCGTACACGCCTGCGTCGCTCATCGACGCGCTCATCGACAACAACATCGAAGAGGGCGTTGTGACGGACGATGACGGACGGATCGTCCTCACCGATAAGGGACGTGTCCTCGCCGACGCAGTCGTCGGTGCGCAGGAAGGCTCGGTTGTCCGCGCGTGGTCCGCCGCCCGCGACGACGTGCAAGCAATCGAGAAGGTCCTCCGTCAGGCGGTCGAGCGTGCGGAGACGCTTGTGCCGCCGCGCACGCCGTCCAACTTCGCGATCTTTGCGCCACATCGCTCGCGTTCAACCATCGAAGGCAGCCTTCTCCGTTTAATCACAGCCGTCCGCTACTGGCGGGCCGACGCTCACCTACGGGCGATCGAAGACGCCGGAATCGAGCGATCCGAGGCGCATGCGTTGAACACACTGTGGGACACGCACCGCGGCGTCGAGCGTGTCGGACAGGGTTTCCCGAACCCGGGACGGAGTGCGGTCGCGTCGCTCGAGCAGCGCGGGCTCGCTGCGGGCGGGTCGATTACCGCGGTCGGCGTCGACTTCCGCGAGAGGATCGAAGGAGAGACCGATCGGCTCACGGCTCCGCTGTACGACGAGGTCGACGACCCGTCGATCGAGGAGCTTCTTCGCGCGCTCAGGGAGCTCCCAGGCGACGCGTCACCCGGCGTCCCGGGAACGTAAGCTCGTTCGCGCCGGCTCGCTCTCACATCGGCGATAGTCCAGGTTTCGTTCCTGGCGGCCCGACCGCAGCGCTGCACCTTTACGACTTTGGCAGCGTGGCGCCCCACTCCGTCGGGTCGATGTCGGCGACCGTCTGCGTGAACGTCCACCGGTGCCCGGCAAAATCGATGGCCGTGTATTGGCGCTCTCCGAAGGGATAGGTCGTCGGCGGGTTCAGAACCTTTGCGCCGAAGGCCTTCGCACGGTCACATTGCTCGTCCACATCGTCCAAACGCACGGAGACTCCGCCGCTGATCGGCTCGCCGGGTCGGAGCTGTCGGAGCTCTGCATCGTCGTACTCTCCCGCGCGCGATATGCCCAACGAGACGGAGCCGCCGTTGCCGGTCGATAGGAAAGCACCCTGCGGTCGGTCAGGCGGGCCGTAGCGGTAAATCTCCGTAAAGCCGAACGCCGAGCAGAGCCACTCGATGGCGGCGCCGACATCGTCGTAGTAGCGGACCGGCACAACCGGACCCGGCGGCGCCGAACGGTTCTCGACCATCGGTCGAGTCTGAAGGCCGCGCGCGACGATCAGCAAAAGGCAGCCATTCGATGCAACCTGCGCTCCGGTGGTGTCCTGGATTCAAACCAGGCGGCCGATACTTGCGCGGGCGTAACGGAGCGCCCTGCAAGCGCGTGTCGCGCGGCTCGCGACCGGCGGCCCGGTCGAGGCCGGGCACATACTTGATCGCGGGTTGTCGACTGCATTGTTGGAGACGAGCGGCGCGAACTCGCACCCCGGTCGAGGTCGGTCATCGTCCGGCAAAGTAGCGCGGCCGCCACCGGGCATCCTCACGTATCCATTCGACGACCGGTCGCGGATCGCGGCGCGGAATCGCTCCGTCCCACTCGGCACGCGGAGTCGTCAACATCGTCCACGAATCATCACCAAGCGGTCCGATTCGACCTGTATGCCGCAGCATCGACCCCCACGCGTCACCTGTCTCGGCGAACCAGGGAAACGATCGCGCTACAAGTGCCTGACAGAGATCATCAGGCGGCGCGTACTTCATCCCGAGGCCTTCAACGACGTCGTGGCAGTGGACGAGCAGGTCGACGCAATCCATTGCGAGGTAGCCCTCAGCGTCGCACATACCGGTTGCGTGATACGCACGCGCCTCGGACGGAGTGGTCGCCGCGACACTCGCCATCGCAGCGGAGACCCCGGTGATCGCTTCGAGCTGCTCGGCCTGAGAGGCATCGTGCCAGCGGCCGGGGTTGACCGCGATGAACCGCGTGGACCGGCTGGCGAGGTAGAGCGTGTGCTTGGCCGTTCCTCCTGCCATGTGCGTGATGGTCCGGTCGACGTCCCAGTCGAGACGACCGGCTTTCACCGACCAGTCGCGGCCGACGGCGGGCGCGAGCGCGGCGATAACGATCGCTGCTGCTCGGACGAGATCTTCGGGCTCGATGGATCGAGTTTGCGCCATAGCGATACCTCCTTGAAGACAACGTCGAGGAAAGCGGCGGTCGCGCCGCTGGAGACAACCGGAGGCTTAGCTATGAGACGACGCGCGAAGTGTATTGGCAGGATGTATACGAAGCAATCGAACCGCTGTTGTCCTGGTCACGGTCCAGGCGGCCGTGGCAGATCGAGTGCGGAATACCCAGTGTGGTGTCTCGTCTTTAGCCGGTGATTGATGCGAGTGCGACCGGCCTTCGTGCAGGGGTCTGTGCGGCCTGCCAGAACCGGAAGGGCGACCAGCGGGAACCCGCAGTTATCCGAGGCGCCCTAGCGCTGTCTCGATAGCGACCTCGACCCGGGAAGTCATGCCGGTCACATCGAAGGGGCAACGCCCAGCGACCTGACTACGGATGGACTTCGGCGCGCGATCGTCATAGTGCAGCAGGGCATACAGCTCCCACCAAGGATCGAGAGTTACCCCGGCGATGGACTCATAGAGCGACCGAAGCTGCTCCGACCACCCGGGCGAGTAGAGCGCCGCCAAGTATCGCTGACAATGCCCGACGTCAATCGCGCGCGACCCCCGATGGATGCCGTTCCAGTCGGTCAGTCCAGTAATCCTCCCGCGCGACCACAGCATGTTGACAGGCAGGAGATCGCAGTGCAGAAAGACGGCAGTGTCCTTTGGCGGCGGCTCGGCCATGAAACCGAACGCCGCCTTCCACACAGCCGGCTTCTGTGCGTCGACCGGCACCTGAAACCCGTCTAGAGGAGCGATCCAAGAATCGGTCCAAGGTCTAAACATCTTCGCGGGGAGATCGAGGGAATGCAGCAGTACAGCTATCTCCACGATCCTCGCCATCCACGACCGAGGTTCCGCCGGAGTGAGGTGAACATGCCCCGGCAACCGTGTCATCACCAACGATGGCGAGCCCCCCGTCGAAGCACCAGCAACATCAGTAGCCAGGATGCTCGGAACCGGGAGCCCGCTTCCCGCCACCACGCCAAGGTTGGCGATCTCCTTCTCCAAGCTCCCCCGCAGGCCTAGCCCGCCCGGGTACTGCCGCAGTACGACGAACGTTCGCATTCCATGTCGCTCGACAGTCAGCCGATTCACGGCGGAGCAGACGCCACCGGTCAATCGGCGATAGCCAACGATGCGACTGCCCCGACCCATCGACGCCGCAACCCAGGCGAGAGTCTCCACGGAGGGCCGACGCTGTATGAAGCCGCCTTCCCTCCAGTCGCCGTCGGTCATGAGCGCGACCTATTCGTCAGGGGCATGGTCAGGACGGAGCAAGCACGTCGCACGAAGGGTCCGCGCGGACAAGTCACTCATCTGTCGTGAGCAGTGGGACCCCTCGTTCTTCCGCACGTGCAACGAACAAGCCATCCAGAACACGGATCCTGACTTGAAGTTCGAGGGCCCATGAGCGTCGACGTGTCGATCCGATGCTTGACCCGAACCTTCCGAGCCTCGACCTGCTCCACCCATTCAGTCGCACGAGCGCGGCGAAGAGCTACCCACGGAAGAAACCAGTGAGCGCTTCGTTCACGGCGTCGGGCGTCTCGATGGGCGTGGTGTGTCCGGCCACGGGGACCCGGACGAGCTTCGCTCCCGAGATCCCGGCGGCGGTTTGCTCGCCGGCCGAGATCGGGATCGCCGCGTCGTGCTCACCGTGGATCACGAGCGTAGGCACCTTGATCTCGCCGAGGCGATCCACGACTGAACCGCGTTCGATCACGACTCGCAGTCCTTCGATCACCGCTTCGGGCTTCATGTCCTTGACCCGCTGAACGTGATACGCGATCGCGTCCGGATGCGCATCGATGTACGTGGCGCCGTAGAACAACGGCACCGTTTCGCGGACGAGCTCCTCGGTGATCCCGTCGCGTTCAACGGTGCTCTGGAACCCGCGGTACGCGTCGATCAACGCGGGGTCGAGACCGTCGGCGGACGAATCGATCATGACGAGCGACCGGACGGAGCTCGCGTGATCGAGCGCAACGCGGACGGCTGCCATACCGCCGAGCGACATCCCGACGAGATGACACGGCGGACCCATCGCCTCGATGAACTCCGCGAGATCGCCGACGATATCGGCGATCGACCACGGACCGCTCGGACACTCGCTGTGGCCGTGGCCGCGCATGTCCCAGGCGATGCAGCGATAGGTGTCCGGCAGATCCTCGAACTGCGCCGCGAACATCGTGTGATCCATCACGAAACCGTGCGCGAAGACGACGGGCACGCCCTTGCCCTCTTCGACGTAATGGATCTTGTGGCCGCGGCGGTGCTTGAACGTTGGACTCATTGGGGCTTGAGGCCGAGTTGGCGGGCGAGAACGAGATGTTGCACGTCGCTTGTCCCTTCGACGATGACGTAATAGCGGGAGTCACGGAATAGCCGTTCGATCGGGAACTCGCCGCCGATGTAGGCGTAGCCGCCGAACGTACGCAACGATTCGCTGGCCGCGCGCACCGCCGCTTCCGATGCGATGAGCTTTGCCACGGCAACGTCCTTCGGCGATTCGGCCCCCGCATCCCAGCGCGAGGCCGCCCAATACACCGTGACGCGCGCCGATTCGATCTGCGCCGCGATGTCCGCGATCCGGAAGGCGACGGCTTGGAACCCACCGATCTCGCGATCGAACGCGCGGCGCTCTTTCGCGTATGCGACGGACACATCGACGGCGCGCTGTCCGGTGCCGATCGCGCCGCCCGCGACCACCAGTCGTCCGCCGTTCAGCGTGCGTGCCGCGCGCCGGAACCCGCCGGTCGGCTCGCCGATGAGTGCATCGTCCGGGACCTCGATCTGGTCGACGATGACCTCTCCGACCTCCGACGAGCGATGGCCGAGTGTCTTCAATGGACGGATCGCATCGTCCGGCAAGAGTGAACGGTCGAGGATGAAGTTCGCGATCCCTTCGTAGCCGAGCTCCCGGTCCGTGTAGCACGTGAAGATGAAGAAGTCAGCGGACGGAGCGCAGGTGATGAACATCTTGCGACCGTTGAGCACCCACGAACCGTTCTTGCGCTCGGCCGTCGACCGTATGCCTTTGACGTCCGAACCGGCTTCGGGCTCGGTCAGCGCGAACGCACCCATCCAGTCCCCCGCCGTGACGCGCGGAAGATAACGCTTCTGCTGATCGTCGTTGCCGAATTCGTAGATCGGATACGAACCGATGTTCCCCGGGACGCTCAGTGCCGACGCGATCCCCGCGCACTGGTAACTGCACGTTTCGCGCCACAGGACCTCGGCGGTGATACCCGCGTCCTGGCCGCCGAGCGAAGCCGGGTACCGCATCCCGATGAAGCCCGCCTGTCCGGCTTTCGTGTAGAGCTCGCGTGGGAACTTCTCGTCGCGCTCCGCTTCGTCGACACGGGGCGCGATCTCGCGCGCGGCGAACGCCGTCGCGGAGTCTTTGAGCGCTTGTGCTTCCTCGGGTAGCTCGAACATCATCGCGCCTCCGCTTCGCTTCGGCGTGGGCTCACGTGGGTAGGCTACCGAGATGTCCGCCGCTGTTCAGACCGGTGGGGCAACACCGCGCCCCCCCGGACCCCCCCACCACTTCCTCGACGACCTCTTCACGCGCCGCGCGCTGTGGGTGACGGGCAAAGGCGGGACCGGCAAGTCGACGATCTCCGCCGCCCTCGCGCTACTCGCATCGGAGCGCGGACTCAAGACCCTCCTGATCGACGTGGAAGCGAACGGCGACGCCGCGCGATTCCTCGACGCCGGCGCGTCGCGTTCCGAGCCCCGCGAGGCACGGACGAATCTCTTCCACCTCGCTTTGCACCCGCAAGAGGTGCTGGACGAGTACCTGCACGTCGCGATGAAAGTTCCCCGCGTGCGCCGCTTCGGTCCGATCCGCAAGGTCTTCGAGTTCATCGCGACGGCCGCGCCGGGCATCAAAGAGGTCCTCATCGCCGGCAAGGTCGGCTTCGAAGAACGCGCGATGGACGGAGCGCGACCGCGCTGGGACGTCATCGTCGTCGATGCAGCTCCGTCCGGACAGGTCGTCTCGCATCTCCGCGGCCCCCGGACGATCCAGGAGATCGTTGATGTCGGCCTCATCCGTAACCAGACGGCGTGGGTGCGCGAGATCCTCGAAGATCCGGAGAAGACGGGCGTGGTCGTCGTGTCCCTTCCCGAAGAGATGCCCGTGACCGAGACGACCGAGCTCCTCGCACATCTTCCGAAAGAGGTCAAGACGCCGGTACTCGCCGTGATCGCGAACCGGGTCGTCGAGGTGGCGGACGATGCCGCGCTCGACGCCGTCGCGCAAGCGTCGGACGGCGCACTCGCGGAAGCGGCGCACCTGTGGCTCGATCTCGCGCGATCGGAGCGTCCGTACATCGAGCAGCTGCGCGAGCTCGGCCCCCCGACGGCCGCCGTCCCGCTCATCGGTTTCGACCACCACGACCTGGCGGCGACGAAGGCGATCGCGTCGGCGCTGGAGTCATCGTCGTGACGATGCGCGACGTCCTCGCCGAGCGGAGCATCATCGTCGTCTGCGGCGCTGGAGGTGTCGGCAAGACGACGACCGCAGCGGCCATCGCGCTCGATGCAGCGCGTGACCGAAAGGTCATCGTCGTCACCATCGATCCCGCGAAGCGGCTCGCATCGGCGCTCGGTCTCGACGGCGGTCTCGGCAACGCCGAGAACAAGGTCGATCTTCCGGACGGCTTCAACGGAACCCTCGACGCAGCGATGCTCGACATGAAAACCTCGTGGGACGATCTCGTCGATCGTTATTCACCAACGCGCGCGCAGGCCGAGCGCATCAAGACCAACCGGATCTATCGCGGCGTCTCCGAGCAGTTCATCGGCTCCCAGGGCTACATGGCGATGGAACGGCTCGCCGATCTCTACGACCAAAGGAAGTACGACCTCGTCGTCATCGACACGCCGCCGACGCGCAGCGCCCTCGATTTCCTCGAAGCACCCAAGCGCATGACGGACTTCATCGGCGGAAGCCTCTTGCGATGGATGGCGAAGCCCTACGCGGCCGCGGGACGCATCGGGGCTCGTGCGTTCAGCTTCACCGCGTCACCGTTCCTGCGGATCGCCGACCGCGTTCTCGGGTCGCAGGTGCTCGAGGACATCTCGGCCCTCGTGATGGACTTCCAGAACATGTACGACGGCTTCAAAGAGCGGGCCGAGCAGGTTCTCGCGCTCCTCTCCTCGGACGAAACGGGGTTCCTCGTCGTGACAACGCTCGAGGGCCCGCCGCTTCAGGAGGCCGGATTCTTCATCGACCGGCTCGTCGACGAGCACCTGCATCTGTCCGGCGTCGTCGCGAACAAGGTCGTCCCGTTGAGTCTCGCGAACGTGCCGGCGGACATCGACGTCCCGTCCGACGGTCTCGACCCGAACGCGATCGAGGAAGCCAAGCACGCGCTGCGGACGTTGTCCATCCTGGCTTCCCGTGACGCGCGGAATCTCGATGAGCTTCGCCATCGGTCGAAGACCGAGATCGCGCAGGTGCCCCTCATGACGCACGATGTGCACGACCTCGACGGTCTGCGCGAACTCGCCGCCTACGTCCTCGGTGCTTCGGGAGGCTTCGTCGCGCCGTCCGAAGCCTCGATCCGCGGATAGACGCGGAAGTACAGCAGACAGTAGGCCGCGTTGTAGATCGCGAAGATCACGGCTCGGACGTTGTGCTGCACGTCGCCCCGCGCCACGTTGGCGATCATCGCGACACCGAGCGCGAACGGGACGAGGAACAGCGGGACGAGCAGACCACGATTGCGGTGCGGTTGCGCGGCGGCCAGCGCGTACGCGACGGCGAGCCCAAGCATGACGGCCCCGAAGACTCGCGCGAGCCCGGACGAACCCGCCGGCGTGTTCAGTCCGAGGACGTTCGTAAGCATCTGCGCCCAGAAGACGCCCCAAACGCCGATCGCCGTCGAGACGATCGCTTGGAGGACGAGCAAGACCCGAAGCCCGCGCTCCTGTCTGTCCCTCATCGCCTCCGCTCAGGCGCCGCGCAACATGGCGCGTTTGCTCTCGAGGAAATCGAGCAACACGTACTCGCCGAGATGTTCCGGTGAGGTGAAGAATGCGCGTCCGCGATTGAGCGCCGTCATGCGTTCGATGAAGCGCATCAGGTAGGGCGAGCGATCGAGCATGAACGTGTTGATCACGATGCCGTCCTTGCTGCACCGCGATACTTCCTTGAGCGTCTCTTCGAAGGTCTGTGGGATCGGGGGCCAGTTGAACAGCACCTCGCCGTTCGGCAACAGATGCGCCGTCGGTTCGCCGTCCGTGACCATCAGGATCTGCCGGCTCGCCCCGCGGTGCTGTCCGAGTAAACGTCGAGCCAACAACAGGGCGTGCTGCATGTTCGTCCCGTAGACCTCTTCCCAGCCGAGGTTCGGCAGCTCTTCAGGCTGCACACGACGCGCGTAGTCGGAGAAGCCGATCAGGAACAACCGGTCACGCGGGAACTGCGTCGAGATGAGCGCGTGAAGGGCGAGCGCCACCTTCTTCGCCGCGACCCAGTTGCCGCGCATCGGCATCGAGAGCGAAAGGTCGATGAGCAGCGCCGTCGCGGCCTGCACCTTGCGCTCTGTGCGCTCGACCATGAAGTCGTCCGGCTTGATCTTGACCGGCGTTCCCGCGCCGGACCGCCGGACGGCTTCGAACACCGTCTCCTTCACTTCGATGTGGAAGGGATCGCCGAACTCGTACGACTTGAGATCGCCCGTGATCTCTCCGCCTCGTCCGACCTCCGGCTTGTCGTGTTCGCCGGCAAGGGCCGCACGAAGCCGCTGGTACACCTTGCCGAGCGCCTGCTTGCCGATCCGCCGGACCCCGTGCGGTGTGAGGTCGAGGCGTCCGGCTTTGCGTTCGACGTAGCCGGCCTCCTCGAGCATCTTCTCGATCTCGCGAAGGCGCTTGACGTCCCGTGCCGCGTCCTCACCGAGCAGATCGCCGACGCGTTCGACGTCGACCTCGTTCAGGTCGCTCGGCTTGCTGACACCGCGCATGTAGCGTTCGAGGTCCTCGGACTCCTGCATGCGCTCCATGACCTGCATCGCTTGCATCATGTCGAGGGATTCGTCCCCGCCGAACTGGTAGCTCTGATCCCAGAAGTCTCCGGGCATCGCCTGACGGAGCGCGTTCGAAAGCTCGTTCATCTGGAACATGAGATCGGCGTCGCCCATCAGCGATCCCATCAGGTCCTCGAGACGCGAACGCATCTCGGGGGACATCGAGTTCATCATCGCCTGCGCCATCGCGATGCGTTTCGCGAGCGTCTCGAGCAGCTCCTCGAGGTTCTTCGGGTTCTCGGGGAAGAAGTCGCCGTACTGCTGCATGAAGTTGTCGAAGTCGTACGGCTCGCCGTCGTTGTGTTTGCGGACCATGTCGTTCAGGTCCGAGAGCATGTTCTTCATACGCGCGAGATCTTCCGGCGTCATGTTCGCGAGGGCCTGCTCGGCTCCCCGGAAGTACTGCTGCATCATCTGCTGGCGGAGCTTGTCCGTGAGCTCCTTGAACTTCGCTTCGGCCTCGGGCGACGTGAAGTCGTAGTTCTGCAGTCCCTTGATCGCATCCGCCGGACGGCCCTCGAGGTTGTCGAGATAGTCGAGCCGCGGGTCCAACCGTTTGCCGAACGGCGGCTCGAGGAATTCGCGTTCGAGCGCTGAAAGGGGATCGTCTTCAGGGAGCGCGTCGAGATCGGGAGCCTCTTCACCCGCACCGGGCCGCGACTGCTCCCGGAGATCGAGCCGATCGGTGACCTCCTCGCGTTCCATGCGACGCACCTCGCGGAGGTCCTCCTCGATCCCCTGGACGACCGAGTCCATGTCGTAGGTGCGCAACGCGTCGCGGCGCATGTTGCGGAGCCGCTCGGAGAGCGACTGGAGGCCGGTGATCCGGCGTCCCTCCATCGAGAACCCGCGCTGCATCATGCGCCTGAGGGCCTGGCCGAGGTCGCCGAACTCGAGAAGGTCGTCGGACAGATTCTCGAGCACGTCGTCGGCCTCAGCCCAGGGGTCCTGGGAGCCGTCCCAGCGCTGGTACCTGTACCTCACCCTCCAAGCCTAACGGTGTCGGGCCGATCGACGCCGACGAACTGCGGGCGGGCTTCATGTGACAGTCGCGGTGGTATATGTTCGTCCCGTCCGGGACGAGGGAGTTTGCGATGACCGACACGCAAGCAACAGGTTTGCCCGAGTTCGGCGTCTCCGAGAACGCGTTCCCGTTCGACCCGCGGGACCCGGTCTTCCGCGCGAATCCCTACCCCGTGTACAACGCGTTGCGCGACAACAACCCGGTCCTCATCACACAGTTCGGCGCCGCCGTCCTCTCGAAGCACAAGGACTGCGTCATGGTGCTGCACCATCCTCAAACGTCGAACGATCAGCGCAACTCCGCACTGTTCCAGGCGTACCTCAAGACCACCGGCGCGCCCGATCCATTCGACGGACGCGAGCCGTCCTTCCTCTTCCTCGATCCGCCCGATCACTCGCGCTTGCGCGGACTCGTCTCGCACGCGTTCACGCCGCGACGCGTCCGCGACCTCACTCCGCTTATCGAAGAGTTCGTCGCCGGACTGATCGACGAGAAACGCTCGGTCGGCGAAATGGAGGTCGTCGAGGATCTCGCGTATCCGCTTCCCGTCCGGGTGATCTGCGAACTGCTCGGCGTCCCGCACTCCGACGAGTCGGTGTTCAAGGATTGGGCGCACGACCTCGCGCGGGCGCTCGATCCGGACTTCATGATCCCGGACGACGTTCGCAAGCGTCAGGAGATCGGCTTCGAATCGCTTCGCAACTACTTCGAGCAACTCATCACCGAGCGGACGAAGAACCCCGGCGACGACATGCTCTCCGCGCTCATCGAAGCGGAACAGGCCGGCGACAAGCTGTCCCATGAGGAGCTCCTCTCGACGCTCGGATTGCTACTCATCGCCGGGTTTGAGACGACCGTGAATCTGATCGGGAACAGCGTTCTGCAACTCGGGCGCCATCCGGATCAGTACGCGAAGCTCGTGGCCGATCCGTCACTCGCGCGGTCGACGATCGAAGAGGTCCTGCGGTTCGACCCACCGGTCCAGATCACCGGACGGATCTCCATGACGGACATCGAAGTCGCCGGACAGACCATCGCCAAGGGCGAGCAGGCGATCTGCGTCATCGGCGCGGCGAACCGCGACCCGGACGAGTTCGGCGACACCGCGGGAGACTTCGACATCACCCGGTCGAACGCGGCCAATCACGTGTCCTTCGGCGCCGGGATCCACTTCTGTGTAGGTGCGCCGCTTGCGCGCCTCGAGAGCACGATCGCGATCCGGACGCTCGCGGAACGCGTCCCGTCGTTCGAGATCGTGACAGACGAGCCGGTGTACAAGGAGAACTTCGTGTTGCGCGGTTTGCAGTCGCTCCCGATCAGGTTCCAAACTGCCGGTAGGTAAGGACGAAGCCACGCCGCAGCGAAGCGGAGGCGCAAAAGGAGGAAGGGAATGGCACTGGAGTTTCTTTCTGATGAATGGTTCACCGAGGCCAAGAAGATCGCGGACGAGGCCGGTCCGGACGCAGCATCCGGCGGCGACCTCACGCTCAACATCGTCGTGACCGGTGGTCCGTCCGGCGACAAAGAGGTCCATATGGCGAACGGCGAGTTCCAGCAGGGCCTCATCGACGGCGCGCCGACGAAGATGACGGTTCCCTACGAGGTGGCGAAGTCGGTCTTCATCGAAGGGAACCAGCAGGCCGGGATGCAGGCCTTCATGCAGGGTCAGATCAAGGTCGAAGGCGACATGTCGAAGCTGATGGCGATGCAGACGCAGCAGCCGTCGGCAGGCCAGCAGGCGATCCAGGCGAAGATCAAAGAGATCACCGCGTAAGACGCTTCACCCGTTTTCGAAGGCCCCGTCCTCGCCGGGCGGGGCCTTCGCTTTCTCAGTGAGTATCAGCGGCCGTAGCGCGCGCCGGCCGCCGTCGGCGTCTTGTTCAGGCGCTTGCCGAGGTGCAGGCCCTCGCAGATGAACTCGAGCGCGGCGGCCGTGGTCGCCGGCGATTCCCCCGCTTCGAGCTTCTCGAGTGCACGCGCCATGCCCTTCAGGTCGCCGAACTGCCGGCAGAACTCCTCCGAACCGATCCCCGCCGCGGCCTCGACGACGAGCCCCTCGTCGTCGAAACGCTGGATCAGCTCCGAGAACGCTTCCCCGCGCAGCTCGCGCTGGAATACGGCGAAGACGGCTTGGCGGATGAGCTTCGTGAGGATGTCGATCTCGCGTCCCTCTTCGAGGGCCTCGACCTCGATCTTGCCGAGCGTCGAGGCACCGACGGCTTCGAGATCAGAGATACGCGGAACAGCCTCCGATTCCGCGAGCCGGACGGAGCGCTTCACGGCCGACGCGCCGACCGTTTCGAAGTTGTTGATGGACAAACGCACCGACACACCCGAGCGCTGGTTCACCTGCGGCGAACGGCGCGCCTGGTGCGTCAGCTCCGCGATGATCTCCTTCATGTACCGAGGGAACCTCACCGGCACTCCGACGTCGATCGGGTGCGCTTCCTGGACCATGATCTCGACTTCTTCGTCCGTGTTCGTCGGGTAGTGCGTGCGGATCTGAGCCCCGAACCTATCTTTCAAAGGCGTGATGATCCGTCCGCGGTTCGTGTAGTCCTCGGGGTTCGCGGACGCGCACAGCATGATGTCCAGCGGAAGGCGGATCTTGTAGCCGCGGATCTGGATGTCCCGCTCCTCGAGAAGGTTCAGCAGCGCAACCTGGATACGCTCGGCGAGGTCCGGCAGCTCGTTGATGGCGAAGACACCGCGGTTCACACGCGGGATGAGTCCGTAGTGAATCGTGAGTTCGTCCGAAAGGTAACGGCCTTCGGCCACCTTGATCGGGTCCACTTCGCCGATAAGGTCGGCCACCGAGATGTCCGGCGTCGCGAGCTTCTCCGCATAGCGGTCGTCCGGCGCCAGCCACACGATCGGCGTTTCGTCGCCGTGCTCGGCGATCGCGGTCTTGCAGGCGCCGCAGATCGGCGCGAAGGGATCGTCGCTGATCTCGCAGCCGGCCATCGCCGGCACCTCGGGGTCGAGGAGCTTCGTCAGGTCGCGCATGATGCGCGACTTCGCTTGCCCCCGCTCGCCGAGGAAGATGATGTCGTGTCCGGCGAGGATCGCGTTCTCGACCGCGGGGACGACCGTTTCGTCGTACCCGACGATGCCCGTGAACACGCTCTCGCCGAGGCGAAGCTTCTGGAGCAGATTGTCCCGGAGCTCGGTCCGGACGGGGCGGGACCGATACCCGGATTCTTTGAGTTGACCGAGGGTGGCGGCTTTCGTCACGTGATTCTCCTCCGAAGGCAAGGGGACGGACGGGACAAGCCATCAGTATAGTGATGGCGCTTCGCTGACCCTCGGTCAGGCTTCGGCCGGACGGAGCGAGGCGGGCGCGTAACCGATCACAGGAGAACGAAGGAAATGGCGTACGTCATCTGCGAGCCCTGCGTCGACATCAAGGACCGGGCTTGCGTCGAAGAGTGCCCCGTTGACTGCATCTACGAGCTCGGTCCGCAGCTGTTCATCCACCCGACCGAGTGCGTCGACTGCGACGCGTGCATGCCCGTCTGCCCCGTCGATGCGATCTTCCCCTCGGACGACGTGCCCGGGGAGTGGAAGGAGTACATCGCGATCAACGCCAACTTCTTCACCGAGCACACCGACGCGCAGGGCGGCGCATCTCAGAGCGCCTACGCACCACAGCTCGAGGGCTGATCAAAGCGATCGGGATCCGTCCGACAGACGTCGGTAAACGCATCACCGTCCAGTACTACGACGACTCCGGCGCACGGCATGAAGCGGTTGGCATGCTCGAAAGGACCGAAGTGAAGGACGGAGCGCCGATCCTTCACATCAGGAAGAAGGACGATACGCTCGTGAGCGTCCCGCTCCACCGGATACGTGCAGGCAAAGTCGTCAACTGATGCCCAAGTCGAGACAGCAGCGACGAGCCCATGCTCGAAGGGGCGTTCATCCTCGCCGGCGTTCGGCGATCGTGTTCACCACCGCGATGTCCGTCGTCGTGCTCGGCGCGGCCGGAGCGACGTACTCGTTCTTCAAGCACCCCCCACCGATCACGCGCGGAGCCATCGTCGGCGAGCACTGGCACGCGTCCTACAAGATCTATATCTGCGGTAAGCGCCTGGCGAACTACCCGACGGTCGAAGGCGAGATTCACTCACACGGCGACGGATTCCTCCACATCCACCCGGCGACCGAGGCGTACGCCGCCGACAACGCCAACCTCGGGAACTTCCTCCTGCTCTACGAAACGTCGTTCACGCAAGACGCGAACGGCAAGCGCGTGATGACGTTCCCCACCGGCGCGTCGATCAAGGACGGCGACACCTGCAGCAACACCAGGCACTACAAGTGGATCTTCACCAACAAGGGGAACGCCGTGAAGGGTGATCCCGCGAAGTTCCTCCCACACGACGGTGACGTCCTCGTGATGCAATTCGGCCCCCGCGGGAGTGGCGTCCTGCCCAACCCCTACTCGATCAAGCACCCCGAAGCCGGCGTGGGTCAGGCGCAACCGCCGGGGACGACGCCCGGACCGGACACAGCCCAGATCCCGCCGGGGCTGCTCACGACGACGCCGAAGCCCGCCGCATCGCCGGCGGCGACGCCGTAGCTAAGCGGCTGCTTCCAGCTCCTTCGAGTACCTCCCATCGCGGGCGGCGCCGTTGCACTTCGCGCGATGGAGCAGCTCGTGTTGTCCGGCTTCGACGTTCGCCGGCTCGCCCTTCCAGGCCTTGAGCGCCGGCGCTTGCAGCGCGCGACCGTAGGAGAACGACAGCTCCCACGCGTGGGGGCCGAGTGAGTTCATCTCGTTCAGGTTCTCCGTCGCGGGGATGTCTGCCTGGCCGCCGGACAGGAACACGATGCCGGGGATCGCCGGGGGGACCGCGTTGCGGAAGCAACGGATCGTCTGCTCGGCGATCTGTCCGGGTGTCGCTTGCTGCGAGCACTCCGTGCCCGGCAAGACCATGTTCGTCTTGAGGAGCGTGCCTTCACAGGACACGCGGTGGCGATACAGCTCGTCGAACAGTGCACGCAAAGTCGCGAGCGTCGCGTCGTAACAGCGCTCGATCGTGTGATCGCCGTCCATGAGGATCTCGGGTTCGACGATCGGGACGAGTCCGGCTTCCTGCGCGAGCGCTGCGTAACGCGCGAGTGCGTGTACGTTCGCGTCGATGCAGAACGACGTCGGGATCCGATCAGCGGGGCTCGCTTCGCTCGATCGTGCACCGATGTTGATCACCGCACGCCACTTCGCGAAGCGCGCACCGAGTTTCGCGTAATCGGCGAACCGTTCGCGGAGCCCGTCGAGGCCTTCCGTCACCAGCTCGCCGGGAAACGCGGCCAGTTGCTTCGCGCCCGTGTCGACTTTGATCCCGGGGATCATCCCGGCGTCCGCGAGCACTTTGACGAACGGCGTTCCGTCCTCGGCGCTCTGCCGGATCGTTTCGTCGTAGAGGATCACGCCGGAGATGTGGTCGCCGAGCGTCGGCGTGCGAAACAGCATCTCGCGGTACGCGCGCCGGTTGTCCTCCGTCGACTCGAGATGGATCGAATCGAAGCGCTTCTTGATGGTCCCGGTGCTCTCGTCGGCGGCGAGGATGCCTTTGCCGGGAGCGACGAGCGCGCGCGCAGTGTCTTCGAGTTGGGTCACAGAGCCCTCCTTGTATGCGTTGGACGAATCATTATCTACGTCCGAACGACCCATTGACCCAAGCGAGGCGCGGGGCTATGGTGCAAAAAGACCTGAGATTCATCCGGGCGGTCAGTCGGGGTGATGTCCTCCAGGTCCTCGGACGGAGGTCCGGCGACGCCCACTAGGGCGCGTGACGAACGGAGCCTCGTCAGCCGGGGACCCGCGGGGAGGAAGCCTTCCCGAACGGCCGCCCGGTCTTTTTTCTAGGAGCTCTTCTCGGACGCGTCCGGCGGCGGGGTTTCTTTGGGCGACGGCGGAGGGGGAGTGCTCTCCTTCTGGAACTCGTCGCGTGCTTCGCGCAAGCTCTTCGCGAGTTTGGGCAGTCGAGCCGCACCGAACAGCAAGATCAGGATGAGGAGCAGCAGCAGGATCTCGGGTGTACCCAGCATGGCTCCACCTCCAGCCTCGCGGTCTGCGACGGCTATTCTAACTATCGATGACGAGCTTTGGATTTAGAAGCCGGCCATGATTAGCGAACGGACCGTTCGCGACGCGCTCCATACGGTCATCGACCCCGAGATTCGAAAACCGATCGATGAGATCGGGATGCTCGGCGGCTTCGAGATCGACGGCGACCGGATCGCCGTCGACATCCTGCTCACCGTGCCCGGGTGCCCGCACAAAGACGAGATCACGAAGCGGGTCACGGACGCTCTCGCCGATGTAGGCGTCGCCTCGGTCGAGGTTCGCTTCGGCGAGATGGAGCCGGAGGCGCGGGCCGAGATGGCCTCCGGACTGCAGCGTGAGATGCCGTTCCGGCGCCCCGATTCGCGGACGACCGTGATCGGGGTCTCGTCCGGCAAGGGCGGCGTCGGGAAGTCGACGGTCACGACGAACATCGCGGCGGCGCTTCAGACGCTCGGCCACCGTGTCGGCGTCCTCGACGCCGACATCTGGGGATTCTCGATCCCACGGATGTTCGGGCTGCGCGGACAGCGTCCGGTCGCGTTCGACGGGATGATCATGCCGCTCGACCGGAACGGGGTGAAGGTGATCTCGATCGGTTTCTTCCTGCCTTCCGAAGAGGAACCGGTCGTGTGGCGGGGGCCGATGCTCCACAAAGCGCTCGAGCAATTCCTCACGGACGTGTACTGGGGCGACGACCTCGAATACCTGCTCATCGACCTGCCGCCGGGAACCGGCGACATCTCGCTTTCTCTCGCGACGTTCCTTCCGAACATGGGCATGCTCGTCGTGACGACGCCGCAGCCGGTCGCGCAAAAGGTTGCGGAGCGTGCCGCAAACATGGCCGACAAGGTGAAGCAGCGTTTGCTCGGCGTCGTCGAGAACATGAGCGGCGTCGTGTGCGCGCACTGCGGCGAAATAACGCCGGTGTTCGGCGAGGGCGGCGGCGAGCTCTTAGCGCAGTCGCTTGACGTACCGCTGCTGGCGAAGCTTCCGTTGATCCCGGACATCCGCGTCGGATCCGATGACGGCGAGCCGTTCGTGTGGACGCACCCCGATCATCCGGTCACCGCGTCGTACATAGAGATGGCGAGGAAGCTGGCGGAGTTCCGTCCGCGCCGTCGCCTACCTGTGATGGAGATCGGTCCCCGGCGCTAAACGCTCTCCAGGACCTCGGTGAGCGAACCGATGTGTTCGTGATCGTCGAGCGCGCAGAGTCGGAACGGATCGAAATGGAGCGGACGCACGCCGGCGGCGCGTGCGCCTTCGACGTCGAAACGGACCGAGTCGCCGACGTGGATCGCCTCGTTCGCGTCGACGGCAAGTGCTTCCAAGGCGAGTTGGAAGATCGCCGGATCCGGTTTGGCGACGCCGACGTGATGAGAGTCGATGATCGTCGGGATCGTGACGTCCCGTCGCCGGAGGATGTCCTCGACGGTTCCGTCCGAGTTCGACACGACCGCGAGGGCGACCTGAGTCTCCAGTTGCGGCAACGCCTCCATCGACTCGGCGATCGGCTGATCCCATTCCATGCGCGCGAAGGCACGGTCGACGGCACGGCGAGCCGCCTCGACACCCTCGTCTCGCACACCGAGCTCGTCGACGTACGCGTGGTTGTAGAACGACCAGCTGAACGCGTCGGCACCATCCACGGCCCGCATGCCGAGATAGTGCGCTCGCGTCATCGAAGCGTCGTCGATCTCGATCCCTTCCGCGCGCAGTTCGGCGACGATCACCTCGGCGTCCGGAAGAACGAGGACGCCGCCGGCGTCCAGGAAGACCGCCTTAACCCCGGACATTCGGCAACACGTCTTGCGCGAAACGCGAGAGGTCTTCCGGGTCGTCCAGACCGAACGGCGTCGTGCTGAAGCACATCACGGCATGATCGACGTCGAACGACCGCAATCGGTCGACCATCTCCTGCGCGGAGCCGGTCGCGTACTGGCCGATCGAGCGCTGCACGCGAGCGCCACCGAGATGTCGCGCTCGCTCGAGGTAGTCCTTCGCGTCCTGGAACCATGCCGCGTTCCAGCCGTCGCCGACTCGCGCGGCGAGCGCAACGGCTCGGTCCCCTTTGCCTCCGATCCAGATCGTCGGACGCTCGACACGATTGGGCCGCAACATGAGATCGTCGACGTGGTAGTGATCGCCGTGGAAGTAGAACTGCTCGCCGGACAACAACCCTTTCAGGATCACGACGGCTTCCTCGAGCTTCGAAAGCCGGACGGACGGCGACGGAAAGTCCATGCCGGCCATACGGAACTCGCGCTCGTACCACCCGGCGCCGAGCCCGAGCTCGAGACGGCCGCCCGATGCGATGTCGATCGCCGACGCTTGTTTGGCCAGCACGACCGGGTGACGGAACTCATTGCACAGCACCATCGTCCCGAGCCTTAGCGCGGTCGTCTCACGCGCAAGGACGGCGAGCGTGACGAGTGGGTCGAGGGAGCCGATGAGCGCATCCGAACCGCCGTACTTCGAAAGATCGAAAACGAGATGGTCGGAGACCCAGACCGAGTCGAAGCCGAGCCGCTCGCACTCCTTCGCGATCTCGACAACACGGTCGAGCGAAACGTCATTGCCGTAATGAGGCAACGCGACCCCAACTTTCATCCGCCCGTCCGTTCATCTCGCAACGCCTGGAGGATCTCGACCTCGATCATGTCTTTGTCGCGGCCCGCTGCAAGCTTCATCCGAATGAGGTCGTCAAGAGAGGCGACGAAAAGGGGCATCCCGCGGATGTGCATCTGTTCGGCATTCACCTCGATCTTCTCGTATCCGCCGACCCCGGCGGGCGTCCCGAGTATGTCGAGCGCGCCGGCACTCGTCTCGAACGTGAAGTGATCGCCCGCCTTGAGCGTCGCTGCATCAAGCATGAACGGTAAGTCGTCCGGCGCTCCGCGGAGTCGAGCACGCAGCTCGCGTAAGGCCGCGGCAAGTCGTTCAAGATTGTCGTCATCGCGTGCGTAACAGATGTCGACATCGTTCGTGATGCTCGGCGAGCCGCGCATCCGCGCACCGAGTCCTCCGATGAGGACGAAACGTACTCCGTGATCCACGAGCGGACCGAGAACATCGGTCGGACGAAATTCTTCGACGTTCAACGCTCCACCGACGATAAGAAGTCGTTCAGTCCGGCCGCATCGGCCTCCGCCAGATACATCAGCTCGTCGGCCGGCAACTTGATGAGTTCCCGCATCATGGTTCGATCGATCCCTTCGCCCATCCGGCGCAAAGCGAGGCGGTACCCGCATGCTTGAAGGAGGTTGCGAACCGTGCCGAAGCGGGGATCGATCACACTCGACTCGATGCGCGCGATCGTTGACTGCGGGACGCCGGCTCTTCGGGCCAGGTCTCGCTGGCTGAGACCCGCTCTGTGTCGGGCCGTTGCGACGAGGACTCTCGGATTCATACCCACCGATGATAGCATATTCGCATTCGATATCGTATCCGCTATCACCGATGCCTGAGCTCCCGGAGGTCGAGGGCTTCAAGCGTGTGGCGGAGAAGAGCCTCGGCGGGCGGCGCATCGTCCGGGCCCGGTTTCTCGACGACTGGATGCTCAAGGACTCGACCCCCTGGACGGCCGCCCGGCGCCTCAAGGGCCGCCGGGTCACGTCCGTCGACCGCCGCGGCAAGATGCTCGCGATCTTCACCGAACCCCAGAAGGGGAAGCACGACGCCGCCGTCCTCGCGCTGCACTTCGGCATGACGGGCCGACCCATCGTCGCCTCGCCCGAAGAACCGATACACACTTGGGACCGCGTGATCCTCGACCTCGACGACGGATCCCAGTTCCGCTACCGCAACAGCCGCCGCCTCGGGTTCGTCCGGGTGGTCACGCGAAACGAGATCGCGGACATGGCCTGGCGCCTCGGCCCGGACGCTCTCGAAGCGCCGGCGAGCTATCTCGTCGAAGCCCTCGCGACGCGTGACGCCGCGATCAAAGCCGTGCTGCTCGATCAGTCCTTCATCGCCGGGGTCGGCAACATCTACGCGGACGAAGCACTGCACGCCGCTGGCATCAATCCACTGCGCTCGGCGAAGGATCTCGGCAAGGCGGAGGTCGAGAAGCTGCATCGCGCGATGCAACGGATCCTCACGCGCGCGGTGAAGGCGCAAAGCGTCGGCAAGGACGCCCGCCTGCCGCTCCTGCACATCCGCGAACGCGCTTCACGGCAGCTCGGAGCGTCCGGTTCGCCGAAGGTCGGATGTCCGCGCTGCGCTCGGCCGCTTCGCTTCGCGAAGATCGGGGGCCGGACAACCTTCTACTGCGCGCACTGTCAGCGCTAGAGCCGGAGGCTCAAGCGACCGCGGGGGGTTAGGGGGGCGCAGCGGCGCCCACCAACTAAGGAGCGTTTCCCATCGGATACGGCCC
>Ga0307479_10001559_pt1 | contig 20956 bp, 17 predicted proteins | sample atmos_gasesECM4C_FD_203743 | JGI IMG/M metagenome (GOLD analysis project Ga0307479, IMG submission 203743) | Hardwood forest soil microbial communities from Morgan-Monroe State Forest, Indiana, United States - atmos_gasesECM4C_515 | ecosystem: Environmental > Terrestrial > Soil > Temperate...
CCGTTACCCGCACTCGAGCGTGCAACCCTTGGGCTTCGATGCCGAGCTCATCAGCTCCCTGCTGCCGGGATGGGTCCCACGGCTCCTGCGCAGCGAAATCGGTGCCCGCTCATACGGTTTCTTTCTCCAGACCGAGGACGGTTCCAGCGCAGAGAACCGCGTCCGCGACCGCAGCCCCGGACTCCCACCCGTGATGGACTACGCCGAGCGGCGCCTCGTCGAGGCGCGGCGCGAGCATCGTGCCTTGACGCGCGGATTCCAACTGTCCCTCGCCCGCGCGGGCCTCTTGGGTCTCACGCGCCGCATCGGGTTAAGCGGCACGGCCCACGCCTGCGGCACGCTCGTGTGTGGCCGGAATCCCTCGGATTCGGTCGTCGACGCCGAGGGTCGGGTGCATGGCTTGACCGGGCTTTACGTCGTCGATGGCAGCATCCTTCCGCGCTCGAGCCACGTAAACCCCTCGCTCACGATCTTTGCCTGGGCCCTGCGCGTGAGCGATCTGATCGCGGGGCAGCGCGCGCCTGACGCCGCGCACGCCGCTCCCGCTCCGGAAGGCATCCATGCCGGCTAGGGAAGCTCTGCGCAGGCGGTCGCGCGAAGAGCTGATGAGAGAGAAATCGGATCGATGATCATGCGAGAGGCGAAAAAGCGCAGGTCTGGGGCCGATTTAGCTTCGGATCTGCGAGTCTTTTGGCGTTTTTCCTGTTCACCACAGACACGTCCCCTGTGGGGTAATCAACCGTCGTCTGAGCAGGTACAGGTTCGCCAGCGCAAAGCAGCTGAAGAGCCGGGCGGTGTTCTTGGCCAGACCGCGATAACGCACCTTGGTAAAGCCCCACAAGTGCTTCACCACCTGGAAGGCATGCTCCCCGCGCGCACGGGTCGCCGAGCGCAGGCGGTTGAGCCGCTTCTGTGTCGCCGTCAGCGGATAACCGGGCTGGGGACGGCGGTTGACGCGGTAGCGCACGCCACGCTCACGGGCGGCTTGCCGGTGCAGCACGCTCCAGTAGGCCTGGTCGCCGTAGAGTTCCCGCTCCTGTCCGTGCAGCAGCTTGGGAAGCTGGCTGAAGTCGGACACGTTGGCGGCCGTGGTGCTGAGGCTGTGCACGATCCCGCGCTTATCCGTCCCCACGTGCGCCTTCATCCCAAAGTGCCAGTCCTTGCCCTTCTTGGTCTGGTGCATCTCAGGATCGCGCGCCTGCTCCTCGTTCTTGGTCGAAGGCGGGGCCTCGATGATCGTGGCATCCACGATCGTCCCGGACTTGAGCAACAAGCGCTTCTGCTCCAGAAGCGTGCGGATCTGGGAAAAGATCGCCTGCGTGAGGTAATGCTTCTCCAAGAGGTGCCGAAAACGCAGGATCGTCGTCTCATCGGGGATCGCATCCTCACTGAGCTCGATCCCGGCAAAGCGCCGCATCGACTCCGAGTCGTACAGCGAGTCCTCCATCGCCGGGTCCGAGAGGTTGAACCACTGCTGCATGAAGTAGATGCGCAGCATCCGCTCCTGGGGCATCGGCTGGGTGCCGTTGCCGGCCTTGGGGTAATGCGGTTCGATCAGTCGGTTCAGGTGCTTCCAGGGGATAACGGCGTCCATCTCTGCAAGAAAGCGCTCGCGCCGCGTCACCTTGCCCTTCTTATCCCACGCCGCCGATGCAAAGGTGGTCTGCTTCATCGCTTCCCTCCAGCCCTGAGGGCTACTGCCTGCTGCACGCAGTATCCATCAGCTACACCTACCTGTGCAGAGCTTCCCTAGGAGCCGCCCGCGAGCCCGCGATACTCCAGCAACGGGGCGATCTCGGGCGCGCGCCCGTAGAAGTTGCGAAACAGCACCTGCGGGTCCTCGCTGCGGCCGCGCGACAGCACTTGCGTGCGCAGGTAATCGCCGTTCGCGCGCGTAAGTCCCCCGTGCGTGTGGAACCACTGACCGGTATCACGGGCCAACACCTCGCTCCACAGGTAGGCGTAGTAGCCGGCCGAATAGCCACCCTCGAAAATGTGCGAGAAGTACGTCGAGTGATAGCGCGGCGGCACCGGGGCGTAGTCGAGGCCGCTGTCCCTGAGCGCGGCCTGCTCGAACGCGCGCACGTCGGCGGCGCTGGGCGCCTGGGCGGCGCTGATCTGGTGCCAGGCCTGATCGAGCAGCGCCGCAGCGAGGTATTCGGTAGTGGCATAGCCCTGGTTGAACTTCTGCGCCGCCAGCACCTTCTCGAGGAGCTCGGTCGGCATGGGCTCGCCGCTCTGGTAGTGGCGGGCGTAATGGGCGACCACGCTCGGCTCGCGCGCCCACATCTCGTTGTACTGCGAGGGGTACTCGACGAAGTCGCGCGGCACCGCCGTGCCGGCGAGCTTCGCGTAACGCACCCCGGACAGCATGCCGTGCAGGGCGTGACCGAACTCGTGATACATCGCCGTGACTTCATCGAAGCTCAGCAGCACTGGCTGGCCGGCCTGCGGCTTGGAGATGTTCAGGTGATTGGCCACCACCGGCTTGTGATGCAGCAGCTTCGACTGCGTCACGTAGGCGACCATCCACGCCCCGCCCTGCTTGTTGTCGCGTGCGAAGTAGTCGGCGAGGAACAGCGCCAGCGGCTCCCCGTCAGCGTCGAATACCTCGAACACCCGCACATCCGGCTGATAGACGGGCAGGTCCCGGCGTTCCTTGAAACTCAGGCCATAGAGCTGGTGCGCGGCGTAGAACACACCGTCCAGCAGCACGTGATCGAGCTCGAAGTACGGCGCGACGCTCGCCTGATCGAAATCGTAGCGTGCCTTGCGCACCTGCTGCGCATAGAACGACCAGTCCCAGGGCTGCAGGGTGAAGGACGGCGTACCGCTCACCTGCGCCTGCGTGTCGATCAGCTTCTGGATGTCAGCGGCTTCGACGCGCGCGCGCGCGCGCGCCGCCGGGGCCACCTGGCTGATCATGTCGCGCACCGCGGTCGGGTTGCCGGCCGACTCGTCCTCGAGCTGATATGCGGCGTGGTTGGCATAGCCCAGCAGCGTGGCACGCTCGGCGCGCAACTTGACCAACTGCGAGATTACCGCGGTGTTGTCGGTCGCCCCGGCCGACGCCCTGGCGATCGAGGCCTTGTAGATGCGCTCGCGCAGTGCGCGGTTCGTGAGCCGCTCCAGCACCGGCTGGTTGGTGGTGTTCTGCAGGGTGATGAGCCACTTGCCGGTGAGACCGCGTGCCGCCGCCGCTTGCGCCGCGGCGCCGATCTGCCCCGCCGACAGGCCGTCGAGGTCCTGGAGGCTGTCGACCGCCACCGCGCCATCGGTGGTGGCCTTGAGCACGTTGTGCTTGAAGCGCGTCGTGAGGGAGGAGATCTCGGTGTTGAGCGCGCGCAGGCGCGTCTGCTCGGCCGCCGTGAGGCGGGCGCCGGCGCGCACGAACTCGGTGTGGTAGCGCGTGAGCAGCTGCAGGGACTCCGGATCGAGCTGCAGGCTGGCACGCTTTTCGTACAGCGCCCTGACGCGCGCCCACAGCGCTGGATCCAGATGAATCGCGTCCTGCTGCGCGGTGAGCTTCGGGGCCATCTCGGTGTCGATCTCCTGCATCCGCGGGTTGGTGTTGCAGGCATTGAGCCGTCCGAAGGCTGTGTCGACGCGCTGCAGCAGCTGCCCGGCCCGCTCGAGAGCGACGATGGTGTTGTCGAATGTGGCGGGTTGCGGGTTGTGAGCGATGCGGGCCACCTCCAGGAGCTGCTCGCGCATGCCGGCGTGGAAGGCGGGCAGATAATCGCTGTCGCGGATGCGGTCAAAGGGCGGCAGCTCGAAGGGCAGTGTGCTCGGCTGCATGAACGGATTGTCGGCCATTGCGGAAGTCCTTGCAGTCTTTGCAGTCTTGGGTCCGGCGAGGGCCAATGCCGGGAAGCTAGCGGCGAGAATCGCCAGGTACACGCGTCTCATGGTGGATGCCCTTGGGTTTCGAGCCCGCGGACCTCCTGGTTGGGCCACGGGCAGGGCGCAATGGTATCCTTCGCGCCCCTTCGATGCGCGACCGTTTGCCCCGTATGAGCATCACGCAGGACCAGGTCGTCAGCATCCACTACACCCTGAAGGATGACGCCGGCAATATCATTGATAGTTCCCCCGAGGGCGAGCCGCTCGCGTACCTGCACGGTCGTGGCAACCTCATACCCGGTCTCGAGCGCGAGCTCACGGGCAAGCACGCTGGGGACAAGCTGCAGGTAACGGTCTCGCCGGCCGATGGCTACGGGGAGTATGACCAAGCCCTCGTGCAGCGCGTGCCGCGCCGCACCCTCAAGGGCCTCGCGAACCTCAAGGTGGGAATGCGGCTGCAGGCGCAAACCGGGCACGGCGCGCGGGCCGTGACCGTCACGCAGATCGCCGGCGACCTGGTGACCCTCGATGGCAATCATCCGCTCGCGGGCAAGAACCTGCACTTCCAGGTCGAGGTTGCCGAGGTGCGTGCAGCCACCGAGGCGGAGCTCTCGCACGGGCACGTGCACGGCCCCGGCGACCACCATCAGTGAGACTCCGGCTCACCGCCGCCCTCCTGTGCGGATGCCAGGCGCGCGAACAGCGCCTGCATCGCGTCGACGCGACTGAGGTAGGCGTGCGGATCCTGATCGCCGCAGCGCTGCGCGTCGGTGAAGCGAAATCCCTGGCGCACGTAGGTCGCCCCAAGCGCGGCGCCGCACAGATGCACGGCCGCAGCCAGATGGCGCTGCTCTGCGGGCGTGGCGCGGCTGACACCCAAGCGCCCGAGGATAGCGCTGACCTTCAGATCGAGGTATGCCGAGGTGAGCTCCACCGCATGGCTGGGCACCACACGCCAGTACAGGGCGTTGAACCAGCACGCGCGCCAGTCATTCCAGGCGCCCTCGCGCACCAGCGAGTGATGGTGGATGCAGTAATGGCGCGCCTCCGCGAACGTGCCGTCGGTGATCTGGTACATCCCCACCGCGCTGGACGCCGGCCGGTACAGCTCGAACGGTTTGAGCGCCCATGACCAGCGCCAATAGGTGCGCACGAGTGGATTGCCCGACGCCTCCACCTGCGCGAGCGCAGCCAGCAGCTCCGGCGTAATGGTGGGGGTTGCGTAGCGGCGGAAGATCGGTGCGTATACACGCCAGGTTTCCGACGGGGTCTTGTACAGCGTGCCGCTCACGGGAAAGAACAACTCCGTGGGCTTGCGCACGACCTGATAGATGCCGTTCACCCCGAGCGTCAGGATTGCAACGAGCAGCACGCCGATCGAGGCGCGCACGCCCGGCGGTGTCCGCCGCCAGCGCCGCCGCCAGCGCCGCCGCGCCGTTGGCGCCGGCCACAGCCGCAGGCGCCGCGACCGCTGCGCCATCACCCGGGCCCTCGGTGCGTCAGCGGGCAGCGGTGCACTAACATGCGCCGCACGGGCATGAATATAGCGGGGGTCGCACGTGTCACGTGATGCAGTGGAAGTCGAAACCGGCCGCGATCCCGCGGCCGCCGTGATCTGGCTCCACGGCCTGGGGGCGGACGGCCACGACTTTGAGCCCCTCGTGCCCGAGCTCATGCGCCCGGGAGAGCGGGCGCTGCGCTTCGTGTTTCCGCACGCGCCGATCCGGCCGGTGACGCTCAACGGTGGATTTGCCATGCGCGCCTGGTACGACATCACCGCGCTCGATCGCCACGGGCCCGAGGACGAAAAGGGGATTCGCGCCTCGCAGGCGACGGTGGAAGCGCTGATCCGCCGTGAGAACGCGCGCGGCATCAGGAGCGAGCGCATCGTACTGGCGGGGTTCTCCCAGGGCGGCGCCGTGGCGCTGTTCGCCGGAGCACGTTATCCGGACAAGCTCGCCGGCATCATGGGATTGTCGTGCTACCTGCTGCTCGCTGCGCATCTGGCGGCCGAGCGCGCGGCCGCCAATCAGGCAACGCCGGTGTTCCTCGCGCACGGCACGCAGGATCCTGTGGTCGCACCGGCTCTCGGGGAACAGGCCCGCCGCCAGCTGCAAGCGGCGGGCTATGCGGTGGAGTGGCATGCGTACAGCATGCCCCATGCGGTCTGTCCCCAGGAGGTCGCCGATATCGCCGCCTGGTTACGTCGGGTGCTCTGAGCACGCGCGACGCTCATTCTGAGCCGCTAGCTCAGGGGTGGGCGTCCTGCTTCGCATCCTTCTTTGCGTCCGGTTTGGGCGCTTTGCCCTTGTCAGGGTGCGGCGGCGCTGTCTTGGCCGGCGCGGTCTTGGAGGCAGCTGTCGCGGCCGCTGGCGCCTTGGCCGGCGCCTTGGCGTCCGGTGTCCTCGCAACGGGTGTCCCGGCGGCCGCGGCCTTCGGGGGCGCGCTTTGCACGGGCCGTGCAGCAGCAGAGGCGCCCTCTTCGCGTTGTGCCGGGTGCTGCGGCTGCGCGCTGCCGGCGGAACCGGCGTGCACGGGCTGCGGCTCGCGCGCAACCACGGGCTGCAGGCGTGCGTCGGCTACGGCCCCGTGGGGCTGAGACGGCGGCGCCGCCGGCTTCGCATGCGCAGACACGTACGGCGCTACGGGTCGCCTGGACTGCGGTTCCGGCGCTCGTGCCTGCACGACAGCCGGACGCGCCGCGGCCAGGTGCGGCGCGGCGGGAACCGAGGAGCTGAAGGCCCGGCCGCTCGCCGTGGCGGCAGGCGGCGCCACGATGGTCACGTTGGTCACGTTCGTAACGTTGGTGACGTTGGTGATGTTGGTATTGTGGATGTTGGTGACGTTCGTGGTCACGCGCATGCCCACCGCTACCACCGGCGGCGCGCTGGTGACGACCGCAGGAGCGGTGCCCACGGGAGCGGGAATGATGATGCCGCGACGCGATCCGGGCGGGGCCGGCACGAAGCAGCCCTCCGGACCAATCGGGCGCGGACCCGGGATGACACCCACCGCGGCAGGCTCGACCGCCAGAACCAGTTCGGGCCGAGGCGGCACGAATACGACACCGGGCGCGGACCAGTACCCGCTGATGAAAATCACGACACCGCCGCGGTGTTCGTAGTACGGATGCACCCAGGCATACTGCGGGCGTGGTGGCTCCATCCAGTGACCGTGTGCCCACACCCAGTTGCCCTGCCACACCCAGTAACCACCCACCCAGGCGGCATAGGGGAACGGCGGCGGCGGCGGGACCTCCACCAGCATCGGGGGCGGCGCCCAGCCCACGGCAATGGGCGCGGGCTCCGACAACGGGGGCTCCTCGTACACGCTGACGACGGGGGGCGGCGCGGCTTCTTCAACAACGGGGGCCGGTTGAACTTCACGCGGCACCTGGATCACGCACCCGCCCACGAGCAGCGCCAGGGCAAACAGGGCAATACGCATAGACCAACCCTCCACAGACCGATCGCTTACATGTGCCAGGAAATGAGAATGGCAGGATCTGCTGCGGATTTCCGCCGACTCACTTCGCAAATCCATGCTTAGGTGCACCGGATACGGCGAGGCCGCCCGTACGGGCGGCCTCGAGGGACCTCCCTAGCAGTGAGTGGCGCCGGGACGCGCGGCGCGGCTACCGGCCGCGACCGTGATCTTCCTGGCGCTCGCCGCTCGGGTGCGGAGCTGCCTGGCGCTCGCGGGCTGCGCCCTGAGGCGCGGGCGGGCCGCTCGGCTGCGCCGGCCCGCGGGCCTGCGGATAGCCTGGCGCTCCACGCGGGCCCGCCTCAGGTCCCGCGCGCCCGACGCCCGGAGACGGGCTGCGCGGGGGCGGCGCTGGGGCATTGCCACGCTCGCGGAACTGTTGACTCGCCATGGGCCCCGGGCGCTGCGCCTGCGGCGGCCGATCCACCGACGGGACGCCAGCACGGTTGCTCATCGCGGGGCGCTGCCCCTGTGCCGGCCGATCCACCGGCGGCACGCTGGCACGGTTGCTCATCGCGGGGCGCTGCCCCTGTGCCGGCCGATCGCTGCGGTTCATCGCGGCGGCGCGCGCCTGGTCCGCCGCGGCCGCGCCGCGCGCGGCGACCACACCGTGACCTGTAAACGCCGCCGGGCGCTGGGTTGCGGCAATCGGCGGCCGGCCAGCGTTCACCGAGGCGCGCAGCCTCGTGTCGCCCCGCGCCTGCTGCTCGTGCTGTCTCTGCACCGGTGTGAGCCCGACGTGGTGCTCACTCCCCGCCCGCAGCTCAGCCGCGGAAGGGCGCGCCACCACGCCGCCGGCGCCGCCGTTGAAGCTGACGCGATTGACGGTGACGTTGTTGACGACCGTGCGGTTGTACACGTTGGTAATGTTGGTGTTAGTGATGTTGGTCACCGAGCGGTTGTAGTAGAACTCTCTGCCACGCCAGTAGCCGCCCTCGTAACCAACGCCGCCATAGCCGAAGCCGTAGTTGACACCGCCGTAGAACCCGACGTGCGGACCCCAGTAGCCGCCATGCCAGAAGTACGCCCCGCTCTCCCAGCCCCAGTACCCGGGCGTCCATAGCAGGCCCACGCTTGGAGCGAGCGCCCAGGTTCCGGGTATCCAGTAGTAGCCCTCGTCAGCCCACGCCCAGTAGCCGGGAATCCAGATGTAGCCCGGCGACGGACACGGCGGCTGCACGTACACCGGCAGCACGGGCGGTGCGATGTTGACCGACACGCCGATCAGCACCGCGGCGTTCGACATCAGGGGAAGCGCCGCGAGCAACACGGCGGCCAGGAGACCGCGGACCAGGTTACGCATGCGATGCTCTCCTTACTTCCGAAACCTTGACCGACCAATACTGAACCGCGGCTGAATCTTCCTTCAAATGTCGCCCGCGCCCGACGTCGGCACGGCGCGCCGCCTCACTTACGTGCAACGCGCGCGCGCTGCGGGCGTTGACGTCGCTGGCTGTGCTCCTCGGTCCAGCGAATGCTTCGGACGCCGAACAATCTCATCGCCCCACATCAGAACCAACTGTAGTTGAAGCTGACACTGATGCGTTCGGCGGCCACGGCATTGAGGCTCACCTCGTGGCGCAACCAACTCTCGAACAGCACCACTTGACCGGCGCGCGCGCTGAGAGTGACCCACGGCCGGTTGGCGCGTCGTGCGCCGCTCAGGCGCGGTGGCGAAGCCATGAAGCGCTCGAGCCGCGGATCCTCGAACTTCAGCCCCGGCGATCCTTCGGGCACCGCGACATAGTAGGTGCCGCTGATCGTGGACAGGGGATGCAGGTGCAGGCCGTGCACGGCGCCGCGACCCATGACGTTGACCCAGCAGTCGGTCATGGTGAGCGGGCGAGCGCTGAGATCCAGCTGCAGCCGGCGCGCGAACGCCGCGACGTGACGATCGAGCTCGCGTGCCAGCGAAGCGAACGTCGGTGACAGACGGTGCATGCGGTGCGCCGAGTTGTAAGAGGTGTAGCCGCCGGGATAATTGCGCGCCGACCAGCGCCTCCCGGTCGCATCGTCCGCGCGCAGCTGGCGGCATTCGCGCAGCAGGCGCGCGTTCAACCGCCGCCAGCCCCGCAGGCGCAGCCGCGCCTGGTACACCAGTGTCGGAAACAGGACCTGCGTGCTCATGCGATGCGCGCCAGTATGCGTCGGCGGCACTGAAGTGGTCTATGATCGGCGCACTCCTGCAAGCCACCTGCGACGGATCCCCTCATGGCAGTTTCCACATTCCCTCCGCCCATTCCTGCCGCCGCCGAGGTGTCGGCGCCGGCCGAGCTGGTGCAGCACTGGATCGGCGGCCGGCCGGCGAGCGGGGCCGGCGCGCGCCTGCCGGTGTTCAATCCCGCCACCGGCGTGGTGGCGCGTCAGGTGGTGATGGGAGACGAGGAGGATGTGCGCGCCGCGGTCGCGAGCGCGCAGGCGGCCTGGCCTTCGTGGGCGGAGACACCGCCGGTGCGCCGCGCGCGGGTGCTGGCGCGCTTCCTGGCGTTGCTGAATGAACAGCGCGACGCGTTGGCGGCGCTCATCACCAGCGAGCACGGCAAGGTGCTCAGCGACGCGCAGGGCGAGGTGACGCGCGGCATCGAGATCGTGGAGTTCGCGTGCGGGATCCCGCAACTGCTGAAGGGCGACTTCACCGACCAGGTGTCTACCGGCATCGACAACTGGACGCTGCGCCAGCCCCTGGGGGTGGTCGCCGGCATCACGCCGTTCAACTTCCCGTGCATGGTGCCGTGCTGGATGTTTCCGCTCGCCATCGCCTGCGGCAACAGTTTCGTGCTCAAGCCCAGCGAGCGCGACCCGTCCGCGTCGCTGTTCATGGCGCGCCTGCTGGCGCAGGCGGGCCTGCCGGCCGGCGTGTTCAACGTCGTGCAGGGTGACAAGGCGGCCGTGGATGCGCTGCTTGCACATCCGCAGGTGCGCGCGGTGAGCTTCGTGGGCTCCACCGCGATCGCGCATTACGTCTACCGGCGCGGCGCCGAGGCGGGCAAGCGCGTGCAGGCGCTCGGCGGGGCCAAGAATCACATGGTGGTGATGCCCGACGCGGACCTCGAGCAGGCGGTCGATGCGCTGATCGGCGCGGCGTACGGCTCGGCGGGCGAGCGCTGCATGGCCATCTCGGTGGCGGTCCTGGTGGGCGACAGCGCGGAGGCGCTGATGCCGCAGCTGGCCGAGCGCGCACGGCAGCTGCGCATCGGCAACGGTATGCGCCCCGACACCGAGATGGGTCCGCTGATCAGCCGCCAGGCGCTGGAGCGCATTCGCGGTTATATCGATGAGGGTATCGCGAGCGGCGCGCAGCTGGTGGTCGACGGCCGGCGGCAGGCGGGAACCGGCGCGGCCCTCACCGTTCCCGGACACGAGCACGGTTTCTGGCTCGGCGCCACCCTGTTCGACCGCGTGACGCCGCAGATGCGCATTTACCAGGAGGAGATTTTCGGCCCGGTGCTGGCCTGCGTGCGCGTCCCCGACCTCGCCGCGGCCGTCGAGCTGGTGAACGCGCACCCGCTCGGCAACGGCGTGGCCTGTTACACGCGCGACGGCAACGTGGCGCGCGAGTTCGGCCGGCGCATCCAGGTGGGCATGGTGGGCATCAACATCCCGATTCCGGTGCCCATGGCGTGGCACGGGTTCGGCGGCTGGAAGAGCAGCCTGTTCGGCGATACCCACGCCTATGGCGAGGAGGGCGTGCGCTTCTACACGCGGCAGAAATCCATCATGCAGCGCTGGCCGGAGGGCACGCCCAAGGGCACGGAATTCAGCATGCCGACGGCCAAGTAGCGCGACGGGCGCCGCGCAGCCTGCGCGGGCGCAGCCGCTCGGTGAGCCTGGTCCGCCTTCTCAGGACATCTTCTCGAACTGCTGCTCTTCGGTGCTGCCGGTGAGCGCGGTGATCGAGGAAGTCCCGGCGGTTACCGCCTGGGTGACCGCATCGAAATAGCCGGCACCGACCTCGCGCTGGTGCTTGGTGGCGGTGTAGCCGCAGGCCTCGGCCGCGAACTCCGCCTGCTGCAGCTCCACGTACGCGGACATCTGCTGCGCCTTGTAACCGCGCGCCAGCTCGAACATCGAGAAGTTCAGCGCGTGAAAACCGGCCAGCGTGATGAACTGGAAGCGGTAGCCCATCGCGCCCAGTTCGCGCTGGAATCTGGCGATCTGCGCATCGTCGAGCTTGCGCTTCCAGTTGAAGGACGGCGAGCAGTTGTACGCCAGCATCTTGCCCGGGAACTGCGCGTGGATTCCTGCGGCGAATTCGCGGGCCTCCTCCAGGTCCGGCTTGGCGGTCTCGCACCACAGCAGGTCCACGTACGGAGCGTAGGCGCGGCCGCGGGCGATCGCCGCCCGAAGTCCCGCCTTGACCGGAAAGAATCCTTCCGCGGTGCGGCCCCCGGTGGTGTCGATGAAAGGCCGGTCGCGCTCATCGACATCCGAGGTCAGCAGGTTGGCGCTCTCTGCATCGGTGCGTGCGATCAGCACCGTCGGCACATCGCACACGTCCGCCGCCAGGCGCGCCGCGCTCAGCTTGTTGATCGCCTCCTGGGTGGGCACCAGAACCTTGCCGCCCATGTGACCGCATTTCTTGGCCGACGACAGCTGATCCTCGAAGTGCACCCCGGCAGCGCCCGCATCGATCATCTGCTTCATGAGCTCGAAGGCGTTGAGCACACCGCCAAAGCCGGCTTCCGCATCGGCCACGATCGGTTTCAGCCAATCGATGGAGTCGTCCCCTTCGGCATGGTGGATTTCATCCGCGCGGCGCAGGGTGTTGTTGATGCGCCGCACGACCGCCGGCACCGAATCCGCCGGATACAGCGACTGATCCGGGTACATCTCGCCGGCGAGGTTGGCATCCCCCGCCACCTGCCAGCCGGACAGGTAGATGGCATCCAGTCCCGCCTTCACCTGCTGCATGGCCTGATTTCCCGTGAGGGCACCGAGTGCGTTCACGAATGGCCGCTCGCTCAGATAGCCCCACAGTTTGTCCGCGGTGAGCCGCGCGATCGAGTGCTCCACCGCAATGGTGCCGCGCAGGCGAACCACGTCCCGGGCGTCATAGGCGCGCCGCACGCCGCGCCAGCGCGGCGCCTCGCGCCACTGGCGCCGCAGCTCATCGGCCGTGGTCATTGGTTTGGCAGCGTTCATGGACCTGTGCACCTCTCGCGTCCGTTGCGGTCAGCTCAGCAGCTCATAGGCCGGCAGCGTCAGGAATTCGTCAAAGGTCTCGCTCTTGGTCATTTGCTCGAACAGCCGCGCCGCGGTCGGAAACACGCCGCTGCTGAGGCGCGCAGCGCCGACCTCATCGTGGATGCGGTCGAGCTCCGCGCTCAGCAGCCGATCGAAGCGCTCCACCGTCACCGGCTGTCCGTCGCTGGTGCGCGCGCCGTGGCGCAGCCATTGCCACAGCTGCGCGCGGCAGATTTCCGCGGTCGCCGCATCCTCCATGAGGTGATACAGCGGCACACAGCCGTTGCCGCGCAACCACGCCTCGAGGTACTGCACGCCGACGCGGATGCAGGCGCGCAGGCCGCCCTCGGTGATCTCGCCCTCGGGCACCGTGAGCAGATCCCGTGGCGTCACGTTCACCTCCGCGCGCAGCACGTCGAGCTGGTTCGGCCCGGGCATGATCGCGTCAAACGCCTCGCGGGCGATCTGCGCCAGCCCCGGATGCGCGATCCAGGTGCCGTCGTGCCCGGCGCGCGCCTCGCGCAGCTTGTCGGCCCGCACGCGCGCCATCGCGGCCTCATTGGCCTGGCTGTCATCGCGGATCGGGATCTGTGCCGCCATGCCGCCCATGGCGTGCGCGCCGCGCCGGTGGCAGGTCTTGATGAGCAGGTCCACGTAGGACTTGAGGAAATGACGCTCCATGGTCACCGTCGCGCGATCCGGGAGCAGGAAGTCGCGGCGGTTACGGAATTTCTTGATGAAGCTGAAGATGTAGTCCCAGCGCCCGCAGTTGAGCCCGGCCGAGTGCTCGCGCAGCTCGTAGAGAATCTCGTCCATTTCAAACGCCGCCAGCACCGTCTCGATGAGCACCGTCGCCTTGATCGTGCCGCGCGCGATACCGAGCGCCTCCTGCGCTGCCAGGAACACCTCGTTCCACAGCCGCGCCTCCAGATGGCTCTCGATCTTGGGCAGATAGAAATACGGCCCGGTGCCGCGCCGCGCCAGCGCCTCGTGGTTATTGGCTAGAAATAACGCGAAGTCGCACAGCGCCCCCGACACCGTCTCGCCGTTGATGCGCAGGTGCTTCTCCGGCAGGTGCCAGCCTCGCGGTCGCACGATGAGGGTGGCGGTGTGCGCGGCCAGCCGGTAGACCTTGCCCGTTGCGGGATCTTCGTAACTGATAGTGCGGCGCACGGCGTCCCTCAGATTCACCTGGCCGCGGATCACGTTCTCCCAGGTGGGCGAGCAGGAGTCCTCGAAGTCCGCCATGAACGCGCGCACCGGGGAGTTCAGGGCGTTGATGACCATCTTGCGATCGACGGGGCCGGTGATTTCCACGCGCCGGTCAGCCAGGTCCGCGGGCACCGGTGAGATGCGCCAGTCGCCTGCACGCACCGCCGCCGTGTCCGCCAGAAACTCCGGCAGCGCCCCGTCATCGAGCAGCGCCTGGCGCCGCGCGCGGGCGTGGAGCAACTCGAGGCGCCGTGCGTTGAAGCGCCGGTGCAGGCTCGCCAGCAGCTGCAGCGCCAGTGGCGTCAGCACCTCCTCCGAGCGCTCGATACGCGGTCCCAGGACCTCGAGCTTCGGTCCGGTCGGCTCGCGCGAATACAGCCGCGCCTGGGTCTCCGCGTTCATGAGGGTGAGCATACCCCGATTGCAAGGGAATTTGACCGTGGAAACTTCACGCTGTTAATTTCACATAGCATGCACAACCTGCGGAAGAGGATGCACCATGTACCGGGATAGGGGCGCGCGCATTGGCGCCGCGGCCGTGCTGCTGCTGGGAATGATGCTGCTGGCGCGCGGCGCGTACCCGGGCGTGAGCACCGAGCAGGCGGGCGCGACCGCCGCCGCGGACCTGCAGGCCGAGCGCGTCAGCATTGATGCGTGGCGCGCCGGGCGCGTCGGCCGACTCACGAGCGACACTGGCTGGCTGACACTCACCGCACTCTTCTGGCTCAAGGACGGTGAGAACAGCTTCGGCCGCGCCTCCTCGAATGCGCTGATCCTCGACAACGCCTCGCTCGCCGACACCGCCGGCTCATTCGTGCTGGCCGGCCACCAGGTGCGCTTCGTGGCCGCTCCCGGTGCCGGCGTGACGCGCGACGGACGGGCGGTCACGTCGCTGGATCTCGCCTCCGATGCCCAGGGTGAACCCACGGTGCTCGCCAGCGGCTCGCTGCGCTTCTTCGTCATCGAGCGCGCCGGCAATCTGGGCGTACGGGTGCGTGATCTCGACAACCCCCACCGCCGCAACTTCGGCGGCCTCACCTACTTTCCGGTGACCACCGACTGGGTCTGCGACGCCCGCTTCGAGGCATACGAGCCGGCACGCCACCTGAAGATCGTGAACATCCTGGGGATGGAAGAGCAGGCACAGTCCCCGGGCGCGGTGGTATTCAGGAAGAACGGCCGCGAGTGGCGGCTCGATACCGTGCTCGAAACGCCGGGCGACCAGGAGCTGTTCGTCATGTTCGCCGACGGGACCAGCGGACATGAGACCTACGGCGGCGGACGGTTCCTGTACATCCCGCTGCCGCAAGGCCATACGGCGCTCGTGGATTTCAACAAGGCCTTCAACCCGCCGTGCGCCTTGAATGACTTCGCAACCTGCCCGCTGCCACCGCCCCAGAACCGCCTGCAGCTCAGGGTCGATGCGGGCGAGAAGAAATACGCCGGCGGCCCTGAGCATCGCTCGTAGTCAGCCCGGCTGGCGGCGGCGCTGCACGCGCGTGAGCCTGAGGCGCTCCATGAGGCGCTGCCGTGCGGCGGGCGTCTGGGTCATGCCCGCCGGAGCCGCCCGCGCCTGGAAGGTGGCGCCCGCCGTGCCCGCCAGTGCCTGTACGGACGCCGTCGCCGGAGGAAAGGCGATGAACGCATCGCTGCGGACCTGGGTACCGGCGTCGGTCTGCACGTAAAATGGCAGGAAGCCGCTCGCGGTGCTGGCGAGCGATTCGTAGTCGCCGAGAAACAGCCCTTGCGAATTCGGCGCGAGGTCCAGGTCGAAAGGTCCGGACAGGTGTGACTCCCTGAAGGTCACACCGTCGCTGGAGGTGACCAGCCAGCAGTCCGTCAGGAGCGAGACGGGCGAGGATCTGGCATTGCGCAGGTCGTAGTAGGTCACGCCGATGACACCGTCCGCGCGCACGTGAATGGTCGGGGTGAATGCCTGCACGTTGTGGTCGGCGTTGACCTGCACGGGCACCGACCAGGTCAGTCCGCCATCCGCGGAGTGCGTCATCGCGATGCCATCGTGCTGTCCGCCGGAAAAGCGCGAGTCCTGCCAGGCGACGTAGATGATGCCCCCGGGGCCGACACTCACGGACACCAGATCGGAGCCGTCGCGCACCACCGCGCCGGTGTTGGGATCGGTGGTGCCGACGACCTGCAGATCGGAGACCGTGAGCGGAGCTGACCAGGTGGTGCCGTGATCGGTGGACCGTATCACCCGCAACAGCGCCGACGTCGCCCCGAGCTCGGCGAATATGCCGAGCACCACGCCGCCCGGCAGCGCCACGAGCTGGTTGCCAAAGGTCTGACTCTGCGCACCCGGATCGTAGATGCTGCGGGCGGGCAGCCAGGTGGAGCCGGCGTCAGCCGTCAGCGCAAAGTAGCTCGGCCCGCCCGACTGCCCGGTGAGCCGGTCCCACACCGCGTACACGTAATTCGCGTCGCTCGAGTCGGCGGCGATGGAACCCTTGTCATTGAAGACCGTCGAGCCGTCCTGGATGAGCGCGATCGGCGCGCTCCAGGTGAGGCCGCCGTCCCGGGATTGCGCGACCAGCATACCGCTCGAAGAACCGGGACGCAGCGTGCCGCCGGTAAAGGACAGCGCCAGAGCATAGACCACGCCGGCGGGCGAGACCGTGAGCCACACGTCGGTGGCGCGGGCGTAGTCGCCGGCGTTGCCGGAGCTGCCGCCGGTGCAGCGCGAGAACGCCGCGTTCGAGGGCGTCCAGGTCATACCGCCATCGAAGGACGCGGCGAGATTCAGCCCCTGCGCCCCGCCGTCCGACCAGCGGTTCTGCTGCCAGGCGCTGATCAGGTTCACGGGGCTGGTCGGATTGACCGTCAGGTACGGCTCGGCCGCCGTGTCGGTGTACAGCGTTCCTGTCGCCACCACGCCGTCGCAACCGGCGCTGAAGGTCGAGGCTCGCGAGACCCGCACCTGAGTGACCGAGGTGAACGGCGGTGGCCTGGCCGGGGGCGGCGTCGTGCCGCCCGTGCCACCCCCGCACGCGGTGACCAGTGTGAAGCATGCGGCACCCGCCACGGCGCGCGCTGCCCGCATGTCCATTGCACCTGGCATCGCTGTGCGAAAGCGTAGCACGCCGGTCGACCGCACCGGCGCCAGTGCCGTTCCCAAGGGCTAGCGTGCGATGAAAATCGTGGCGGGATGCTCCAGGCACTCCTTGAGCGCCTGGATCATAGCGGCCGCGTCGTAACCGTCCACGAAGCGGTGGTCGAAGGACGAGGAGAGATTCATGGTGCGCCGGATGGCGATGGCGCCGTCCACGACCACCGGGCGCTCCAGGGCGCGGTTCACGCCGATGATGGCCACTTCCGGAGCGTTGATGATCGGCGTGCTGGCGATGCCGCCGAGCTTGCCGAGGCTGGTGATGGTGATGGTCGAGCCGGTGAGCTCTTCGCGCTTCGCCTTGTTGGTGCGCGCCGCCTCGCTCACCCGGCGCATCTCGGCCGCCAGATCCCACAGCGTGAGCGCCTGCGCGTCATGCACCACCGGCACCTTGAGGCCATCCGCAGTCTGAGTGGCGACACCCAGATGCACAGACTTGTGACGCACGATCACGCCCCGCTCGGCGTCGTAGTGCGCATTGCATTGTGGAAAATCCTGCAGCACGCGCACCAGCGCCAGCGCCAGGAACGGCAGATAGGTGAGCGCCGGCGCACCCGGCGCCAGGGCGCCGTTCAGATGGCGTCGCAGGGATTCGAGCTCGGTGACGTCGAGTTCCTCCACGTAGGCGAAGTGCGGGATGTTGCGCTTCGCCTCGGTCATGCGCTGCGCAATGATGCGGCGCAGGCCTATTACCTTGATCTCTTCCGTGGCGCCGCTCGGCGCGACGCGTGCCTCGGCAGCGGACGCGGGCACCGCCTTGGGCGTCGCCCGCAGCGGCGTCGGCTGCGGCGCGCGGCGCGCCACGTAGGCGTCCAGGTCCCTCGGCACGATCCGCCCGTTGGGTCCGGAGCCGGCAACCTGCCGCAGATCGATTCCGGCCTCATGCGCGCGGCGGCGAATGGCCGGGGAGGTGGCGACGCCCCCGGCGCGGGCCGCGGCCACCGCCTGCGTCGCCTGTGCCGCCGCAGCACCGTTACCGCTACCGGTTGAGGCCGGCGCGGACTTCACCACCGGCGCGGCCGTGGCTTGCGCCGCAGCGTCGGGCTGTGTTTCCAACACAATCAGCTCCGCCCCCACCGGCACCATGTCGCCGGGTGAACCGGTCGTGGAGAGCACGCGCCCGCTCACCGGCGCCGGCACCTCCACGGCCGCCTTCTCGGTCATCACCTCGACCACCACGTCGTCCTCGGCGACCGTGTCGCCGGGCTTGACGCGCCAGTTGACGATCTCCGCCTCGACCGTGCCTTCGCCCAGATCGGGCAGCTTGAAGACGTACCTGCTCACGCCGCCTCCATCACCTGCTTCAGCGCCGCGGCAATGCGCGCCGGTCCTGGAAAATACTCCCATTCGAAGGCGTGTGGATAAGGAGTGTCCCAGCCGGTAACGCGCAGCACCGGCGCTTCGAGATTCCAGAAGCACTGCTCCTGAACCGTGGCCACGAGCTCCGCGCCGTAGCCGCTGAAGCGCGTCGCCTCGTGCACCACCACGCAGCGGCCGGTCTTGCAGACCGAGGTGCACAGCGTGTCCACGTCGAGCGGCGCCATGGTGCGCACGTCGACGATCTCCGCGTCGACGCCGGCGAGCCGCACCGCTGCCTCGACGACATGCACCATGGTGCCGTAGGTGAGCACGCTGACTTCCTTACCCTCGCGCACCAGCTCGGCGCGGCCGATCGGCACGCGGTAATGGCCGTCGGGAACCTCGCCGCGCGGGTGCGCGCTCCACGGCACCGCGGGCTTGTGCGGATCGCCGTCGAAGGGCCCGTTGTAGATGCGCTTGGGCTCGAAGAACACCACCGGATCCTCGTCCTCGATCGAGCTGATCAGCAGCCCCTTGGCATCGTAGGGGTTGGAAGGCATGACGACCTTGATGCCGCACACGTGCGTGAAAATGCTCTCCGGGCTCTGCGAATGAGTCTGTCCGCCGCGGATGCCGCCACCGCACGGGGTGCGGATGGTCACCGGCGCGAAGAACTCCCCCGCCGAGCGGTAACGCAGCCGCGCGAGCTCGCTCACCACCTGATCGAAGCCGGGATAGATGTAGTCGGCAAACTGGATTTCCGCGACCGGCTTGAGGCCGTTGACCCCCATGCCGATGGCTGCGGCGATGATACCGCCCTCGGCGATCGGGGTGTCGAGGACGCGATGCTCGCCGTACTTTCTCTGCAGTCCGTCGGTGACGCGGAACACGCCGCCGAAGAAGCCCACGTCCTCGCCCAGAATGACCACGCGCGGATCGCGCTCCAGCATCACGTCCATCGCCGAGTTGAGCGCCTGCACCATGTTCATGCGCGCCATGCTTCAACCCTTCTTGGCCACAGGTGCTGCGGGCTGCTGGCGCTCGGCCGCGGTCGCGCTGCGCAGCGCCCGCAACTCCTCGCGCTGGCGCACGAGATTGGGCGGCATCTCCTTGAACACGTCTTCGAACATCGTCAGCGGGTCGAGCGTCGGCCCGCTGGTGAGGGTTCCGTACGACTCCGCTTCCTTCCAGCAGGCGGTGACGTGCGCCTCGAGCTCCTTCTCGAGCCGGCCATGGCGCTCCTCGGACCACTCCCCGAGTGCTATCAGGTGCTGCTTCAGGCGCGTGATCGGATCCCCGAGCGGCCAGGCCCGCCACTCCTCCTTGGGGCGGTAGCGCGAAGGATCGTCGCTGGTGGAGTGCGCCGCCGCCCGATATGTCACGTGCTCGATCAGGGTGGGTCCGCCGCTCTGGCGCGCGCGCTGCGCGGCCCATTGGGTCACCGCGTACACCGCCAGGAAATCGTTGCCGTCGACGCGAATCCCGGGCATGCCGTAACCGGGGCCGCGCTGCGCGAAGGTCTTGTGCTCTCCCCCGGCGAAACCCTGGAAGGTCGAGATCGCCCACTGGTTGTTGACCAGGTTGAGAATCACCGGCGCCTGGTACACGGCGGCGAAGGTCATCGCGTAGTGGAAGTCCGCTTCGGCGCTCGAGCCCTCGCCGATCCAGGTGGCGGCAAGCCGGTCTTCGCCCTTAATGGCCGCGGCCATCGCCCAGCCGACCGCCTGGGGAAACTGCGTGGCGAGGTTGCCGGAGATCGTGAAGATGTTACCGCTGCCCCAGTGGTACATGATGGGCATCTGCCGGCCCTTGCACATGTCGTGTGTGTTCGACAGACACTGGCACATGAGCTCGACCAGGTTGCGGCCGCGCACTACGTGCAGGCCCTGCTGCCGATACGAGGGGAACAGCATGTCCCCCGGCTGCAGGGCCATGCCCTGCGCCACCGCCACCGCCTCTTCGCCGGTGGACTTGATATAGAAGGAGATGCGCCCCTGCCGCTGGATCTTCTGCATGCGGTCGTCGAACAGCCGGGTGAGCAGCATGTGGCGCAGTGCCACCTGCAGCTCGGACGCCTCCAGGTGCGGATCCCAGGGTCCGACCGCCCGGTGCTCATCATCCAGGACGCGCACCATCTCCAGGGCGAGGTTCTCGATGTCGCGCACCGAGGCGGTGACGTCCGGGCGGTTCACGGCGCCTGCCGGGGATATCTGCACGTAGCTGAAATCCGGTTCCTGCCCCGGCCGTGCCGGCGGGGCAGGAACATGCAAGCGCGACCGTGGGGTCATGGGATGCCTCTCAAGCCTTACGCGCGAGGGGTTGCGGTGCCGAGTATGAGTTCGGCAGGATTGTAGTCGCCTGACACGGGTAACACTACGCATGAAGCCCAGACACACTTTCCGTGGCGTGGTGCTGCGGCACCCGACGCAATCCGCGCCGGCCGGCCGCACGGCGCAGCGGACCGTGACGCACACCGCCCCGCAGCCGGCGCGCGTGCGCGTCGGCCGGGCGGTTGCCGGGCGCGGCGGCAAGGCTGTAACGCTGATCAGCGGGCTGCCCCTCGATGAAGCGCAACTCGCCGAGCTCGCGACGCGGCTGAAGAAGCTGTGCGGGGCGGGCGGTGCCGTCAAAGAGGGTGTCATCGAGATTCAGGGCGAGCATCGAGACCGGCTGGTGGCCGAGCTGTGCAAGCTCGGCTACCAGGCGCGGCGCTCCGGCGGCTGAGGCCGCCCGATACACGCAGTGGTGTCCGCCGGCAATTATTGCTATAGAGTGACGTTAGAAAGGACCCGCGCGGGGAATAACGTGCAG
>Ga0307479_10001560_pt1 | contig 20952 bp, 18 predicted proteins | sample atmos_gasesECM4C_FD_203743 | JGI IMG/M metagenome (GOLD analysis project Ga0307479, IMG submission 203743) | Hardwood forest soil microbial communities from Morgan-Monroe State Forest, Indiana, United States - atmos_gasesECM4C_515 | ecosystem: Environmental > Terrestrial > Soil > Temperate...
CGTCAGGCCGATGTCCGGCTCATAGCGCGGCACGCGCGCCAGTCCCGAATCGACCACGATGCGCACGCCTTCGATGGTGAGCGAGGTTTCGGCAATCGATGTGGCCAGCACCACCTTGCGGTGCCCCCTTGGCGCGGGGGCAATCGCGCGGTCCTGTGCGGCGGCGTCGAGCGCACCGAACAGCGGCACGATCTCGATTCCCACATCATGAATCCGTTCGGCCAGGAAATTCTGGGTACGGCGGATTTCTGCCGCGCCCGGCAGGAACGCCAGCACCGAGCCCGTGTCCGAGCGCAGGGCGCTGGCGATGGCGTCCGCCATCTGCCGCTCCAGCGGCATGTCCACCTTGCGGCCGAGATAGCGGGTCTCCACCGGAAAGGCGCGGCCTTCGCTGACAACGACCGGCGCGTCGCCCAAGAGCTTGCCGACCCGCGCCCCGTCCAGCGTCGCCGACATCACCAGGATTCGCAGATCCTCACGCAGGCCGGTTTGCGCGTCGCGCGCCAGCGCCAAGCCCAGATCCGCATCGAGCGAGCGCTCATGGAATTCGTCGAATAGAACGGCCGCAACGCCGGCGAGTTCGGGATCCTCGAGAATCTGCCGCGAAAAAATGCCCTCGGTAACGACCTCGATCCGGGTCTTGCGCGAGACTTTCGAGCCAAACCGAACGCGATAGCCGACCGTCTCGCCGGCGCGCTCGCCAAGACTCTTCGCCATGCGCTCGGCGCTGGCGCGTGCCGCGATCCGTCGCGGCTCCAGCACGATGATTTTTTTTCCTTTGGCGAAGGACTCATCGAGCAGCGCGAGCGGCACCCGCGTGGTCTTGCCGGCACCGGGCGGCGCCACCAGCACGGCGGCATTGCGGCCGGCCAGCGTGCGCGACAGCTCGTCGAGCACCGCGTCGATCGGAAGAGGCGTGTCGAAATTGCGGGGCAATGATCGCATCCGTCATCACCGGCAAAAGCGGGTGATCCAGTAGACTGAGATGTGACCGATCACGAAGATCGGGTGCACTGGATACCCCGCCTGCGCGGGGTATGACAACCGCGCCCCTACCCCCGCGCCTGCGGCGGACGCCCGACGCTTTCATAGATGAAGCCATGCGCCGCCATGTCCTCCGCGCGGTAGACGTTGCGCAGGTCGACCACGACTGGCTGCGCCATTGCCGCCTTCAGGCGCTCCAGATCCATGGCGCGGTACTGCACCCACTCCGTCACCAGCACCATGACATCGGCGCCCTTGGCGCAGGCATAGGGATCTTCACAATACTCAATGTCGGGCAGCTCCCGCTTCGCCTGCTCCATGCCGACCGGATCATGCGCGCGAACCCTGGCGCCCATGTCGAGCAGACCGGTCACCAGCGGGATCGACGGCGCCTCGCGCATGTCGTCGGTGTCGGGCTTGAAGGTGAGGCCGAGCACGGCAACGGTCTTGCCGCGCAAGGAGCCGCCGGCGGCGCTGGCCACCTTGCGCGCCATCGCGCGCTTGCGGTTGTCGTTGACGCCGAGCACGGCTTCCACGATGCGGAGCTGCGCGTCATGGTCCTGCGCGATCTTGACCAGTGCGCGGGTGTCCTTCGGAAAGCACGAGCCGCCGAAACCCGGGCCGGCATGGAGGAATTTCGAGCCGATCCGGTTGTCGAGGCCGATGCCGCGCGCGACCTCCTGCACGTCGGCGCCGACCTTCTCCGCAAGGTCGGCGATCTCGTTGATGAAGGTGATCTTGGTGGCGAGGAAGGCGTTGGCGGCGTATTTGATCAGTTCGGCGGTGCGCCGCGCCGTGTACATCACCGGCGCCTGGTTGAGCGACAGCGGACGATAGATGTCGCCGAGCACCTTGCGTCCGCGCTCATCCGAGATGCCGACCACGATGCGGTCAGGCCATTTGAAATCGCGGATCGCGGCGCCCTCGCGCAAAAACTCCGGGTTGGAGGCGACCTCGACGTCGGCGGACGGATTGGTTTCGCGGATCAGGCGCTCGACCTCATCGCCGGTGCCGACCGGCACGGTCGACTTGGTGACGACCACGGTGAAGCCTGTGAGCGCGCGCGCGATCTCCTTGGCGGCGGCATAGACATAGGTCAGGTCGGCATGGCCATCACCGCGCCGCGACGGCGTGCCGACCGCGATGAACACCGCGTCGGCCTCGGCCACCGGATTGGACAGATCGGTGGTAAAATCGAGCCGCCTGGCCCTGACATTGGCGGCCACCAATTCGTCGAGCCCGGGCTCGAAAATCGGGATTTCACCGCGTTGCAGCGCCTTGATCTTGTCGGCGTCCTTGTCGACGCAGGTCACCTGGTGACCGAAATCCGCAAAACAGGCGCCGGAAACCAGCCCCACATAGCCCGTGCCGATCATGGCAATGCGCATGAAGTCGTCCGCTCCTGATGGTTAACGAATTCCGATTTGCAGGGGTCATAGAGCATTTCCGGCCCAGGGGAAACCCGCAGCGATTCCCTTAAAACGAGCCGGCATGACATTTGGATGAATAAAGGGGAATGAAACCTTGACGCCTGAAGATGCGGCATCTGCGCACCGAAACGAGACACCATGACCCCCAACGGCACAAAAGCCCACCTCAGCCGATCCGCCGCCGAGCGCGTCGATTGGGTGGATTACGCCAAGGGCATCTGCATCGTCATGGTCGTCATGATGCATTCGGTGCTGGGCGTCGAGCTTGCGGCCGGCGAGACCGGTTTCATGCATGTGCTGGTGGCCTTCGCAAAACCGTTCCGGATGCCGGATTTCTTCCTGATATCGGGGCTTTTCCTGCCCCTTGTCATCGACCGCGACTGGCGCACCTATCTCGACCGCAAGGTGGTGCATTTCGCCTATTTCTACGCGCTCTGGGTCACGATCCAGTTCGGCTTCAAGGCGCCGGCCTTCGCCGCGGAGACCGGCTGGAATCAAGTCGGCTGGCTCTATCTCGAGTCCTTCATCGAGCCGTTCGGCACGCTGTGGTTCATCTATCTGTTGCCGGTCTTCTTCGTCGTCATGAAATTGTCGCGTGGTTTGCCGCCACTGCTGATCTGGATCATCGCCGCTCTGTTGGAATCGGCGCATGTCGCAACCGGCTGGACCGTCATCGACGAGTTCTGCGCGCGCTTCGTCTACATCTACAGCGGCTATCTGTTCGCCGGTGCGGTGTTCGCACTGTCGGACCGCGCACGGGCGCAGCCTTATCTCGCGCTGGTCGCGCTTGCGGCATGGGCCGTGCTCGACGGTGGCCTGGTCTTCTTCGGCTTCAGCGAATGGCCGGCCATCTCCCTTGCGCTGGGCCTGGCCGGCGCGTGCGCCATCGTCACGATGGGAACATTGCTGGCGCGCGCGCGTCTCCTGAACGCCTTGCGCTTCTGCGGCGAGCATTCGATCGTGATCTATCTCGCCTTCTTCCTGCCGATGGCTGCGACGCGAACACTCTTGCTGAAGACCCAAATGATCCGCGACGTCGGCACGATATCGCTGATCGTCACCGTCGTCGGCGTCATCGGCGCGCTCGCGATCTGGCGCGCGGCGCTCGCGCTCACGGCCAACTTCCTGTTCGAGCGGCCGGAGGCATTCTGGATCGCGCCGAAGAAGCGCAGTCATGCGCTGCAGGCGGCCGAGTAGCGTCCAGCTGTCTGTCATCGCCCGGCTCAGCGCGGCGCCGACCCCGCTGACAGCTGATGACAGCGTGGACAGGGCACGAGCACCCCCAAAATTCGCCCCTTCGAGGCTGTCATTTGCCGCAAAAGTTCTTAAATTGCGGCCATGCCGAAATCGCCCCAAAAAGCCGCCCCCGAGCCGGTCGCCGCCAAACCTGTCGCTGCAAAGGCCGCCGGCAAAGGCGACCACGTCTTCCTGGTCGACGGTTCCTCCTACATCTTCCGCGCCTATCACGCGCTGCCGCCATTGAACCGCAAGTCAGACGGGCTGCAGGTCAATGCCGTGCTCGGCTTCTGCAACATGCTGTGGAAGCTCTTGCGCGACATGCCGGAGGACGACAAGCCGACCCATCTCGCCATCGTCTTCGACAAATCCGAGATCACGTTCCGCAACAAGATCTATCCCGACTACAAGGCGCATCGGCCGCCGGCGCCGGATGATCTGATCCCGCAATTTGCGCTGATCCGCGAGGCCGTGCGCGCCTTCGACCTGCCCTGCCTGGAGCAGGGCGGTTTTGAGGCGGACGACCTGATCGCGACCTATGCACGTCTCGCCTGCGAACGCGGCGCCACCAGCACCATCGTGTCGTCGGACAAGGACCTGATGCAGCTCGTCACCGACAAGGTGACGATGTACGACACCATGAAGGACAGACGCATCGGCATTGCCGAGGTGATCGAGAAATTCGGCGTGCCGCCGGAGAAGGTCGTCGAGGTGCAGGCGCTGGCCGGCGACTCCACCGACAACGTGCCTGGCGTGCCCGGCATCGGCATCAAAACCGCGGCCCAGCTGATCGTCGAATATGGCGATCTCGAGCAGCTGCTGTTCCGTGCCACCGAGATCAAGCAGCCGAAGCGGCGCGAGGCCCTGATCGAGAATGCCGAGAAGGCGCGGATCTCGCGGCAATTGGTGCTGCTCGATGACAAGGTCGCGCTCGACGTGCCGCTCGACGACCTCGTTGTGCAGGAGCCCGATGCGCGCAAGCTGATCGCCTTCCTGAAGGCGATGGAGTTCTCGTCGCTGACCCGCCGCGTCGCCGAATATGCCCAGATCGATCCCGCAAATATCGCGGCGGCTGCGAGCACGAAGAATGGCGTGGCTTCATCTCCCCCGCCGGCGGGGGAGATCGGATCGCGCAGCGATCCGGGCGGGGGCTTCTTCGCAGAAGGTGCCCCCACCCCGCCCTCCCCCGCAAGCGGGGGAGGGAGCGCACCGAGCAAGGCGGGAGGGAGTTCACGAGCGACCGATCTGCGAAGTGACAAGGCCGCGAGCCTCAAGGGCACGCCGGCCGCGCTCGCAAGCGCGCGCGCCGATACTGCGCGCTCGATGCCGGTCGACCGCAGCAAGTACCAGACCATCCGCAATCTCGACCAGCTCAAGGCCTGGCTCGCGCGCGTTCACGATGTCGGGCATGTCGCGATCGAGGCGAAAGCATCCTCGATCGACCCGATGCAGGCGGACATGTGTGGTCTTGCGCTTGCGCTCGGGCCTGATGACGCCTGCTACATTCCGCTCGGGCACCGCCAGGCCGGCGATGGCGGCGGCCTGTTCGACGCGGGCCTTGCGCCGGACCAGATCAAGCAAAGCGACGCGCTGAAGGCGTTGCGGCCGTATCTCGAATCGTCAGGCATTCTGAAGATCGGCTTCAACATCAAATTCGTCGCCGTGATGCTCGCGCAGGCTTCCATCACGCTGCGCAACACCGACGATGTGCAGCTGATGTCGTACGCACTCGATGCCGGGCGCAACGCCCATGGGCTCGAAAACCTCGCCGAGCGCTGGCTTGGCCACGCCGTCCTGACCGACAGCGAGATCATTGGCAGCGGCAAGAACAAACTCACCTTTGCGCAGGTTGCGATCGACAAGTTCACGCTCCATGCCGCCGAGGATGCCGACGTCATCCTGCGGCTGTGGCGCATCTTCAAGCCGCGCCTCGTCGGCGAGCACATGCTGACCGTCTATGAGACGCTGGAGCGGCCGCTGGTCTCGGTGCTGGCGCGGATGGAACGTCGCGGCATCTCGATCGATCGCCAGGTGCTGTCGCGGCTGTCGGGCGATTTCGCCCAGACCGCAAGCCGCGTCGAGGCCGAGTTGCAGGTCCTGGCCGGCGAGCCGATCAATGTCGGCAGCCCGAAGCAGATCGGCGACATCCTGTTCGGCAGGATGGGACTCCCGGGCGGCACCAAGACCAAGACCGGCGCGTGGTCGACCTCGGCATCGATCCTGGACGACCTCGCCGAGCAGGGCCACGAATTTGCGAAAAAGATTCTCGAATGGCGGCAGGTCTCGAAACTGAAATCGACCTATACCGACGCGCTGCCGACCTACGTCAATCCGCAGACCCATCGCGTCCACACCACCTATGCGCTTGCGGCAACCACGACGGGGCGGCTGTCGTCGAACGAGCCCAACCTCCAGAACATCCCGATCCGCACCGAGGATGGGCGCAAGATCCGCCGCGCCTTCATCGCCTCGCCAGGCCACAAGCTGGTGTCCGCGGACTATTCGCAGATCGAGCTTAGGCTGCTCGCCGAGATCGCCGACATCCCCGTGCTGAAGCAGGCGTTCCGCGACGGGCTCGACATTCACGCCATGACCGCCTCCGAAATGTTCGGCGTGCCGATCAAGGACATGCCGAGCGAGGTACGGCGGCGGGCGAAGGCGATCAATTTCGGCATCATCTACGGCATCTCGGCCTTCGGGCTCGCCAACCAGCTCGGCATCGCCCGCGAGGAAGCGTCCGCCTACATCAAGAAATATTTTGAGCGCTTTCCCGGCATCCGCGCCTACATGGACGAGACCAAGGAGTTTTGCCGCAGGAACGGCTATGTCACCACCCTGTTCGGGCGGAAGTGCCATTACCCCGAAATCAAGGCCAGCAACGCCTCGCACCGCGCCTTCAACGAGCGCGCCGCGATCAATGCACGGCTGCAGGGCACTGCGGCGGACATCATCCGACGCGCCATGACCCGCGTCGAGGACGCACTGGCGGCAAAGAAACTCTCGGCGCAGATGCTGCTGCAGGTGCATGACGAACTGATTTTCGAGGTGCCGGACGCGGAGGTCGCGGCGACCTTGCCGGTCGTGCAGCATGTGATGCAGGACGCGCCGTTCCCGGCCGTGGTGCTCTCGGTGCCGCTGCATGTCGACGCCCGCGCCGCCGGAAATTGGGACGAGGCGCATTAGAATTGATGAAGATCGCCGCGATCTCCGGCAGCCTGCGGATCGGATCGAGCAACACCGCTGCGCTACGCGCGGCGGCGCGATTGGCGCCTGCCGGCGTCGACGTCGTTCTGTACGATGGCATTGCAACGCTGCCCTTCTTCAATCCGGACCTCGACGGCGACGAGGTCCCCGCGCCGGTCGGCGCGATGCGCGCATTGATCGGGCGTGTCGATGGCATCCTGATTTCGAGCCCCGAATATGCGCGCGGTATTGCCGGCGTGCTGAAGAACGCGCTCGACTGGCTGGTCGGCAGTCACGAATTCCCTGACATGCCGGTCGCCCTGATCAACACGTCGCCGCGCGCCACGCACGCACTCGCCGCGCTGACTCTGACGCTGGAGACGATGTCGGCGCGCATCGCCAAGGAGGCCTGCGTGACGCTTCCCCTGCTCGGCAGCGCCTGCGATGAACTCAGCATTGTCGCCAACCCCGCACTCGCCGATCCGCTGCGCGAGGCGATGGCGAATTTCGCCCTGTTCATCAGGGCGGCCCGGATTGACGCGAATTGAGGCCTGAGGCTCGACCGGACAATGACCAGGTCAGCTCAGTCCAATTTCGCTTCCATGCCGCGCTTCACGGCCGGGCGCGCCATCAGCGCGTCGTACCAGCGCTTGACGCTGGGGAAGTCAGCCAGTTCCACCTTGTGCCGCGGATGTCGCCAGGCCCAGCCGAGAATGGCAAAATCGGCCACCGACAACGGGCCTGCAACGAACTCCCGGGCCTCCAGGCGTCGATCCAGCACGCCATAGAGGCGGCGAGTCTCGGCCATGTAACGCTTCAGGCCATAGGCGCGGTCCTGCTCGTTCTCCAGTGCGATGAAATGATGCACCTGGCCCGGCATCGGCCCGAACCCGCCCATCTGCCACATCAACCATTCATAGACCGGAATGCGCTCGATGAGCGGCTTTGGCAGAAATTTGCCGGTCTTTTCGCCGAGATAGAGCAGGATCGCGCCGGATTCGAAGATCGAGACCGACTTGCCCTCAGGGCCGTCGGGATCGACGATCGCCGGAATCTTGTTGTTCGGGCTGATCGCGAGGAACCCAGGCGCCATCTGCCCGCCTTTGGTGATGTCGACCGGGATCACCTTGTAGGGAAGCTCCATCTCCTCCAGGGCGACCGAGATCTTGCGGCCATTCGGCGTGTTCCAGGTATGCAGTTCGATCGTCATTCTGGCTTGATCCTTCCCCAGGCGGCGCCACGGTAGTAGCCCGGACTATCCGGGGCTTACAACCATCCGGTTGATATGAGGGGGCTTCCGACTGCGCGGGACAAGCCCTGTTGACGAGCGCATATCCGCGCTGGAATCTGCCGGAATGCCCTTATAAATTGTGTCACCTGAAAAACGCTGGGAATAACAATTGTCCAAATCAGCCTCCCGCGCCCGTCTCGCCGAGATCATCCGCAAGCGCTCGTTCGGGCGCGGCGAGATTACGCTGGCCTCGGGGCGCAAGAGCGATTTCTACTTCAACCTCAAGCCGACCATGCTCGACCCCGAAGGCGCGACGCTCCTGGCCGAGCTCACCTATGAGGCGCTGAAGGACGACGGGCTCGACTATGTCGGCGGGCTGGAGATGGGCGCGGTGCCGCTCGCCGGCGCGATCGCGCAGATCTCCTGGATCAAGGGCCATCCGATCGCCGCGTTCTTCGTGCGCAAGAAGCCGAAGGAGCACGGGGCGCGGCTTGCGATTGAGGGACTGGCGAAGGGCGAGAGCCTGCACGGCAAGCGCATCGTCGTGGTCGAGGACGTCACCACGACCGGCGGCTCCGCGCTGAAGGCGGTCGAGGCGGTGCGCGAGGCCGGCGGCGACGTTGCATTGGTGCTGACCATGGTCGACCGCGAGGAAGGCGCGAGCGAAGCCTTTGCGGAGGCGGGCCTCGCCTTCCGCGCCCTCTACCGCGCGGCCGAATTTCTTTAATCGAAGCTCCAAAATCCCTTTTTCGGCCGCAAAAACGCCACGCTCACCGCTCGTTTACCCTCACGAATTATGGTGATTTTCACGCATGCGGCCGAGCGCCGCTTGTCAATTCAAATGTGTTGCGTGGGGTTAAGCGTTGCGTACCGGGTTTCATTTTCAGCGCAGGCGGCATCGCCTTGCGCTCATCGCGTCCATCGTGCTCGCCGCATCGTTGGCGCTGTCGCCGCGCGCGGCCTCCGCCGAGGGCCTGTTCGATTTCCTGTTCGGCGGATTGACCAAACAGCAGCAACGGCCTGCGCAGCAGCAATCGAACTTCTTCAACGATCCGTTCGGTTTCAATGCGCAGCCGGCCCAGCAGCAGCAACCGCGGCCGGCGGTCGCAAGCTCCGGTCCCGCCTTCTGCGTCCGCAGCTGCGACGGCCGCTATTTCCCGCTGATGCGCAACCTCGCCTCCCCGGTCCAGATGTGCCAGGCGTTCTGCCCGGCGAGCCCGACCAAGGTCTATTTCGGCTCCGCGATCGACGGCGCCACGGCCGCGACCGGCGAGCGCTACGCCGATAGCGAGAACGCGTTCGCCTTCCGCAAGGCGCTGCGCGCCGACTGCACCTGCAACGGCCGCGATCCGGCCGGCCTTGCGCCAATCGATCTCGCGCTCGACAACTCGCTGCGTTCCGGCGACGTGGTCGCCACCACGGACGGGCTGGTCGCTTACTCCGGCACCAAGGATGCCACCGGCCAGGCCGCCGAGTTCACCCCGATTGCCTCCTATCCCGGCCTGACCGCCGAGGTGCGCGCCCGGCTCAACGCAATGAGGGTCGCGCCGGTCAGCGCCGAGATGGTGGCAGGCGATGCGCCACCGTCGGACACGAGTTCGACTGTGGTCCCGGCTGCGACTGTTGTCGCGCCGAAGCCGATAGCTCCGCGAGACAAACGCGCCGAGGCGAATTAGCTGTTCCTCGTGGTGAGGAGGCGCGTCTTAGCGCCGTCTTAAACCATGAGGCCACGATCCGGCCCCGTCCTTCGAGACGCGCGCAAGCGGGCGCTCCTCAAGGACGATGTTCACCGACCCACGATCACGCCGATGACGTTCGGGGCCGCCAGATAGCGATCCTCGATCGCCGCGCGCGCGGCTGCGCGATTTTCCAGCGTCAAGAGCCCGCGCTTCTCGGCCAGGATCATCCAGCAGAAGCCCCACCAGTCGGTCAGCATGCCCTCATCATCGACGAGGTCGTAGCCGGCTTCGGCCGCGAACAGGCGCGCATGCGCCTCATCGAGCCCGTCGAGAAAGGCGTGGTCCTTTGGCGAGAACAGCTCGTCAGAGATGTCGTCAGTGGAATAGCCCCACACCGACTGGCAGACCGCGTTGAACTCGCGGTCGATCTCGTCGTCGTCGATGGCGCGACGGCGCGCGGCCTTGTGCAACCGCGACAGCGAGCGGGCGAAGTCGGCGATGCGGGTGAGCGCGAAGGGATCGAAGGCGATGGTGGACATGTAGTCCTCGCGAGAGCTGACAGACCCAAGATGTTGTGCCGGCGGGGCATCGAATCACTATGATATATCAAAGGCTTGCTAAAGTGTTCTTAATTTGTTCAGGAGAACAAAGCAAGGCAAACCTGCGACATCTCCCCTGCGACATCTCCCCTGCGACATCTCCCCTACGCCGTGCCCTCTTCCACGCCCGCCTCGTGCGGGGTGAACTGGTAGACCGATGAGCAGAACTCGCAGGTCACCACCACCTTGCCGTCCTTCACCATCTCGGCGCGATCCTTCGGCGCAAAACTTTTCAGCATTGCGGAGACCGCATCGCGCGAGCAGGAGCATTGCGCGGACAGCGACAGCGGCTTGAACACGCGCACGCCGCGCTCGTGAAACAGCCGATACAGCAGCCGCTCGCCGGAGAGATCGGGATCGATCAACTCGACATCCTCGATCGTTCCGACCAGCGACTGGCCCTCGACCCAGGCGTCGTCCTCGGCGACCGTGTGGACCACCGTGCCCTCCGGCGCGTCGCCGGGATGCAGATCGGCCTGCCGCGCGCGCTCCGGCGCCTTGGGCAGAAACTGCGCCAGCACGCCGCCGGCGCGCCAGCGATGCCTGCCGCCGCCTTGCAATTCCTCGCCGACCGCGATCCGCACCTTGGTCGGGATCTGCTCGGAGCGCAGAAAATACTCATGCGCGGCGTCCTCGAGGCTGCCGCCATTGAGCGCCACCAGGCCCTGGTAGCGGCTCATATCGGAACCCTGATCGATGGTCATGGCGAGATGACCCTTGCCGAGCAGGCTGCCGGAATCGCGCGCCTCTCTCAGCCGCGCCGCATCGAAGCGCGCATAGGCGCGCAGGCGGTCGGGGGCCTGGAAATCCACCACCATGAACGAGACCGGGCCATCAGTCTGCGTCTGCAGGATGAAGCGGCCCTCGAACTTCAACGACGAGCCGAGCAGGGTCGCCAGCACGATGGCCTCGCCCAGGAGCTTGCCGACCGGCGCCGGGTAGTCGTGCTTGGTGAGAATATCATCGAGGGCGGGACCTAGCCGGACAAGACGGCCGCGCAGGTCGAGCGCATTCACCTCGAAGGGGATGATGGCGTCGTCAACCGGAACCGCAGAGGGCGCGCGAACCGGGCTTTTGAACATGATTTTGGCGTCGGGGGATTCAGAGGTCATGGCGCTTAATCTGGGGTCGCGAGGCCCAAAACGAAAGGGCCGCTGTTGGAACGAAACCCTGCGCATCCACAGGCACGCTCTCATCCCTCCCTCTTGTGGAGAGGGTGGCGCGTCGTAAGCGCAGCGAACAGCGCCGGGGTGCCCAACGCGAAAGCCCGGCGCCTCTGGTTAGCACGCCCACCCACCCTTTGCTTCGCTCGGCAATGAAGCGCTACCCGACTGCGTCGAAACACCAGGCCAAGATGCCCTTCTGCGCATGCAGCCGGTTCTCGGCCTCGTCGAACACCACCGACTGCGGGCCGTCGATCACCTCGTCGGTGACCTCCTCGCCGCGATGCGCCGGCAGGCAATGCATGAACAGCGCGTCGGGCTTCGCCAGCGACATCAGCTTGGCGTTGACCTGATAGGGCTTGAGAAGATTGTGGCGATGCTCGCCATCCTTGTCGCCCATCGACACCCAGGTGTCGGTGACCACGCAATCGGCGCCGCTGACTGCTTGCTCCGGGTCGCTGCCGATCATGATCGGCGCCTGCACCTGCTTGATCCAGTCGCGCATCGGCTTCTTCGGCGCGAGCTCCGGCGGGGTCGCCACGTTGAGGCGGAACTTGAAGCGCTCCGCCGCGTGCGCCCAGGAGGCCAGCACGTTGTTGTCGTCGCCGGTCCAGGCCACGGTCTTGCCCTCGATCGAGCCGCGATGTTCCTCGAACGTCATCAGGTCCGCCATCACCTGGCAGGGATGCGAGCGCCGTGTCAGCCCGTTGATGACCGGCACGGTGGCGTATGCTGCGAGCTCGAGCAGCGCCTCGTGATTCAGAATGCGGATCATGATGGCGTCGACATAGCGCGACAGCACGCGTGCGGTGTCGGCGATGGTCTCGCCGCGGCCGAGCTGCATCTCCGTACCGGTCAGCATGATCGACTCGCCGCCGAGCTGGCGCATGCCGACGTCGAAGGAGACGCGCGTGCGCGTCGAGGGCTTGTCGAAGATCATCGCCAGCGTCTTGCCGGCAAGCGGCTTCTTGCCGGTCTCATGCGCCTTGAGCTTCGCCTTCATGGCTGTGCCGGCGGAAAGCATCGCGCGCAACTCAACGAGCGGCAGCGCATCGATATCCAGAAAATGCCGCAGCGATGTGCTCATTGTCCTGCCGCCCGCTTCAACTGACTTTCTGATAACGCGGCACAGGCCCGCTCGAGCCGCGTGACGCTCTCCTCGATTTCCGCCGCGCTGACGATCAAAGGCGGCAGGAAGCGGACCACATTGTCGCCGGCGCCCACGGTCAAGAGCCTTTCGTCGCGCAGCGCCGCCACCAGATCGCCCGAGGGCACCACGGCCTTCACCCCGACCAGCAGGCCTTCGCCGCGCACGTCCGCGAGGATGGCGGGATGGCGGTCGACCACCGAGGCGAGCTTCTGCTTCAGAAGCAGCGACATTTTCTGAACATGGTCGAAGAAGCCCGGCTTCAACATGACGTCGAGCACGGCATTGGCGGCCGCGACCGCCAGCGGATTGCCGCCGAAGGTCGAGCCGTGTGAGCCCGGCGTCATGCCCGCGGCCGCATCCGATGTCGCGAGGCAGGCGCCGATCGGAAAGCCGCCGCCGAGCGCCTTCGCCAGCGACATCACGTCGGCCTTCACACCGAAGCGGTGATGGGCGAACAATTCACCGGTGCGGCCCATGCCGGTCTGCACCTCGTCGAACACCAGCAGGAGGCCATGCTGGTCGCAGAGCTCGCGCAACGCCTTGACGAAGGCATGGGGCGCGGTGCGCACGCCGCCCTCGCCCTGCACCGGCTCGATCAGGATGCCGGCCGTGTGCGGACCGATCGCCTTCTTCACCGCATCGATATCGCCGAGCGGCACCTGGTCGAAACCTTCGACCGGCGGGCCGAAGCCATCGAGATATTTGGCTGATCCGGTCGCGGCCAGCGTCGCCAGCGTGCGGCCATGAAACGCGCCTTCGAAGGTGATGATGCGATAGCGCTCGCCATGGCCCTTGGCGGCGTGATGCTTGCGCGTCACCTTGATGGCGCATTCCATCGCCTCCGCACCGGAATTGGCGAAGAAGGCGAAATCGGCAAAGCCGCTCTGCTCGCACAGCCGCGCGGCAAGCCGCTCGCCATCCGGGCTCTTGAACAGGTTCGACATGTGCCAGAGTTTCGTCGCCTGCTCCTGCAGCGCCGCGACCAGAGCGGGATGCGCATGACCCAGCGCGTTGACCGCGACGCCCGAGGTGAAGTCGAGATAGCGCTCGCCATTGGTTGCGATCAGCCAGACACCCTCGCCGCGCTCGAAGGCGAGATCGGCGCGGGCAAAGACGGGGAGCAAATGCGACGTGGCGCTCTGGGTCATGGCTGTCACTGTTCTAAGCGGCCACGATGCGCGCATTCGCGCGGGGTCGCAGGGCGGCTCGCGTCCGAAAAACAAAACGTGCCGCAGCTTTTCTGCGGCACGTGGCAGATATTGTAGGCCCGGCGTGAAAGGTGTCAACATGCCGCCACGCAGGTGCCGCATTGGCCTTGCGCCTCTTGCGCCCGCTCTCGTGTGCAACGACATCCGGTATTTTCCGGGTGACCGGAACATGTGGACTGAGGGCCGCGACTCTTGCGCGGGAGTCACGCCATATTGTAGCGTTTCTCCTGTCGGGTACGACATCTCGTGCGACAGTAAACAGCCCCTTCTAGTCCTATTGTCCGGCGTAAACGTCCGGGCGCGATTGTCGCGCTCGGCGAGGGCTAAGGGATTCTGACCGCAGGGATTTTCGGAAGGTTTTGACATCGCAGCGCCGCCAGGGAGTCGACGGCGCGGCGCGAAGGGAAAGATACGATGACGGTATTAACCTGGTCCGATGAACGGGTCGAACAGTTGAGAAAGCTCTGGGAGGCAGGCTTGTCCGCCAGCCAGATCGCCGCGGAACTCGGAAATGTGACGCGAAATGCTGTGATCGGCAAGGTCCACCGGCTCGGCCTGTCGGGCCGGGCGAAGAGCCCCGCTTCGGCCGCGCCGCGCCCGCGCAAGGCGCGTCCGGCCCAGCATATCGTGCGTGTCGCGCGTCCAGTGTCGCGCGGCAATACCGCCTTGGCACAGGCCTTCGAGGTCGAGCTCGAGCCCGATCCGATCGCCTTCGACAACGTGGTGCCGATGAGCCAGCGGCTGTCGCTGCAGGAATTGAACGAGGCCACCTGCCACTGGCCGGTGGGCGATCCATCGAGCCCGGATTTTTTCTTCTGCGGCGGCAAGGCGCTCGCGGGCCTGCCCTATTGCGCGCACCACTCGCGCGTCGCCTATCAGCCTGCCGCCGACCGCAGGCGTCAGGCGCCGAAGACGACGTCGCGGTAATCAACCGGTCGGTTGAAACTCATCGGGCTGTTTGAAATTCCGCTGCGACGTCGAGCACAATGCACCCTCTCCCCGTCGTGGGAGAGGGGTAGACCGGGTTCGCGGCCTAACGCCACCTACGATCAATCCGCCTTCGCAAAACGATCGTCGAGCGCGTAGCCGGCGCCGCGTACGGTGCGGATCGGATCCTGCTCACGGCCCGGATTGAGCAGTTTGCGCAGCCGGCCGATATGCACGTCGACGGTGCGCTCGTCGATATAGATGTCGCGGCCCCAGACGCTGTCGAGCAATTGCTCGCGCGAGAACACCCGCCCCGGATGCTCCAGGAAGAACTCCAGCAGGCGGTATTCGGTCGGGCCGAGATCGATCGGCCGGCCGGAACGCGCCACCCGGCGCTTCTCACGGTCGAGCTCGATGTCGCCATAGGCGAGCACGGTGGCGAGCCGCTCGGGGCTCGCGCGACGCAACAGGCCCTTCACCCGCGCCAGCAGCTCGGGCACCGAGAACGGCTTGACGATGTAGTCGTCGGCGCCGGTCTTCAAGCCCCGCACCCGCTCGCTCTCCTCGCCGCGCGCCGTCAGCATGATGATCGGCAGCTCCTGGGTCTCCGGCCGCGTCCGCAGGCGCCGGCACAGTTCGATGCCGGACAGACCCGGCAGCATCCAGTCGAGCACGATGAGATCGGGGACGCGCTCCTTCAGCCGGGTGTCGGCATCGTCGCCGCGGGCGACGGTCTCGACTTCATAGCCTTCGGTCTCGAGATTGTAGCGCAACAGCGTGGTCAGCGCGTCTTCGTCTTCCACCACCATAATGCGGGCGCCCATGGCGTCAGGTCTCTCCATTCAATCGGGCCCGGCTGTTCCGAAACGACCGGCCCAGCCCCGTTACGAGGGGCACCGGACAGGGTTTCGGCACCAACGCCCTTAGTTTCCAGGAACCGTCGTGGCAAAGGCCGTCATGTCGCCCTTCGGGCGCTTGTCGACCATCTGCTGTCCTTCGATCATGTAGAAAACCGTCTCGGCGATATTGGTCGCATGATCGCCGATCCGCTCGATGTTCTTGGCGCAGAACATCAAGTGAATGCAGAAGGAGATGTTGCGCGGATCCTCCATCATGTAGGTAAGCAGCTCGCGGAACAGCGAGGTGCAGATGGCGTCGACCTCCTCGTCGCCCTTCCACACGCCCATCGCCGCCGGGAGGTCGTGGGCCGCGTAGGCGTCAAGCACCGACTTGACCTGGGACTGCACGAGATCGGTCATGTGCTCGAGCCCGCGGATCAGCTTGAGCGGGTGGAAATCGCTTTCCAGCGCCGCGACGCGCTTGCCCATATTCTTGGCGAGATCGCCGATCCGTTCGAGGTCGGTCGCCACCCGCATCGCGCCGACGATCTCGCGCAGGTCGACGGCCATCGGCTGGCGCCGCGCGATGGTGAGCACCGCGCGTTCCTCGATTGTGCGCTGCAGACGGTCGATATCGAGGTCGGCAGCGACCACGCGCTGGCCGAGCGCCACGTCGCGGCGTACCAGCGCATCGACGGAATCGGTGATCATGCGTTCGGCGAGCCCGCCCATTTCGGCGACCAGCCGGGTCAACTCCTGGAGGTCGCTGTCGAACGCCTTGGTGGTATGTTCAGAACCCATCATGCTCTCCTCGGCAATGGGTGGTTTGGATGCTCTCTCCGGCGCTTGCCGCCAGATCCATCAAGAGAACGCCCGAACCAGCTGCATTGCAAATTCCGCTGTTAGCCAATGCCATTTCGAATCCGAATTCATCACGCGACCGCTCGATCGCGGCCCGCTCCGGGCTGGTGACCCTCAACCGAACCGGCCGGTAATGTAGTCCTGGGTGCGCCGGTCGCCCGGCGACGTGAAGATTTTCGAGGTGTCGTCGAACTCGACCAGCTCGCCCAGATACATGAAGGCGGTCTTGTCCGAGACGCGCGCTGCCTGCTGCATGTTATGGGTGACGATGGCGATCGTGTAGTCTTCCGACAGCTCGTGGATCAGCTCTTCGACCTTGGCCGTCGAAATCGGATCGAGCGCCGAACAGGGCTCGTCGAACAGGATCACCTCGGGCCGCACCGCGACGGTGCGCGCGATGCAGAGACGCTGCTGCTGGCCGCCGGACAGGCTGAGCCCCGAAGCGTTGAGCTTGTCCTTGACCTCGTTCCACAGCGCGCCGCCACGCAGCGCCTTCTCGACCCTGCCGTCCATCTCGGATTTCGAGATTTTTTCGTAGAGGCGGATGCCGAAGGCGATGTTCTCGTAGATCGTCATCGGGAACGGCGTCGGCTTCTGGAACACCATGCCGACGCGCGCGCGCAGCAGGTTGAGGTCCAGCTTGGCATCGAGGATGTTGGTCTGGTCCAGCATCAGCTGCCCGGTGGCGCGCTGCCCGGGATAGAGGTCGTACATCCGGTTGAAGATGCGCAGCAAGGTCGACTTGCCGCAACCGGACGGCCCGATGAAGGCAGTGACGCGGTTGGTGCCGAGCGAAAGATTGATGCTCTTCAGCGCTTGATGCTCGCCATAGTAGAAGTTCAAGTTGCGCGCGGTGACCTTGGCCGGCGCCTCCGGCAACGCCGCTGAATGGGCGGACGTGCTCACGGAAACAGACAGATCGTTCATTTTGCGGTCCTCTCGGCACCCAGAATGCGTGCACCAATATTCAGGGCAAGTACGGTCAAGGTAATCAGCAGCGCTCCGCTCCAGGCGAGCTGCTTCCAATAGGCGTACGGGCTCTGCACGAAATTGTTGATGGTCACCGGCAGGTTCGCCATCGTCTTGGTCAGGTTGAGACTGAAGAACTGGTTGGAGAGCGCGGTGAACAACAGCGGCGCGGTCTCGCCGGCGACGCGCGCGGTGGCCAGCAGCACGCCGGTGATGAGCCCGGAGCGCGCCGCGCGGTAGGCGATGCGGCGGATCACCAGGGAGCGCGGCAAGCCGAGCGCGCTCGCCGCCTCGCGCAGCGGATTGGGCACCAGCAGCAGCATGTCCTCGGTGGTGCGCAGCACGACGGGAATGACGATCACGGCGAGCGCGAGACAGCCGGCGAGCGCCGAGAAGCCGCCCATCGGCACCACGATGATGCCATAGATGAACAGGCCGATGATGATCGACGGCGCCGAGAGCAGGATGTCGTTGATAAAGCGGATCACCGAGGTGAGGCGGTCGTGCCGGCCATATTCGGCGAGATAGGTACCGGCGAACAGCCCGAGCGGCGCGCCGATGCCGACTCCGATCACGGTCATGATGACGGAGCCGGTGATGGCGTTGAGCAGGCCGCCCTGTTCGGAGCCTGGCGGCGGCGTGTTCTGGGTGAAGAGCTCGAGATTGAGGCCTTTGACGCCGTTCAACAGCAGGGTGAAGAGAATCAGCGCAAGCCAGGTCACGCCGAACAGCGCGGCGACGACACAGAGCCCGCGGACGACGATGTCCTTGCGGCGACGGCGGGCATAGATCGGGTTCACTGCAACGGTCATGTCACTTCCCCGCCTTGTTTTCGAGACGCAGCAGCATCAGGCGCGCCGCGGCAAGCACGAAGAAGGTGAGCACGAACAGCAGCAGGCCGAGCAGGATCAGGCTCGACTGGTGCAGGCCGTCGCTCTCGGCGAATTCGGACGCGATCGCCGCCGAGATCGTCGTGCCCGGGGCGAAGATCGATGTCGAGATGTGGAAGGAATTGCCGATGATGAAGGTCACGGCCATGGTCTCGCCAAGCGCACGGCCGAGCGCCAGCATCACACCGCCGATCACGCCGACCCGCGTGTAGGGGATCACGACGTTGCGCACGACTTCCCAGGTGGTGCAGCCGACGCCGTAGGCGGCCTCCTTCAGCACCGGCGGCACGGTCTTGAACACGTCGACCGAGATCGCAGTGATGAACGGCAGCACCATGATCGCCAGGATCAGCGAGGCATTGAACATGGACAGATAGGACGGAGGACCGGCGAAGATCGCGCCCAGCACCGGCACGCCGTCGAACAGATGGATCATGAGCGGCTGGAAGGTGTAGGCCAGGAAGGGGCCGAGCACGAAGAAGCCCCACATGCCGTAGATGATCGAGGGGATGCCGGCGAGCAGCTCGATCGCAATGCCGATCGGCCGGCGCAGCCATTGCGGACACAGCTCGGTCAGGAAGATCGCGATCCCGATGCCGACGGGAATCGCGACCAGCATCGCGATGAACGAGGTCACCAGCGTACCGTAGATCGGGCCGAGCGCGCCGAGCACCGGCGGATCGGCGGAGGGCGCCCAGCGCTGCGTCCAAAGGAACGCAAAACCGTATTGCCTAATCGCCGGCCAGGCGCCGATGATCAGCGACAGGATGATGCCGCCGAGGATGAGGAGAACGGAAATCGCGGACAGCCGGGTGATCCAATAGAAGGCGAGATCACCGACCTTGAAGGCGGAGAGCGCCTTGGCGCGATCGTACGGTCCGGCGGCATCGATCACATCGCGGGCATCGCTTTGAACGGCCATGTCTGCCACGCTGGTCCCCTGTCTTGCTACACTCGTCGGGCCACGCTGAATGGGGCCACTGACTCTCTTGCGTTATCGACAGGCTGCCCCCGTCGGCCCGGCAGGCCCCCCCATCGCGAGGGGAGGGCCGCCGCACGTTAATGTGGACTTCAGCTCTTGATGTCAGCGGTCCAGGTCTTCTCGATCATCTTGACGACGCTGTCCGGCATCGGGATGTAATCGAGTTCCTCGGCCATCTTGCCGCCATTGGCAAAGGCCCATTTGAAGAACTTGATCGCTTCACCGGACGCCGCCTTGTCGGCTGGCTCCTTGTGCATCAGGATGAAGGTCGAGGCAGTGATCGGCCAGGACTTGTCGCCGGGCTGATCGGTCAGGATCACGTAATAGCCGGGGGCCTTGGCCCAGTCGGCATTGGACGCGGCGGCCTGGAAGGCCTCGACCGTGGGCTGCACCGTCTTGCCGCCCTTGTTGACCATCGCGGTGTAGGTCAGCTTGTTCTGCTTGGCATAGGCGTATTCGACATAGCCGATCGAGTTCTTGGTCTGGCCGATGTTGCCGGACACCCCCTCATTGCCCTTGGCGCCGACGCCCACCGGCCACTCGACCGCGGTGTTGGAGCCGACCTTGCTCTTCCAGTCCGGGCTCACCTTGGACAGGTAGTCGGTGAAGTTGAAGGTCGTGCCGGAGCCATCGGAGCGGCGCACCACGGCGATCGCCTCGGAGGGCAGCTTGACGTTCGGGTTCAGCTTCTTGATGGCCGGATCATCCCATTTGGTGATCTTGCCGAGATAGATGTCGGCAAGCGTCGCACCATCGAACACCATGTCGCCCGGCTTCACGCCGTCGATGTTCACGACCGGAACGATCGCGCCCATGACCATCGGCCACTGCACCAGGCCGTCCTTCTCGAGCTGCTCGACCTTGAGCGGCATGTCGCTGGCGCCGAAGGTGACGGTTTTTGCTTCGATCTGCTTGATGCCGCCCCCGGAGCCGATCGACTGATAGTTCAGGCCGTTGCCGGTCTCTTTCTTGTAGGCATCGGCCCACTTGGAATAGATCGGGAACGGAAAGGTGGCGCCGGCGCCGGTAATATCGGCTGCGAAGGCCGATGTCGAAGCGGCCATCAGGCCCGCCGCGACGATAGCTTTCACGAAATTCATGCTGGTCTCCTTGTTGTGCGGGCGAAAGCGCAACACGCACCCGGATTTTGCCCGCAGCCCCCTTTAAGAGCGGTCGTTGCCCGTTTTATAAAGGTCTGATGACAGTTGGATGACAGATCAAGCTATTGATATTGCTTGATTTAAGACGCCGCTGGCGTTCTGGGCTGGGGAAAGCAGGCGGTGAACGCTGCCCCGTTCTTGGGCACGCTTTCGATCACAAGCCGGGCGCGATGCCGGTTGAGAATATGCTTCACCAGCGATAAGCCCAGGCCCGTGCCGCCCTGCGCGCGGCTGTCGCCGACGTCGACCCGGTAGAACCGCTCGGTCAATCGCGGCAGATGTTCCGGTGCGATCCCCGGACCGAAATCGCGCACCATGACCCGGACTTCCGGCGCGCCCTCGCTCGACGGGGCCAAGGTCAGCGAAACGACGATCCGGCCGCCGGAGGCGCCGTATTTCAGCGCGTTCTCGATCAGGTTCTCGAACACCCTGAGCAGCTCTTCGCGATCGCCGGCAATCGC
>Ga0307479_10001563_pt1 | contig 20930 bp, 25 predicted proteins | sample atmos_gasesECM4C_FD_203743 | JGI IMG/M metagenome (GOLD analysis project Ga0307479, IMG submission 203743) | Hardwood forest soil microbial communities from Morgan-Monroe State Forest, Indiana, United States - atmos_gasesECM4C_515 | ecosystem: Environmental > Terrestrial > Soil > Temperate...
CGATGACCTTGCCGGTGGTGGCCGCGGCGCCACAGAGGCCGGTGTCGAGGGGAATGCGCGCGTTGGGCGTGAAGCTGCCGGCGTAAGGTCCGACGATGAGGTAGTTGGAGTCAGCGGGATCGACGAAATAAAAGCCAGTCCAGTTGTAGCGCGTCATTTTTTCGTGAAAACGCTTGGCCATCTGCTCCATGAGGGAGTGGGCGGTGGGAGCGCTCTCGGCAAAGCTTTGAAATTCCTGGAAAAGCTCTTTCTGTGCTGGGGTCATGGATTGGCCTCGGTGTGAGATTCAGCAAGATTTGGTCGCGCTGAACATTGGCCTCCGAACGCGCATCAGTTTACATGGGTGTGCCAAGCACGGCGAGCTTGGCTTCGGATCGAGGGCACGATCCCGACACGGAAGGCGTCACTGAAGGCTGGAGCACGAAACTCTCCAGTTTCCATTCACCTAACAAGAAACTACGCGCAGAATTCAGGCTGCAGTCGCAGTGAGTTGGAGCTGTCGATGCAATTTGAGCAACCAGCCGGAGTGTACGTCGCTACAGGAGTTTTGTTCCTCATTCCATGCACGCTCCTACTCTTCGCGGGGAAAAATCTATTTAGGGCTGACGGCGAACTTTCCCGCTGGCGAAGATACTTCTCCAGGGCAGCGCTATCTATCGCAAGCGTTTCGACGATCGTTAATATCGTCTGGAATGTCTCCTGGCTGCACCAGGGAGGAGCCCGCATGGCATGAGAGCCGGGCCGGGAATTTGGGAACCCCTTGGCCCGATTTTGGTATGGACCTTACTGATCGCCCTTCTTTTTAGCGTGTTTGCAAAAGGCAAAGTTCGGATGTTGCTATTGAGATGGTCCGTATCGATGTATGTCGTGTTCCAATTGATTTATGCGCTTCAATTCGATTGAGGATTTCGCTGACGCAAAAGGGAGTCATCTCCCTGATGTTTGTTTCCGTCCGACCCACCAAGACAAAAAATAAGAACGCGACGGTAGGCTAGGATTCGCTGAGGATGCGCTTGTAGTAGTTTTCGTAGGCAGGGATGACGTCGTTGGCGCAGAATTTTTTCTTGGCGTTGATGCGGGCGATTTTGCCCATTTCGCGGCCGCGGTCGGGGCGAGACAGGATTTCGATGGCGTAGCGAGCCGCTTCCTTCACGTCGCCAGGTTCCACGAGAAATCCATCCACGCCATGCTCGACGACTTCGGGGACGCCACCGACGTTGGTCGCGATGACGGGGACTTCGCAAGCCATGGCTTCGAGCGCGGCGAGGCCGAAGGATTCGAGCTGCGAAGGAAGCAGGAAGAGGTCGGCGGCGGCAAGTTTTTCGTAGACGTTGTCCTGCTTCCCGAGGAAGAAGACATCTTTGTGGAGGCCGTGTTTGCGGACGAGGAATTCGGCGGCGCCATGGTCCGGGCCGTCGCCAATGAGGACGAGCTTGGCGGGCATTTTCGCGCGAACGATGGCGAAGATCTCGACGGCGTCGGTGAGGCGCTTGACGGGGCGAAAATTCGAAAGATGCATGAGGATGGGTTCGCCGTTAGGGGCCCATTGGGCGGCGAGACCTTTGTCGGCGGAGCGGCTGTAGAGATCGCAATTCACGAAATTTGGGATGACTTCGATGGGACGCTTGATGTCGAACTCTTTGATGGTTTGCTTGAGCAAATAGTTGGAGATGGCAGTGACGCCGTCGCTTTGCTCGATGGAAAATTTGGTGATAGGCAAGTAGCTGCGGTTGCTGCCCACGAGCGTGATGTCCGTGCCGTGAAGCGTGGTGATGAACGGCAGGCGGCGCGGCGCGGCCATGGAGCGGGCCAGCAAAGCGCTTACGGAATGGGGAATCGCGTAGTGAACGTGGAGCAAGTCGAGGGATTCGGATTCGAAGACTTCGAGCATTTTGGTGGCGAGGGCCAGCGTGTACGGCGGATGGTCGAAGAGCGGGTAGGATACGACTTCGACTTCGTGGAAATGAGTGCGTGCTCCATTGCGGTTCATGCGGATGGGAGGGGCGTAGCTGATGAAATGGATATCGTGGCCGCGCGCGGCGAGTTCCATGCCGAGTTCAGTGGCGACGACGCCGGAGCCGCCGTACGTGGGGTAGCAGGTGATGCCGATGCGCATAAGGCAGTCTGGGAGTCTCCGTCGCGTTAATGGGAGCAGCTAAGATACAACAGTTTCAATTGTTCCGGCCTGGAGCCGACAAAACTAGAAAAGCACGGGTCTGAAGACCCGCCACTACGACGGCTTGCAGCACAATAAGCCGGATGCTAGAGTCGCGGCCACCTGCGCGGGGGAGCAGACGGTGTGCGACCCCCTATTAGACGCGGGAGCGAGGAAATACGTGACACGACTTGCGGGCAAGGTAGCGCTGATTACGGGCGGAGGCACCGGCATCGGAAGGGCGATCGCCATGGCCTTTGCGCGGGAAGGCGCGAGCGTGGCAGTAGCGGGGAGGCGGTTCGAGAAGCTGCGGGAAGTCACCCGGGAAATCGAAAAGAGCGGGGGCAAAGGGTTGGCGATGGAGTGCGACGTGACGCGGGCCAGCGAGGTGGAACGCGCGGTGCGCGGGACGACTGAGCGGTTCGGGCGGCTGAATATTTTGGTGAATAATGCGGGAGCTCTGCATGTCTCGACAGTGGAGGGGATCAGCGAGGAAGAGTGGGACCGCTTGATGACGGTCAATGTGAAGGGGCCATTCCTGATGTCGCGCGCGGTGCTGCCGGAGTTTCGAAAGGCCGGAGGGGGAGTGATCGTGAATATCGGCTCGGTACTCGGACTGTACGCGGTGAAAGACCGGGCGGCGTATTCCGCTTCGAAAGGCGCGGTGACGATGCTGACGAAGTCCATGGCGCTCGACCACGCGCATGAGAACATTCGCGTGAATTGCATTTGCCCCTCGGTGGTGGAAACGGATTTGGTGAAGGGCGTGTTCAACGAAACGGAGGAAGGACAGGCGAAGCTGAAGGCACGGCTGGCAACGATTCCGCTGGGGCGATTGGGCCGGCCCGAAGACGTCGCGGAGATGGCAGTATTTCTGGCTTCGGAAGAATCATCGTGGCTTACGGGAGCGGCGATTCCGCTGGATGGAGGCGTAACCGCCTCTTGACGGTTAGGCATACGATGACGAAGAGAATGACGAAAGAGGAGAAGCGCGTCACGGAACTGGTGCGGCGGCGAGTGAAAGAAAGCCGCTCGACGGAACTGCTGGGGTTTGATGTGGAGAGCGTGCAGGCGGGGCGGGCGATTTTCCGGCTGGACGTCAGGCCTAGGCACAAGCAGATCCACGGCGTGGTGCACGGAGGGATCCTAGCGGCGCTGGCGGACACCACAGCGGCGATTGCCGCGTACACGGCGGTGCCCAAAGGAACGGAAATCGCCACGGTGGAGCTGAGTATCAATTATCTGGAGCCCGTCCCCGGCGGACGCATCAAGGCGGATGCGCGCGTGCTGCGCGCGGGAAGAAACTTCGTCGTTACGGAGTGCGAGATTTTCACTGAGGACGGAGAGCTGGCGGCGAAGGCGCTGCTCACGTTCGGAGCAGCCACCGGCCACACCATCCAACGATAGAAAGCTTACTCGTCGCCGCCCTGAGCGGAATCTTCCCCATCCTTGTGGATGTACTTGATCACGCGCTTGAAGATGAGCAAATTGGGGCTGCCCTGGCGAGTCAGCTTGATGCAATCACGGTCGTACCATTCGATCGTGCCGCGCAGGACTTCGCCGTCCTCGAGGACGACGGCCATCGGCGTGTGAGATTGCATCTGCTTGACCCAGTAAAAGTTTTCCGCGTGGGTCGTCTCGGGAGGCGCGGGTTTCTTACTCGGAATAGGGCCGTTGTTGTTGTGCTGAGGGCGGGGTACGCTCGGCTCCTTGACGTCCGCGAAACCCGGACGAAATAAACGGCGGTTCACCATGACTGCTCCTTCTTACCTAGGGGTTGGAATATCTGTAGCTTGAGATGCGCGCGGAGGCCAGCGGGTTACAGTCCGGGCATCATATTTTTTGATGGCAGATATTTTTCCGCGTAATTCAGACCTGGCGAGCCGCAGCTGGAGAATTCCCCTGCGCCAGAGACGCCGCAAGGGCATCAAGGCCCAGCTGACGGTTCAAATTACGGCGCGCTCCCGCATAAAGTTCATCAAAACCGGAAATCGCGCGAAGAACCCAGGCGGTATCAACGGACTTGCTGAGTGATTCCAGCTCCTTCGACAACGGCGCGTTGCGCAGATGGGGCTCTTTTACTTTGGACGTAAGTTCGAGGAGATCGGTGAGCAAACTGTAGAAAACGCCGATCTGTTCCTCGAACGAGGAACTGCGGTCCTTCGCGAGGGCCGAAGTGTCAGCGAAAAGCTGGGAGAAACCCTGGCCCCGCGCGGCGCGTTCGAGAATGTGCAGGGCATGCTTGCGGCTTTCGGCGGCGGCGCCCACGTCCATTTCGATGGCCAAGCCTGGGCTGCCTTCGGCGAGTTGTGCGGCGAGGCGGATTTCGGCGGGCTTGCGATCGGTTTGTTCTTTGAGGATCTTTTCCACGGCAGTCTGCGAAAGCGGCGCGAAATGGAATTGCAGGCAGCGCGAGACGATGGTGGGCAAAAGGGCGTAAGGCGAGGGCGCGGTAAGGATGAGCGTCGCGGAGCCAGGGGGCTCCTCGAGAATTTTCAAGAACACGTTGGCTACGTCCCAGCGCATCGTCTCCGCCCCGTCGAGAATGAAGACGCGGCGCCGGCCCACGGGCTGAAAGTACGCGGCACGTTGAACGGCGCGCAATTGGCCGATGCGCAACATGGGGCGGACGACGGGATTTTTCAAGCGTACGGGGTCGGGGACCAGAGCCCACACGTCGGGATGCGACTGCAGGATCAATGGTATGCGCTCGACAGTTGCGGCGTCCGCGCTCTCGCCGCGCTCGACAAGGCCTTGCTCGAGTAGCTTCTGGTGATCGGCGAGCAATGAGATGCGCTGGCAGGTGGCGCATTCGCCGCAGAAATCGTCGGGGAGCCGTTCGCAATTCGCAGCCTGGGCGAACATCCGTGCGAGAGTAAATTTGCCCAAGCCGCGCGGGCCGGTGAAGAGCAGGGCATGGGGGACACGCTGGCTGCGGAGTGCGCCGCGCAGCGCGGTCACAATGCGTTCGTTTCCCAGAAAGGAAGAAAACCCCATATGCTATCGTCCCTCACGTACAGGGGCAGCCGCAAGTGTGGCTTCGACGGCACCGAGGACTTCGGCGGCGATTTCGTTGGGCTCGCGCATCGCATTGCGCTTAGCGTCAAAGCATTGGATGGTGGCCCAGGGCGCGTGGCGAGAAAGCGCATCGTACATCCCGGCGGCATCTTCGAGGTGGCGCAGGCTGCCTTCCAATAGATCTTTTTGCGCGGAGGTGTAGCTGCGCGCGGATTTTTGCGCGACCAGCTTCTGAGCTTCCGAGGGAGGAACGCGGAGATAGAGAATGAGGCTTTCGCGGGGAAGGCCGTAGATGCCGTATTCGACGTGCTCGATCCATGCCAGGAACGCGGACCGTTTTGTGGGGGGCACGCGGGCCACTTGATGAGCGAGATTTGAGGCGATATAGCGGTCGGCAAGAACAATTTGGCCGTTGTTCAGAGCGGCTTCGAGTTTAGGCTTGGTTTCGAAACGGTCGCCGGCGTAGAGCAGGGCGGTAAAATGCGGATCGACGCTTTCGAGCGGGCCGAGCTCACCGTTAAGAAATTGACCGACCATCTTGCCGAACCAGGAATCGTATTGAGGGAAGCCGGTGGAAAAGACGGAATGGCCCAGAGCTCGGAGCTTTTTCGTCAGGAGCTCGACTTGCGTGCGCTTGCCACTGCCATCGATGCCTTCGACGGCGATTAGTTTTCCACGTGCGGTCATTTTTCGGGCGACGGCGGATTCTGAGACGGGCAATCAGCGGTCAAGCGCCAGTCTAACCGCTGAGAGTCTGCGCTGCAATGCCGCGCGTGCTACGATGCGGGTTCGAACATGACGCAAGCACCAGTCCGCGAAAACCTGTTGCGAATCGAGGAGAGGATGGCGCGCGCGGCGCATCGCGCGGGGCGGCCAGTGGAAGAAGTCACTTTGATTGGCGTTTCGAAGATGCAACCCGCAAGCGCAATCCGGGAGGCTTACGAAGCCGGAGTACGGCACTTTGGTGAAAACCGAGTGCAGGAATGGGAAGGGAAGCGGGCGGGCACGGAGGGGCTGGCTGCCACATGGCATCTGATCGGACATTTGCAGAGCAACAAGGCGGCCAGGGGAGCGCGGCTCTTCCACAGCGTGGATTCGGTCGATGATTTGGCGCTGGCACAGAGATTGGACCGGGCGCGAGCGGAGGCCGGCATCACCGGGAAGCTGCGCGTCCTGATTGAGGTGCGAGTCGGGCACGAGGAGACTAAAACCGGTGTGGAAGTTGAGCAGGTCGCGTCGTTGGTGGAGGAAATCGCGGAACTGCCGCGGCTGGAGCTTGCGGGATTGATGTGCATCCCGCCTTTTCTCGAGGACGCGGAGCAAGTGCGGCCGTACTTCCAGCGGTTGAGGGAACTGCGCGAGAGTTTGATTGGAAAGCTGCGCATTGATCTGCCAGTACTGTCGATGGGCATGTCGCACGATTTTGAAGTGGCGATCGAAGAGGGTGCCACGGAAGTGCGCGTGGGAACTGCTCTTTTTGGGGCGCGAGACGCCAAGTAGCAGCGGGCTAAAGGACAAGATGCTGGAGATGCAGGAGCCGGAAGGGGCGGTGATCCTGTTGGTGCGTGTGCAGCCGCGGGCGAGCAAAGATGAAGTCGCTGGCGAAATGAACGGGGCGCTGAAAGTCCGTCTGCGGACGCCTGCTGTGGAAGACCGCGCGAACGAGGCGCTGGCGGAATTCCTCTCGGAACTTTTGAAAACATCCAAGTCGGCTGTTAGAATTCTCAGTGGCGATAGAAGCCGCACGAAACGCATCGAAATCCGCGGTGTGACCCGGCAGCAAATCGAAGCGCTGCTGCTGTACGAAGCTTAAAACAGTGTGATTCAGTCTTTCCCGAGTGATGGAGCGGCTCTCCCGATGAGTGCAAATATCCAAGGCGTGCAGGGCGATTTGCGCGCAGCCAAGATCGATGGCTGGCTGTTTTACGATTTTCGCGGTCGCGATCCGATTGCCCAAAACATCCTGGGCCTGCCAGAAGGAATGCGGACGCGCCGGTGGTATTACTTCGTGCCGGCGAAGGGAACGCCGAAGAAACTCGTGCACAAGATCGAGTCCGAGTCGCTTGCGGCGTTGCCAGGTGAAACGCTTTATTACGCGAAGCAGGAAGAACTACGCAAGAACCTGAAAAAAATACTGGGGCGCGCCAAGCACGTGGCGATGCAATATTCGCCGAAGAACGAGATTCCCTACGTGGCGATGGTGGATGCCGGGACGGTGGAATTGGTGCGCAGCGCCGGGCCGAAAGTGGTCAGTTCGGCGGACCTGGTGCAGAAGTACGATGCGTGCTGGAGTGCGGAGCAGCTCGAATCGCATCTATCGGCAGGCGTGATCATCGATCGGATCGTAAGCGGAGCCTTTCAACATGCGGCGAATTGCGTGCGCGAGAAAAAACCGCTGACGGAATACGATTTGAAGAAATGGATTCTGAAGGAATTCGAGGAAGCAGGAATCTGGGCCGAGGAAGGGCCGGATATCGCCGTCAACGCTCATGCCAGCGATCCCCATTATGGACCTACGCCGGAAACGGCCGCGCCGATCCATGAAGGCGACCTGCTCCTGCTGGATGTGTGGGGCAAGAAAAAGACGCCGGGGAGCGTGTATTACGACATCACCTGGATGGGGTTCTTGGGCGCGAAAGTGCCGGAGAAACATGTAAAGATCTTTGGAATTTTGCGCGAGGCGCGCGACACGGCAGTGAACCTGATTCGCAAGCACATCGCCGCGGGGAAGCCACTGCAGGGCCGGCAGGTGGATAAAGCCGCGCGCGGCGTGATTCAAAAGGCCGGCTACGAGAAATATTTTTTTCATCGTACCGGGCACAGCATCGGAGAAAAAGTGCACGGCAACGGCGCGAACATGGACGGGCTGGAAACGCATGACGTGCGCCACTTGATACCTCATACTTGCAATTCGATTGAGCCGGGAATCTACCTGCCGGAGTTCGGCATGCGCACCGAAGTGAATGTCTACATCGGCGATGGAGAAGCGCGCGTGACGGGCGCCGTTCAGAACGAAATTCTGGCGTTGCTGGCATAGACTTAAACTAAATGGAAGAAAACAAGATGGGCGGCGAAACAGCAGCAGTGGCTCCGCAACACGATACGAAACGCGAGGGGATCGCTTTTGTCATCGCTATTGCCGGATGGCTCGTGCCCGGGTTAGGCCACGCGCTCCTGAAGATGTGGGGCCGGGCGGTAGCTTGCTTCCTCACTGTGGGCGTGCTGGTTGTGCTCGGTGCGGGGATGCGCGGAAATCTTTTCAGCTCGAATGGAAATGATGCATTCGATTCGCTGGGGTTTATCGCAGACTTGGGAACGGGAACGTTTTACCTGGCAGCGAGGTCGCTCGAAAAAGAGGGTCCGGACGTGTCCCATGCGGACGGCGATTACGGGACGCGGTTTCTGGCCACCGCGGGTGTACTGAATCTGCTGGCGGCCCTGCACGCTTTTGAGGCGGCCCGAGGACGCAAGGCATGAACGCCGGACTAGGATTCAAGCTCAGTCATCTGCAATCCATGCTGCTTTTTGCGTTGGTGATCTCAATCGCGTTTGGTTTCCTGAGCAAGCGGCGTCCGGCGGACCGCGTGAAATACATCGTGTGGGCGCTGTTTCTCTTTCTGCTGGTGGGTGTGGGAATCGGCTGGGCCATGTACCCTTTCTCTCGATAAACGCTCTTTCATAAAGATGCGTGAGAATTCTGTTTTCTGGGCCGCAGGGCGACCAGGAGAATCGCGAGAAATGAACCACGCCAGCACTTCCGGGCAGAGACACTATCCAGCGGGTTGGTTTCGCGCCCTTTGCCAAGCCGCTTTCTTATTGTTTTTCTGCAATGGACCGGCTGTCGCAAAAGAGCCTGACTTCAAGGTCCTAGCTTTCTATTCCACCGATGTGGAACGCGATCACGTGCATGTTGCAGATGATGCGCTGGTTTTCTTCAGAGAGCTGGCAACGAAGGACAACTTCACTTTTGATGCCACAACAGACTGGGGAAAGCTCAACGAAAAGGATCTAAAGCAATACCAGCTCATTCTGTGGCTCAACAATTTCCCTCAGACTCTAGAGCAACGAGCAGCGTTCGAGAAGTACATGGAACAGGGTGGCGCCTGGCTGGGTCTGCACGTCGCTGGTTACAACGACGCATCGACAAAGTGGCCATGGTTTGTAGATTTTCTGGGTGGAGCCGTTTTCTATACGAATAATTGGCCGCCCCTTCCGGCGAAATTGATCGTGGACGACCACGCGCATCCAGTAACAAGGCAGCTTCCTCCGGCGTATACGGCACCGGCGAACGAGTGGTATTTATGGAAACCCAGCCCGCGCCTTAATAAGAACGTGCGAGTTCTCGTCACGCTGGACCCTTCCAACTATCCCATTGGCATTAAGGATGTCATTACGGATGGCGACCTTCCTGTGGTGTGGACCAATACAAAATATAAAATGATCTATATGAATATGGGTCATGGGGAGAAAATCTTTTCCGACGCCGCGCAAAACATGATATTCGAAAACGCGATTCTCTGGCTCGGGAGCCGAAAATAGTCGAATTGACGGCCGGAAGGAGCGCGGCGTCCGGCAGGGCTGTCCATAATCCATACACGCTGGGCGGACGGCCGAAAATCATTCACGCAGTCTTGTGGCATGCGAACGGGCCACAACAAAAACGCATTACATCGTGATAGAATCTGAAAATACCAGAGCGGCATTGCGCCGATTAGCGCTGTCGGCAAGAATTGGGAAGTTGGGCGGCAAATGGGCGGCAGAAAAGCCCAGCACTCAGCGAAACCCATAAAAACACGTCAGGGCCGAGGTAGCTCAGTGGTAGAGCAGCCGATTCGTAATCGGCAGGTCGTGGGTTCAACTCCCACTCTCGGCTCCAACTTCTTACTGATGAGCTAGATAGCCTCTGTTCTCGTCCTGCCTCTCGGTGCATTTCGTAACATCTTGTAACAATGTGTCGGACATTTCGTTTAGCGGTCCACAAGAACCGCAAGCGCCTCAGGGTATCCGTAGGCTCCGCACCGATCTTGACGTCTTGGTCTCGCCAGCGCATCCTTCGGAGATTCCGGGCTGCCAGCGGAATCCCGTCAAGATTTCCCTACTTATAAACGGGACGGGTTCGGCGGAGAAACAGAATAGTTCCTCCCGCAATTGCGAAGGGCGCCCATAAAGTGGCCGTCTTCTTGGCTGAATCGCGCTTGGTGTTTGGGCTAGGCTAGCGGGCCAGTTGGAATTCAGGTAATTCCTGGAGAACTTTTTGCAGGATTCACCCGCTTCCATAGGGCTGGAATTTCCACTAACAATGCGGCGCATACCGGGGCCTTCGTACCAGGTAATGGAAGAAATGCCTGGGAGCGGGATTCTCCCCGTTACATCCGAAGCTGCCGAGTAATGTGTGTCTGCACGCACGAAATTAATTTGAATGAAGAAGAGTGGCGCGAAGTCTGCCGGGGAAAAAAACTTTGGAGAGTCTAGGAAGGAGCTTCCTACGGAGAATTGCCGCCGCGGAGGTCAGCCAATGCGAATTTTTCGATCCCCTGGATGCGTTACTCTAGTTAGTTTGCTTAGCCTCGCGACGCTGGCGCTGTTGCTGCAAGAAACGCCATCTGTCTCTGCTCAAACCGGTACGCCTCCAAGCAGCTCGATCAGTAGTAGCTCGGGCCCGGTCTCGTGGGATTTTGCTGCTGTCGGAGGCGGCACGGTGACTAACGTCGGCATACAGGACATCTGTCCGCCCGGCATGTGCGACGATCACGACTTGACTGTGGTGCTCCCCGCGCCAGCGGCAACTTTTTATCAGTCGATGACAGCGAAGCTGACGATCAAGTACACCTGGACCAGCACCGTCCCCACTGATCTGGACATCTTTGCCATCAGCCCCAGCGGCGCCGACCATGGCCCGGGGTCGCCCGATAACACGTCTACTGGACCTGGCGAGGAGGATCTGACGGTCACGGATCCGATTGATGGAGTCTGGCACATCCGCTCGGTCGCTTCATTGGCACCAGTGCCAACCGCCGCCCACGCTGTGCTGACGCTGACGATTGCTCCCCGGCCCACGTCGGCACCGCCGCCGCCCCCGGCACCCGGAGCGCCCACGTTTGTGAACTATCCGGCGCCGCCGGACTGCTCGGGAACGCAACAACCGCCAAGTTGCATCCAGCCATCTCTGGATTCTACGACCGCCGGGGAGCACGGCGCCGGTGAACCTTCGATTGGCGTGGACTGGAGCACAGGCAAGGCGTTCATCGAAGCGGGAAACCACACATTGAGAGTGACGTTTAATGATGCGGTCAAGCCTGCCACAGCGTTCTGGGAGGACAAGCGCTCTCCCTTCGCGCGCGTGAGTCTGGACCCTATACTTTTCACGGACGATGGTCATTTTGGCGGCACGAACCGAACATTCTCGTCCCAACTCAATGGTGTCACCAGCGAGCTATCTTTCACAGACAACGACGGTGACCTGTGGTTTCCCACGCAGGGTTCCGGCCAGCCCGCAGGTGTTGATCATCAGAGCGTCGGCGGCGGCCCCTATGCATCTCCGGCGCCAGCAACGCAGACTACGTATCCTCACGCGATCTACTACTGCTCGCAGGACATCGCGACCGCCTTCTGTTCGCGCAGCGACGACGGCGGCCTCACCTTTGGGCCGGGTGTCCCGATCTACTTGTTTACGACGGTCAACGGCGTTGATCGCCCCGTCGCCCCGGGAACCTGCGGCGGCCTGCACGGACACGTTCGCGTTTCGCCAGATGGAACAGCCTACGTTCCCAACGAGAAGTGCATGGACGCGAACGGCGTCAGCAGACCAGGCGTGGCGGTTTCGACCGACAACGGCTTGAGCTGGGTTGTGCAGACGGTCCCGGACGCCACGAGCGTCAGCCCGGGCAGTGACCCGTCGGTGGCTGCGGGCAGCAACAACTCCATCTACCTTGGGTACGTCAACGGTGATGGCCATGCGAAGATCGCCGTTTCGCAAGACCGCGGACTGCATTGGGCGAAGTCCAAGGATGCGGGCACGCCGTTCGGAGTACAGAGTGCGGAATTCGCCGAGGTCATCGCAGGAGATGATAATCGCGCGGCCTATGCGTTCCTAGGCACGCCGACGGCTGGCGACACGCAGTCGGCCGATTTCCTTGGCGTCTGGCATCTGTATGTTGCATTTTCTTACAACACTGGCCGCACCTGGACCACCGTTGATGCGACACCTTCCGACCCCGTTCAGCGCGGATGCATCTGGAATCAGGGCGGCAGCAATCCGTGCCGCAACCTGCTCGACTTCAATGACATCACGGTGGACAAGTCTGGGCGCGTGCTGGTGGGCTACGCTGATGGCTGCACCGGCTCCTGTGTTAACGACCCCTCGCAGAACGCCTCCACCGGCCCCGCCAGTGCCCAGGATGCGCTTGCCACCATAGCACGGCAGGTGGGTGGCCGCGGTCTGTTTGCCGCATTGGACGGCACGCAATTCGGCACCAAGAGCGGTGACATCGAAGGCGGCGGCGCTCTGTGCTATGGTGATCCCGCAAGTGGTATCAGCGGTGGTCCGGACTGCAATCGACATGATTGATGGGCGCTAGAGCCAGTATCTGCGCCGCGCTGAGTAGGAATACAGCGGCGAACTACGCGGCTTGAATATCGCGCGGGTTCGGCTTTCAAATTGGATAATCCCTCTTTGTAGCTGGAAAACACATGAGCCACAGGCACCCAATCAGGATGTTATTTTGCGGCTTTCTCTTGTCTGCCGCGACACAGGCGGCTGGCCAAGCGCACGGCGGTTCGCCGCCGAAAGCCAAAGCTGGCAGCGACTCAGCTCCGGCAAAGGAAAAGATTGACGTTTGCATGCTCCTCAGCAGCGCGGAGATCGAAGCCGTCCAGAGAGAGCCCGTCAAGGAAACCAGAGCGAGCACCCAGCCGAGTCGGGGAATGCTGGTGTCGCAATGCGTTTTCCGTACAGTTACGTTCGCGAAATCGGTCCATGTGGCGGTAGCCACGCCGGAGCGTGCAGGAGGGTCGGGACTCTCTCCACGAAAATTTTGGCAAAGACAGTTCCATTCCATTGAGGTCAAGGAAGAAGAATCCAGCGTTGCGGGGAAAGAGTCAGAGCAAGAACGCGAGGAGGAGGTGAACAAGGCGCGGCCGATCTTCGGGCTTGGTGAGGAAGCCTATTGGGTTGGCAATCCAGTCGCTGGCGCTCTCTACGTGCTTCAAGGCGAGGTCTTCCTGCGCATCAGCGTCGGCGGTGTTGCAGAAGAATCTGCGCGCGTCGAAAAAACTAAAATCCTGGCCCATGCCGTCGTAAAACGCCTCTGATTGAGCTGTCCGAGCGTGCCAAGAGATATCGGCTTAGCAAATCTGAGTCGGAATTGTGGCTGAAGTGCGTGGCTACGAGAAACCTTCGAGTCAGAAGAATTTGGATGCATCAGGAATTAACCTGCATCAAAAAATGCGGTGCGCGTACGGATCAGAACTGGGTATTTTCAGCCGCGCAGTTCCTGGTTTGGCCTGATTGTTTGCTCCTCTTCCTAAAGGTATTCTAGCGCCAGGCGACAAGGGCCGCCAACGTAGGATCCCCGGCCCGCGGTCTAGGCTGCAAAGACATCTGTGGCAGTACCCCTCCTTCGCTGCTCTATCCGGGCTGACTTGGTTCAACGACATGTGGCGACGACTTGAACAACACGATTCACCGGCCAAATAACACCAAACAACTGTGCCTGTCCCTCGTGGAAGGCCAACTGCAAGACCGAGCGACACTGATACGGCCCATCCCCGGGCAGGAGGAAGCGGAGCAGGCGATGGTGGACCTTTACCAAGTCTTCTGTGCCGGCTTGAACTCGCCCGGGCGTAAGCCCTTCCGCTTCGGCGCGAATTGCTGGCAACAGTAAATGACACCAGTACTAGAGCGTATTAAGGGTATCACCGGGAGAGAAATTGCGGTTTTCCTCCGCTTGTCCGCTAAGCGGGAGGATGATAACAAGGTATTGACAGGCGGCAGGGAGAAAGTGCAACGGCGCCAGGGTTCAATTCATCGATCCGAACGTGCGAAAGAATGCATCACTCTTAAACAGTCAGTGGCCAAAGCAGATCACGCTAGTGCGCTCACAGAGGTGCCTATCGGAGAGCGGAACGACCTAACAGTGAACATACTCCTTAGGGTCCGCAGGCTCTCTAGCGCCAGGAGGACTATGTCGAGTGGCCGATCCGAGAAGCGGATCGCAAGGACGGTGAGCGTAGAAGTCTGTCTGCAGGATGAAGCAAGGCTTAACGAACGGATGTTGACCGAAAACGTGAGCGGACACGGCGCACGTGGTTTCATGAAGCGGAAGTTGCAGCCGGGGCAAGAAGTGCTGGTTAGCTCGTCAAAGGAGGGCGTGCGCTTGCAAGCGCGGATCGTCTACTGCCAGCGCGTGTCCGCGAGCAGCTTTGCTGTCGGCCTGGAACTGTTCGGCAGGGTGGAGCTGTGGGCAAGGTCTTACTAAGTGCAAGAAGCCACGAATCTTTACAAGCTGCCAAGGAAGCGATACCTGAGCTCATGCCCCCATCTCTTTTTCGAGCCCGGCTGAAGTCTCCTCGTTAGTGCGGCTCCCGTTACATTCCGGGCATTTCCACAGACGGAAACTTTTTCTTTGGGGCATGACCTCAGCTAGATACATGAGCCGCCCTTCATTGGGGCAACTAACGCGAGGCGTGATTTCCTGATCGATAGTTTTTGCGACTTTTGGGTCAATGAAGTATCCATCCAAGCTATGGTAGCGGACTTGACAGCCAGGCTCCCGGCAGGCGTACAGCAGGCCCTCCGCAGGCTCGCTAAGAAGTCTTAGAAGCATCTCCGTATGATGTTGGTAGCAGAGTACGTGAAGGTCTCTTCTCGTACTGGTACCCAACCTTTCCTGTTCACTTGCCATGTGGGGGACAGACTTGGGGTTGTAATTTCAGGGGTCTATGTGCAATTTGCAGCCCACTGGCACTCCAGCGATCTGATGGTAGAGGTATCTTAGCAATAAGAAACAACTTATGGGTCAAGGGCGAAGGTCCTCTCTACGCATCAGCATTCTGGGAATTGGCAAAATGCTGGACATTCTGCGCACGTCCGCGGCAAGCATTTTCCACGCCTACGCCGAAGGGCAAAAAAACAGCAAGAAAATATACCCCTGGAATGCGGGGTCCTTAACGAGTTACCCAGAGGTGGGCCGCTCGAGCCATTTCCAGGCGGGTTCCGGAATAGCGACAAGTAACAAGTTAAGTACGGACTAAGCTGATCGGGGAAACTGCCCTGATTACTGTACATCGGGTTCTTACCTTACCAAAGATTACAGCCAAACCCGCCTTGATACCTACAGCAGGACAGACGAAGATGCGGGCGTTCAGAAGGGGAATTGGGACCTTGGAGGAGGCAGGGTGTTCAAAACTGTTTGACCTCTCCCACACACAATAAAGTATGGCGTCCGCGACTTGCTGTATGACGAGGCAGGCGGACGAGTGGAGCCACATATGAGTGTCATAACCTTTGATAGGCAGCAAGTTTTCCAGCAACGTAGACTCACCGATGCTCTGCTGTGCGAAGACGGGGTTCTAATTCGAAGCCAGGGCAAGTCCTTGCTTGGCACAGAGGAAAAACTGTGGTGCTTATTCAGGGGAGGGTTTAGTCTCAGCATCTATCAAGTACACCTCAAATTGAGCGAGAGTCCAGCGAGCTCAGGTCAAATTCCGACTTGCACGGCGTGGTTGCGGGGGAGCCGGTCCCAATGCTGAATGACGTCAGAATGCGCATAGCTCAAGTCGTTGATCTTGTCAGGTCAAATGGGTGGAGATCCCTTTTTAAGGAAGTAGTATTTCTTAAGCGAACAGCCATAGTTGTTGAGAAGGACTTGTCGGAGCTAACGGAGCGTCCGAAGCCGCTTGCGAGCGCAAAGCTGAAACTGCTTGAAATTGACAAAGACATGCTTTCGTCAGGTGTCTACCGTTTTGCCGTGACCAGCAGGTATCTAAAGGCCTTGAATTACCTGAAGCACGGATGGGGCGGATACGCCCTGGCAAGAGACAACGTAGTTGTTGGCGACACGTGGCACTACGTTGCAGAAGCTGCAGACGACGCCCGTGGTTTGCATGAGGATCTCCAGCGGTTTGGGTTTAGGGGCTGGTCGAAGGACTACGTATATACCTTCGATATATTTGTGGCACCCGGTGAAAGAAAAGGCGGCATATCCGCAGCTTTCCAGAATAGCGCGATGCTAGCTCTTCGTTCGAAAGGATACACAAGAGCTTATGGTTTTTACTGGGCTGACAATATTCAGGCTCAATGGTGCACTCGAGTGACCAATAAGTGGAAGGAGGTGCGAGCGTTCAGCGTAAGCCGCTGCCTCATGTTCAAGAGGGCCGTACCTCTCCGCAAAGATCAAGCGGCTCATCAGAAGGAACCGTCTTGGCTGCAGAACATACCGATAGAAGAGAAAAAGGGAATCTAATCATGGAAGAACTGTTGGTGAAAGTGAAAGCCGCCTTTAGCTCCACGTTCGACATCGATCCGCAAACCATCACCCTCGACTCGACGCCAAGCGACATTCCCGCGTGGGATTCCATGGGGCATGTGGAACTAGCCAGCAGCCTCGAGCACGCTTTTGGTGTGAATTTCGACGTAGATGACTTAATGGCGATGGAGAACGTGAAAGAGATCTGCAGAGTCGTTCAATCCAAGGTCGGCAAGGTCCAAGGTGTGCGGGTCTAATGAATCGAACTTCGCGGGTCGCTTGCTCCGGCGGCTGGGAGAGAATTCTCATCTGATTGACGCGGCGACCGGGCAAACGCTTTCCGGTATGGAAATTCCCGGTCTGATTGCAGGCTTCGCGGCTGGGTTTCTGTCGACCGGTCTGCGAACGGGCGACCGAGTGCTGATCAATTGTGGTTTGAGCCCCGCAAGTACCCTGGCGTATTTAGGGGCCATGTATGCGGGGCTGGTGCCCGTGCTAGTGGATGAGCGCGCTCTGGCGACTTCCGGCGAATCGATCCTCGCGAGAGCACGCGCGAAAGCCGTGTGGGTTGGCAAGGGAGTCCACTGTGTTTGGGCAACAAAGAATGGCGTTACACAAATCGAGGGCAGTTTTGGTGCTCGTTCTGTGCACTCGTTACCGCCGGCGCCGTGTAAGGAAGAAGACCTCGCGGTCTTGATGCCCACCTCGGGCTCCACTGGTGTACCGCGGCTGGTGATGGTCACCCATGGCAACTTGAGTGCGAACACGGAGGCCATTGCCCGAAGCCAGCGTCTGGGATCGGACGATAGGGCCATGCTAATCATGCCAGTGAGTTACTGCTTCGGCGCAAGCGTCATGCACTCCCATCTGTATCAAGGGGGTGGAGTTGTCTTCGACTCGAGGTTCATGTTCCCTGACAAGGTCCTGCGCGCGATAAATACGTACGGCTGTACGACGTTCGCGGGAGTGCCATCCGTATACAACATCCTCCTCCGGCGCTCGAACCTCAGGTCCATCCAGTTGCCCGAATTGCGGCGGTTTCTTCAAGCAGGCGGCGCGCTTGCCCCTGAAAGTGTCCGGGAAATGTGCAGAATCGTGCCAACAGCAGAGTTCTTTGTCATGTATGGCCAGACCGAAGCCACAGCCCGCATTTCCTATGTGCTGCCGGATCGCTTGGACGAAAAGCTCGGCAGTGTCGGTCTACCGATGGACAATCTGACGATCCGCATCGTTGATGACGAAGGACGCGAGCCGCCGGCGGGGCAAACCGGCGAGATCCAGGTGCGTGGTCCGTCGGTCTGCTCCGGATACTTTGATGACCTCGAAGCAACGGAGCGGAAGTTTGGCGACGGCTGGCTCAAGACGGGCGACCTCGCCTGCCGTGACGACGAAGGGTACCTGTGGATAAAAGGACGCTCCAGCGAGTTCATAAAGATTCGCGGCGTTCGAATCAGCTTTGGGGAAATTGAAACGAAAGTGTCGGCCATCCCAGGTGTTTACGAGTGCGCTGCCACAGCGACGCGGCATCCTGAAACTGGAGAAGCGCTCGCGCTCTACATCGTTGCGGACGACGGCGCCAGCATTGTTGCCGAAAAAGTTCGCCGCGCACTTCCCCACCAATGGACCTGTGTCTCAGTGAGAGTGGTCCCGGAATTGCCGAAAACGGAAAACGGCAAGATTGCCCGATCCCAGTTACGGATGATGGAATGAGCACACCGGTGGAAATCGCGCAAGGCATCGAGAGCCAGCTGACGGCGCCGCTTTACGGGATGGATCCGAAGGAACGACACGACTCCCTGCGCGCGCTGCTGAAGAAGGAACTGGCTTACGCCTGCGAGCGGAATCCGCGGTTTCGCAACTACGTGGAACACTGGCCTGTCGATTTTCACACTGCGGACACACTTGCCGATCTGCCGTACCTGCCGGTCGGGGCCTTCAAGGCGAATCCGCCGCTGGCTTTGGTTGACGCCAACGAGGTCAAGCGTACTCTCACTTCCAGTGCAACTACTGGCCAGGTACCAAGCCGTGTAGTTCTCGATGCCGAGACTGCCAAGCGGATGACAAAGGGTGTCACCACGATCATCAGGGATTTCATCGGACCGGCGCGAAGGCCTTACCTGGTGATCGACACACCAGAAAACCTAAGTACCCAGGGTGAGCTGGGGGCACGCGGGGCCGCCATTCAAGGCCTAGGGTCCTTTGCGACAGAGGTGGTTTGCTGTTTGCGTCGTGACCCGGAGGGAAATACAAGTCTCGATCTGGAGAAACTTCTCGAATGCGCTGCAAAGTGGAGAGAGAGCGAGGTCCTGGCTTACGGATTTACTTATGTTATCTGGACCCAGCTTGTTCAGCCCCTAAAGCGCCAGGGCATTACCCTCGACATTCCCAACGTCCGCGTGTTGCACAGCGGTGGGTGGAAGCGTTTGCAGCGAGAAGCGGTCACCCGGGAAGTATTCCGCGGAGGAGTGGCGTCGGTGTTTGGTTGTTCGCCCGATCGTGTCATCGACTTTTACGGCATGGTCGAAAATGTCGGCGTCGTCTATCCGGATTGTGAGCACGGCAACAAGCATGCGCCCGCCTTTGCAGAGGTCGTCGTGAGAAATCCACTGACGCTAGAGCCCGTGGCAGCCGGACAGCAGGGCCTGGTGCAGGTTTGCAGCGTGCTGCCGACCAGTTTCCCCGGGTTTCTAGTGCTGACAGATGATATGGCCGAAATCATCGACTACGAAGAGTGCCCCTGTGGAAGGCGCGGCACCAGTTTCCGCTTCATGGGAAGAGTGCCGAAGGCGGAGGTTCGGGGTTGCGGTAACCTGGAAACCACTCGCTACCAACTGGGGCAGGGGAATGGTTCGCATGAATGAATTGATGCTGAACCCTGCAGTGCATTCCCCTCAAGAGATTACTTGTGGGGCGCAGCAGCTTCGCGAGATTGCACGGGAAAAGGAGATCGCCCCTCAGACAGTCCTCAAGGTTTTTGAGCAGTGGGCCGCGGCGCTGGATGGCCGCGAGTGCCGCGAAGTTCCGGGTCTGGCGTTTTTGCGACTTTGGCTCCGCCGGGGCACGTTAGAGCCGATTCTTCACCGCGAGCTGGGCCCAGATTTTCTGAATGGCGGTTGGCGGGAAGATGGACGTGCAAGGCTACGGGCATTTCCGCTCGGAGTGGTCGGTCATTGGCCAGCTGCGAATGTTGAAATCCAGCCGATCCTGTCTCTTACGTGCGCCTTGCTTGGCGGCAATGGCTGTCTGGTCCGTATACCAAGCGGCTTGGTCGAGATAACACAGCAGATCATGGAGAAGCTGCAGGAAGTTGATCGAAGCGGATTGTTGACCGAACGCACGTTCATGGTGAATTTCGATCATTCGCGCACGGATCTGCACGAGGCCATGGCACAGGCTGTGGACGGTGCCATGATTTGGGGTGGTGCGGAAGCGGTCTCGCAAGTGCGCAAGCTGCCTTTTCCTCATTGGGCGCGTGTCGCGGTCTTTGGTCCACGGCTCTCCGCTGCGGCGATGGACGCCGAGACCTGGGGCGATCAGGCTGAACGGTCGTCCTGGTGCCGACGGATTGCACGGGACGTTTGGCAGTTTGAGCAACGAGCCTGTTCTTCCCCCCAAGCATTATTTCTCGAGAAGGGTCCCGGATGCGATCCCGATGAGTTCGTGGACGATCTGAAGCAGGCTCTTCAAGAAGAGAACCGCGCACATCCGCGGGGACAAATCGAACCCTCGTTGACCTCGGGGATTTGTCTGGCGCGTGCGTTATGGCTTCTTGAAGATGGCGCGAACCGCGCCGTGTTTTCTACCTCGCCGGATTGGACCATTTTGTTGGGGAGGGGCACTGAAATACCAAAGCCGACGCAAGGGCGAACGCTCAGCGTTCTTTTGGTGGACGACCTTTCAGAAGTCATATCGAAGTTTGATGGAACAGTGCAGACGCTGGGACTGGCGGTGAAATCCGCTCAGCGGGAGGAGAAGTTCGCCCAAGCCGCAGGACGCAACGGCGTCGATAGGGTGGTAAAGATGGGCCGGATGCATCTTTTCAGTTCTCCTTGGGACGGAGTCGATCTGATCCGTCCAATGGTGCGTCTCGTTCGTCATGTGCGTTCACAGGAGTGAGACAAGAGAGGTGTCAAATGGAGCATGCAGAACTATTTCTGGAGGCCTTGGATCGGAAAGCTAAGCCGTTCGCCGCCAGTGCACGGGCGACTTTCGAGGCGAACAAGGAACTCTGCTCGTGGTTGTTGAATCCGTTGGCACGCTGGGCGGAGGCAGCCTATGGGGAGAAGGTATTT
>Ga0307479_10001564_pt1 | contig 20929 bp, 19 predicted proteins | sample atmos_gasesECM4C_FD_203743 | JGI IMG/M metagenome (GOLD analysis project Ga0307479, IMG submission 203743) | Hardwood forest soil microbial communities from Morgan-Monroe State Forest, Indiana, United States - atmos_gasesECM4C_515 | ecosystem: Environmental > Terrestrial > Soil > Temperate...
ACCAGCAAAATTCCGAGAAACACGAGCATGGTCAGCAGCCCGTAAACGCCGAGCTGGCTGTATTTGATCGCCCAGGGGAACAGGAAAATCGTCTCGACGTCAAAAATGACGAATAGAATCGCGACAATATAAAAGCGGACCGAATAGCGGCCGCGGGAGCTGCCTTCCGGAGGAACGCCGCACTCGTATGGCTCGAGGCGAGCGCCTGTGGTCTTCATGTCCGGGCGAATGTATTTGAAAAGAATGAGGGATACGGCGGGAAACGACGCCGCGAGGAGCGCGTAAATCAAAATCGGAATGTATTGGCCCGGCATCACCGAATTAAGGCGTCATCGTAGCACAGAGGTCAAGCAGCGACCAGCGGCAGGAACGTATGAAAATGCGAGCCCTTAGGCGGTTTTTTGCGCGGCAGGCTTGTAGACGAGGCCGATTGCGAGTCCGGTGACGAGCCAGCCGATGAATCTTCCGAGGGCCATGAAAGCGGCGAGCCTGGCGCCGATATTGAGCGTGACATATTCGTCGGCGACAACGGCGAAGACGATGAAGATTCCGATCAGCGCGCCGAAGCGCAGCCCTTCCAAGGCGCCCGAACCGCCTTCATAGCCCTTCGCGTAGATCGCGGCAAGAATAATTATCGCGATGAAAGTGGCAGCGATGCCCATCGGGAAATAGTGCATGATCGCTTCCCGCGAACGATAGACGCCTTCATACGGCTTGTATTCTTTCGCGATCAACTGGCCGGATATCACGCCTCCGCACACAAAATAAGCCACCGCTCCCGCGAGGCCGGCAAGAACTACGCGCCCATAGTTCATCTGCGCTCCTTTAGAGTGGAAATGCCCTTTGTTGCTTGGGGATTCAGACCACCTGTCCGGACAATACCTGATCGAGCCGATCGAGCGATTCCGTGGTGCCCTCCGAGACGATGCGGGAGAGATTTTCGTCGGGGAATCCTACTTGCGTGAGAATCACTTTGGTCTGGTTTCCTTGCGCGATGAATTCGATTGCCACTTGTGTGGTGGCCGGCCCGAGATTCACGTGATAGACAATTTTCTCGGGTTCAACGATCTCATCGTAGGTGCCGGTGATTGTGTATTCGCCGACGTTGCGGATGTGCAATTTCTGTGTGAAGGTGCCGCCGACGCGAAAATCCATCTGGACTTCGACCTTTGTGGAGTCCTTGCAGCCGGACCAGCGCTCGACCTGGTCGCGCGTCTTCCACGCTGCGAATACCCTCTCGCGCGGCGCGTTGAAAATGCGCGTGATTTGCACCTGATTCCCGCTGATCCTCACATCGGATTTCATCGCTTCTTTTCCTTTCGCTCGCCTTCGGCGAGGAGCTCGTCTATTGCGTCAAATCGTGAATCCCATTCGAGCGCACAGCGCATGAGCCACTTCTGCGCTTCCTTTATGCCGGCCGAGCGCGTGCGGATGAAATGAATCCTTCCCTGGCGCCTGCGTTGGATGAGGCGCGCTCGTTCGAGCACGTGGAGATGTCGCGAGATAGCTGGAAGCGAAATACGAAACGGCCTGGCCAAAGCGGTTACGCGCCGTTCGCCGTGGCCTGAAAGGCGCTCCATGATGCGGCGGCGGGTAGGGTCGGCGAGGGCCGCAAACACGCTCGAGATCTTCTTTTGATTGTTAACCACGGCGTTAAATATACTGCACCTCGTCGCAGTGTCAAGACAATAGTTAACAGCACTGTTAAATATACGGAGCGTCTCGAATAAAAGTTAAGGACTCACACCAGGACGAAGCAGAGGGAGAGCTGCTTAATGGCGAGCGCCGTGAACCACGTCAACAGCGTGCGGAAGCAGCCCTGCTATTGCGTTGAGCGACTCGACGGCCCCGCTGGGGCTGCCTGGAAGATTGAGGATGATCGTTTTCGCTCGAATGCCGGCAAGCCCGCGTGAGAGCAGCGCACGCTCCGTGAAAGTTCGACCTTCTGCGCGCATGTGCTCGGCAAATCCGGGTATCAAGCGTTCTACTGCAGCTTGAGTCGCCTCGGGGGTCACGTCGCGCGGGCCTACGCCCGTACCCCCGGTCGTTAAGATTAGATCGACTGCGCCGTCACCGGCGTCGGCTGCTTTCTTCAGGAACGCTTCGATTGCGATGGGTTCATCCGCGAGAACCGTGGTGGATACAATTTCCCAGCCAAGTTCCTTGCAACGTGCGGCCACGGACGGGCCGGAGCGATCTTCGTATTTCCCGGCTGCTACGGAATCGCTGATGGTCACAATTGAGATTCGCATGAGATGGTCGGTGGGCTATTTTTCGGCGGCCGGCGCGTTCTCTTCTGCGCCATCGCGCTGCTGTTCATCAATCAGGCGCAGTGCTTCCATCAGGAGGCCAGTGGTTGTACGCGAGATCGTGCTGCGCGTGGGGCCAGTGTTGAAGTCGATTTCGAATTCACCGTCCGGCCAGCGAACGGCTTCGTAGACCGCAGACTCGCCTTCTAGGACGCCGAGATTCGCATCTGTACATTGCCCAGAGGAAAAGAAAAGCTCGCCCTTCTCGTCGGCGCGACGAATCGTCAGGCGGCACGATTTCTGGCCCATTTCGAGAGATTGCATCAGGTCGAGAATGCTCATCTCTTCGAGGCGGCCCTGAATCACGCCGGGACGGACAGCTCGATTCTGCAATTTCTCTAGCTGCAAACGATCGATGACTTTTTTGGCGCGCCGCACGAGGTCTTTCAGGAAAAACGGCTTAGGGATAAATTCTTCGACGCCTTCAACGATGGGACGCAATTTTTCTTCGATGTCGCTGCGGCTGGCGAGAAAAATAAACGGGATCTGCTTCGTCTGCTGGCGCCCGCGCAACTTTTCATACAACTGGCGCCCGTCGAGGCCCGGCATGCGGTAGTCGCAGATGACGAGATCGGGCGGCTCGTCCACGATGCGCAGCAGCGCATCGGCGCCATCCGCAGCTGCGCGAGCATCGCAATGGGACGCGAGGCCTTTCATCAGCAGGTCGAGAACCAGCGCGTTGTCGTCGACCACCAGAACTTTGACGTCTTTAATGGGCGTCATTTCTTCTTCGTCTTCTTCGCAAGCTTTCCGGAGCGAATGTAAAGACCGGTGCGGCCGCCGGATTTTTTCACGAGGTACACTTCCGAAATTTCGATGCCTCGTTCCAATGCTTTGCACATATCGTAAATCGTGAGGGCCGCAACGGAGGCGGCGACAAGCACTTCCATCTCGACGCCGGTAGGGCCGGTAGCCGTGGCCTCGGAGATGACCTCGATTCCATTCTGGCACAGCTTCGCACTCACATCTACGTGCGTTAGCGCAATGGGGTGACAAAGAGGAATCAGCTCGGAAGTGCGCTTGGCGGCGGTGATTCCAGCGATACGCGCAATTTCGAGCGGGTTGCCCTTGGGCGATTTGAGACGCCGCACGCTTTCGACGGTCGCTCGCTTCATGCGCACGAAGGCGTGGGCTACGGCGGTGCGAGATGTGGGGGGCTTCGTGGTTACGTCAACCATTCGCACGCGGCCTGTTTTATCGTAATGGGAGAGCTTTTTCATCGCGGAGTGCTAAGAGCAACCTCGCATCCAGCTAGAATATTCCGCGACGCGGCAGCACATCCACCCAATCGCCCGCGGTAAGCTGAAGATTAGAATCGTGAACGACGAGGTAGCAATTCCCTCGCACCACCGCGCCGACGTCGCCTGAACCTTCCCAATGGAGCAACGCGACTGTGGGCTCGCCGTTCGGCCAAGTAACCTCCGCGGGCAGAAAATGCGTGAGCTTGGCTTTCTGCTCGATGGGATGAGCGAGCTTGGCTCTATAGAACGGCAGCGGGTCGGGCTGATGGCCGCTCATCAATTCAATGGCGGGCACCACGAGCAGCTCGAACGTCACCATCGTGGAAACTGGATTCCCCGGCAGACCAAATGTTGGCTTCTCGTGGCACCACCCGAAGACGGCCGGCTTGCCCGGGCGAATCGCGATCGCGTCGAAGAAAAATTCGGCTCCGAATTCGCGGAGAACTTGTTCGACGAGGTCGTATTTGCCGACGGACACGCCACCGGTGAGCACCAGAATATCCGCTTCGACGCCTCGTCCAATCAGAGTACGAAGCTCTGCCAATTCATCCCGCGCGCTACCCAACATGACCGGCTCGCCGCCTGCCAGTGCAACTTGTGCAGCGAGCGAGATGCTGTTGCTGTTGCGAATCTGAAATGGGCCGGGAGCCTGTTCGATCGAAACGAGTTCGTCACCAGTGGAGAGAATTGCGATCCGCGGTCGGCGCGTAACCACGAGCCGTCCGCGCCCCACTTGCGCGGCCATCGCGAGTTCCGGATAACCAAGTCTTTCGCCACGGGCGACGACCACTTCTCCGACGCGCGATTCGCTTCCCGCCAGAACGAAATTTTGACCTGTGTGCGCTGCATTCTGCAGCACTACGTGATCGCCATTCAGGTGTGCGAACTCCTGCATCACCACCGTATCTGCACCGCGTGGCACGGCAGCGCCAGTCATGATCTGCACGCAGCTGCCAGGCGCCACCACTCCGTCGAAAGCCACACCCGCGCGGCTTTCGCCGATCAATCGCAACTTCGCGCCGGGATGCACTGCATCGGCGGATCGCAGAGCGAAGCCGTCGCGCGTGGAGCGATTAAACGGGGGATAGTTGCGGTCAGCGGAGATATTTTCAGCGAGGACGCGGCCCAGCGCGACGGAAGGATCGTTCGCGAACGACAACTCTTCCGTTTGCGGCCGGCCCATGCGGGCACGAACGATTTCGACAACCTTCGCGCGCGCGGCTTCGTAAGAAAGCATGAGTTACAACCATGAGGCGAGCTTCGTGCCCCGCGGAACAATTGTGGCGTCCCGTTCCGGGCCAGTAGAAATCATTCCAATCTCGATTTCGAGCTGGTCAGAAATGAAAGTCAAATAATCGCGAGCCGCAGTAGGAAGTTCCTTCACGTCGCGGATACCGGGTGTCGGTTTGCGCCAGCCGGGAAGCGTTTTGTAGTCCGGTTCGATTTGCGCGAGCGTTTCGACGTCGGGCGGCATTTCCTTAATCGCGTGGCCCTTGAAACGGTAACCGGTGCAAACTTTTATTTCCGGCTGCGAATCGAACACGTCGAGTTTCGTCACAACCAGCGAATCGATTCCGTTGATCATTTTCGCGTAGCGCAGCACCGGCAAATCAAGCCAGCCGCAGCGCCGCGGCCGGCCCGTAACGGCGCCGAATTCGTTGCCGCGCTCGCGCACAGCCTGCGCGTCGAGATCCGGCATTTCGGTTGGAAAAGGACCGCTGCCCACGCGAGTTGTGTAAGCCTTCGTCACGCCAATCACGCCGGTAAGCCGCGTTGGCGCAACACCCAATCCCGTTGCGACGCCGCCCGAAGTGGCGTTCGACGAAGTTACATAAGGATAGGTGCCGTGATCGATGTCGAGCATCGTTCCCTGCGCGCCTTCGAAAAGGACGGTTTCGCCCTTATCCAGCGCTGCGTTCAGCAACTCAGTCGTATCCACTACCAGGCCCCGCATGTGCGCGGCAAGTTCGAGATACTGCTCTAGCAAACCGGCTGTTTCGAGCGGATGCCCGTAAGCAGCATGGCTTATCGCATTCTTTTCCAGGATGACGCGCTCGAGTTTCTCGCGGAAGCGATCGCCATCGAGCAGATCGCACATGCGGATTCCGCGGCGCGCCATTTTGTCTTCATACGCGGGGCCGATGCCGCGCGACGTGGTGCCGATTTTCGCCGCGCCGCGCGCCTGCTCAGCGGCTTTGTCCATTTCGCGGTGATAAGGAAAAATCAAGTGGGCGCGATTGCTGAGAAACAACCGGCCACGCACTTCGATGCCGGATTTTTTCAGGTTTTCGAGTTCCGCGACGAGCGCCGCGGGATCAACTACGGTGCCGGGCCCGATTACGGCTTTCTTTTCAGGCCGAAGTATGCCGCTGGGAATCAACTGGAGGACGTAGCGATGGCCATCGAAGATGACGGTGTGCCCCGCATTGTGGCCGCCCGCGAACCGGGCGATGTAGTCAAACGAAGAAGCCACATAGTCTACGACTTTGCCTTTTCCTTCATCGCCCCACTGCGCGCCGATTACCACTACTGCCTTAGTCGCAGGCTTATCCATCTATCAGGCCACCCCGAGCCGTTTCAAGCCGCACAATCCCCCGTCAAAGTGGTGCGAGAAGCATTACAGGAAGGATGCTGCAGCAAAGGCCGTGAACCATCGTACGCTGCGCTGGGGGTGAAGGCAAGAGTTGAGCGAGGGGCGAGGTCTAGAGGCCACGGCTCGTGGCCGAACGCGAGCGCACAGGTTCCTGAACTTCTTCCTGAACTTCTTCCTGAACTTCTTCCTGAACCTCTTCCTGAACTTCTCCCTGAACTTCTCCCTGAACTTCGCAAAACAACCGCAGGATCTATTTGCCTGGCGTCAACGATTCGTGGACGGCGCTTTTGCGGAGTGGGCTTCCGCCACCCTGCTTCCAAGTTCAGAGACAAAAGCACGTTGGATGCGATTGAAACTCCGTCCGCGAACCACGGCGGCAACGATGGTCCGCGTAGCCTGAGTGTCATTGAGCCGCACGTAACAGCAGCCAACGTTGCGGTCAATCGCCATTTCAGGAATGAGCGAGACGCCGACACCCGCCGCAACCATTCCCAACAGACTGCTGAACTGACCGCTTTCGAAGGCAATGTTCGGAGTAATGCGGGCGTGCGTGCAGGCTCCGATGCTGAGGTCGCGGAAACAGTGCCCGTCGCGCAACATGACGAATGATTCCCCGCGCAGATCTTTAAGGGCCAGCGATTTTGCGGACGCGCGTGGATGGTCTCTTTTCAAAACTGCGAACAGTGGCTCGGTACGGATCGGGAACAACTCCAGATCCTTGTGGCGCACCGGGAGAGCAAGGATCGCGACATCGATGGACAGGTCACGCAGACCTTCCACGAGGACCGATGTCGTTTCCTCGACGATGCGCAGTTTCGCATCGGGATATTTTTTTGCAAAAGCCGCTGTGTAAGCCGGCATCAGGTAAGGCGCAACCGTAGGAATCACACCCACAGCGACGCTACCCCGAAGGTCTGCATTGTTAGCGGCAACGCTCGACCGCGCCTCATCCATCTGCTCTAGAATCGCGCGGGCACGAGGAATAAAGGCCCGGCCGGCTTCGGTAATGCGAACGCTGCGCCCCAGCCGGTCAAAGAGCCTGGCTCCCAAATCCTCTTCGAGTTTCAGGATCTGTTGCGAAAGCGAAGGCTGGGCGACCTGACAGCGCTCGGCGGCACGGCTGAAGTTTCCCGTGTCAGCGACGGCGCAAACGTATCGTAGCTGTTGAATTTCCATAGCGTATGCCTATACCTATCATGTGATTTAAATATTGGAACTATATCATTCTACGATGGTACTCTGACTTCGTCGAGACCCATGCGGGTCTCGTTTGTTGCACCGAAAAACCGGAAGGAGAAAAAGAATGTCAGCCGAAGCAAAGTGCCCGTTCCCTCATGGCGGCAGCCCCAGCAGAACGAATCGTGACTGGTGGCCGAACCACTTGAATTTGAATCTGCTGCATCAGCACTCAGCGCTGTCCGACCCGATGGAGAAAAATTTCAGCTACGCAGAGGAGTTCAAGAGCCTCGACTACAAGGCTCTGAAAAAGGATCTTGCGGCATTGATGACCGACTCGCAGGACTGGTGGCCTGCCGACTTCGGCCACTATGGTCCGCTATTTATTCGCATGGCGTGGCACAGCGCCGGTACGTATCGCACTTTTGACGGTCGCGGCGGGGGCGGCAGAGGCCAGCAGCGATTTGCTCCACTCAACAGCTGGCCTGACAACGTAAACCTCGATCGAGCGCGGCGCCTGCTGTGGCCGATTAAGCAGAAGTACGGCAAAAAGATTTCGTGGGCCGACCTGATGATCCTCGCGGGCAATGTCGCCCTCGAAACCATGGGCTTCAAGACCTTTGGTTTTGCTGGCGGACGCGCGGACGTTTGGGAACCAGACCTTGACGTCAACTGGGGGCATGAGACGACCTGGATGGGAACGGACAAGCGCTATTCTGGCGAACGCGATCTCGCGCGTCCATTCGGCGCCACCACGATGGGACTCATTTATGTGAATCCGGAAGGCCCGGAAGGCGTTCCCGATCCGATCAAGGCAGCCAAGGATATCCGCGAGACGTTCGCGCGTATGGCGATGAACGACGAAGAAACCGTCGCTTTGATCGCAGGCGGTCACACCTTCGGCAAGACCCACGGAGCCGGGCCCGGCACCCAACTGGGCAGGGAGCCGGAAGGCACGACGATTGAAGAGCAGGGCCTCGGCTGGACAAGTGCCTACGCTACTGGCATCGCAGGCGACGCCATCACCAGCGGCATCGAGGTCACATGGACCAGCACGCCGACTAAGTGGAGTAACGATTATTTCGAGAACCTGTTCAAGTACGACTGGGAGCTGACGAAGGGCCCGGGCGGGGCACATCAGTGGAAGCCCAAAGGCAATGCCGGCGCGGGCACGGTGCCCGACGCTCACAATCCTTCAAAGCATCACGCTCCCGCGATGCTCACCACCGATCTCTCTTTGCGGCTCGATCCGATCTACGAAAAGATTTCGAGACGCTTCTACGAGCACCCGCAAGAGCTTGCGGACGCTTTTGCCCGCGCATGGTTCAAGCTCACGCATCGCGACATGGGCCCACGCGCGCGCTATCTCGGCCCCGAGGTTCCGAAGGAAGAGCTGCTCTGGCAGGACCCCATCCCAGCTGTAAATCATGCATTGGTTGATGACAAGGATGTAGCGGCTCTGAAAGCAAAAATTCTTGCTTCTGGGCTGACGGTGTCGCAGCTAGTCACCACCGCTTGGGCGTCGGCGTCTTCTTTCCGTGGGTCCGACAAACGGGGCGGCGCAAACGGCGCGCGCATCCGCCTTGCTCCGCAGAAGAACTGGAAGGTCAATCAACCCGAACTGCTCCAGAAGGTCCTAAAGGCGCTCGAAAAGATTCAAAGCGAGTTCAACGCCTCGCAGACTGGCGGTAAGAAAATCTCCCTGGCCGACTTGATCGTCCTGGCGGGTTGCGCCGGTGTTGAGCAGGCTGCGAAGAATGCGGGCATCACCGTAACCGTTCCCTTTGCTCCAGGCCGCATGGACGCTTCGCAGGAGCAGACCGACGTGGAATCTTTCGCGGTGCTCGAACCGGCCGCGGATGGATTCCGCTCGTATTCCACCGGAAAGACTGACGGCACGGCGGAAGTTGAACTACTCGATAAGGCGCAGTTGCTCACGCTGACCGCGCCGGAACTGACCGTGCTCGTTGGCGGGATGCGGATGCTGAACACCAACTTTGGACAGACCAAGTTCGGCGTCTTCACCAAGAAACCGGAGGCGTTGACCAACGATTTCTTCATCAATCTGCTCGATATGCGTACGGTGTGGAAGGCGACCTCGGATGCAAACGATACGTTTGAAGGACGCGATCGCAAGACGGGCGAAGCCCGCTGGACGGCAACGCGAGCTGATCTGATCTTCGGCTCGAACGCCCAACTCCGCGCGCTGTCAGAAGTCTACGGCAGTTCGGACGCACACAAGAAATTCGTTCAGGACTTTGTGGCGGCCTGGACCAAAGTGATGAACCTGGATCGCTTTGATCTAGCCCCATCCCGCAGCGCAGTCGCTGCTTAACAACTCGCTGAAAGAACAGTGCTATCGGTGCCGCTTATGGGCGTCGCTGCTATGGCGACGCCTCGCCGCGGCGGATGCAATCGGCGGAGTGATCGTTGACCATGCCGGTGGCTTGCATGAAGGCATAGCAAATCGTGGAGCCGACGAAGCGAAAACCGCGTTTCTTCAAATCCTTGCTCATCGCATCCGATTCGGAGGTACGCGCCGGCAACCGCTGCGATGATTTCCAGTGGTTGATTTTGGGCTTGCCGCCGACAAACTGCCAGATGTAGCGGTCGAAGCTGCCAAATTCTTTTTGCAGATCGAGAAACGCCCGCGCATTCGAAATCGTGGATGCGATTTTCAGCTTGTTGCGAACGATTCCGGCATCAGCCATCAGCGAACGAACCTTCTTGCCGTCATAACGCGCAATTTTCGCCGCATCGAAACGGTCAAACGCGCGCCGGTAGTTCTCGCGCTTATTGAGAATCGTTTCCCAGCTCAAACCTGCCTGAGCACCCTCCAGAATCAGAAACTCAAAGAGCACCCGGTCGTCGTGGACCGGCACACCCCATTCTTTATCGTGGTACTCGATCATTAATGGGCTTGTTGCCCAGTGGCAGCGTCGGTTTGCAGCGCTCTTGGGTGACATCGGAGTGAGTGATCAGCCGCGCAATTCGGGCTCACGCATTCGAAGTATAGCCGAATCCAGCGGAAGTGAAGCGAGGGCTTCCCGGATTTCCAGGCAGCCCCGATGAGAGGCTATTGGTTGGAAATCGTCGCAGTGGTGCCGTCGAACTTCGTGATCGTCACGCTGAACGGTTCATTGTATGACGCCGCCCTGTCTTGCAGCACGCTAAGTGCAACCTGCTCGCCCAACAGAATCGACCACAGAGTGGAACTCCGGAAGTGGATTCCGGCGTGGATGCCGTGACCGAACGAAACGTTGAAGGCCAGCTTGCTAAGTTCTCCGTTGATCGTGAGGCTGTTCGCGTCCGAGCCCGTATGCACGTTCAAATTCTGCCCGTTCGCGCTGGGCACATACACATCTCGCCCCGCGGCTGCGAGCAGCGGCCGGATCTCCTGGTTACAGTCAAAAAAGAATTTGAGCGCAGTGATGCAGGCACCGCCAACTGTGCCATGGCCGGTCGGGTAGCACGGGTGAGTGGGAGAACCTTCCGGAAACGCCTGCGGCAGCAAGTAGCTGCCATATGTCCTCTGGATCTTCTTGACGGCTTGAGAATTCAGGACATCTCGGTGTAAAGCTGCAGCCGCTTGAGGGCCTCTCGAAAAGTTGTTATTGGAATTGCCGAGTCTCACCTGCACCAGAGCCCCATACTCTTCCGGTCTCATGCGCAGGTCTACAATCCATTTGTGGAACCAAGCCGCTTTGAGCGCCCGCGTCGCCATTTCAGCGAGCGTCCCCGCCGCGTCCGGTCCGCCGAGCGTTCCGAAAGCTTTTTCCGAGTTTGACCCGATGTACGGGTTGCCGGGATTAAGCGGCGTACCCATCTGAGCCATAACGAGAAAAGCGACGAAATATGCTTGGTACAGGACGTCCACACGCGTATATGCAGCGAGGTCTCGACCGTTCCGGAGGTAACGCAACGTCGGATCAATGGCCAGCGTCCCTACCGAGTTCCCGCCATTCTGGATACTTTGATAGACAGAAGGGTCAGTCATAAAGTCGCTGCCGCCGCCACCCGCAGGAAGGAACGTTTGTAACAATTGAGAGATTGGCTGCACTCCGAGCGCGGTCGGCTGGACCATGAATTGCGAAAGATATGGACCCGCCACATTGCCGTCGCCCGGATACACCTGTCCGCGAAATAGATTCTGCGTCGTAATGGGAGCCGGGTACTCGTTGTTCGAGTTGCTGTTGACATACGAAAGCCCGTTCATGTCTTCGACAGCTTGGGCAGCCAGCGAATTTGTTCCGTAATGCGTGAACGGCACATCGCGCAATAGCGCGCCCCAATAGTGCTCCACCGCTTCCGCAGCCGTCTGCGCACTGGCGACACTGGGACTAGGCGGGATCACCGCGGCGTGCGAATCGAGACCTTCCAAATCGAAAGCGAGGCAGCCTTGAGGCCCGTTCAACTTCGAGTTGGGTCCTCCTCCCGGGGTTCCCACTACAATGTTCTGAAAGGCGGAAAATGAGCCCGTCATGATTGCATTCTTCATACTGGACCACGACCTCGCATTTGGGAGGCCCAGCGAATCGTGCAGAAGTGCCTTGCTATACATGGCGCTGAAATCTGTGAATTCAGCGATGTCTCCATTGTCGGGCTGTACGCCGACGTTGATGTCCTCAGCTTGCGCGGTGTTCATCTTATAGTTGCTGCATGACCTGGCGCGAAGGCCCGAACCGTAGCCCACCGTGGACGCATCGGCCGTCGAATCCTTCCCGCCGAGTAAGGGTTTCAGCATGATCGAGCTGGCTGTCGCCGCCACTGCAGCCGCCCCGCCCACTTTGCCGAGAAATGAACGCCGGCTCGGGTTCTTGGGTTCCTGGGTGGCGGTGGACAGTTGGTCTGTTCCGCCATTGGCTGAGCGATCGCCGCCGTTTTTTGCCCTGCCGTCCAGAGCAACGCTTGCAGGCACACCTCTACGGTTCTTTTCCATGGACGCACCTCTCCTGGGGCGCACTTTGACTGGACTCGCTAGGAGTTTGTCAAAAGTAATCGACGTCGCCGTTCGGACCGTTGAGCTGAGGGAGAAGCAGCGGTCGAAAGCGGAATCAAGGTCTGGTCCCGCCGGAATCAGCAAACGACATCGGACATCACCCGAAAAAACTGGAAGGTTTCTAACTCTTACAGCGCCGGTCTGTCAACTCAGAAAATAACAAATTTAGGTAAACAAACGAGGGTTGTGCGAGGCGAGGATTTCTCCTAAGTCATGCAGGGGAAGGAATTGCGAAGTACTGCGGCGAGTGGCGCTCGCGAACCGGAATCTACCGGCTCGCGAGTCGCCTGCGGGTCAACTCTTCAGGGATCGTCTTCAGGGATCGCGCCTAGGAAATGTGGCGCTCGAGGACCTTCACAATCTGCTCTTTCGGCACGGCGCCGACGATCTGTTCGGCCACCTGTCCGCCCTTGAACACGAGGAGGGTAGGAATACCGCGAATATTGAATTTCCCCGCGGCATTAATATTCTCATCCACGTTGAGCTTTACCACCTTCAGCTTACCTGCATTTTCGCGCGCGATCTCCTCGACGGTCGGCGAAAGCATGTGGCACGGGCGGCACCAGTCCGCCCAAAAGTCTACCATGACGGGCTGCGTCTTGCTCGCCTCGATCACGTCGTTTTGAAAGTTTGCGTCATTCACCGCCTGAACGTTGTCTGCCATGTTTTTCCCTTGTGCTCGCACACCTGCATCTTGTGGAATGCGCGCTAACGTCTATTAGATGTACCAATGCCTCGCGGGATTCGCGATCGCCGGGCCGCTTCGTACAGCGTGACATACGCCGCCGCCGAAGCCTTCCATGAGAAATCCTTGGCCATCCCGTTGGACTGGATGGTACGCCAAATCTTGGCGTCTTTGTAGGCTTTTAACGCTCCGCGGACGCATTGCAGCAGTGCCCGCCCGTCATACTCATCGAACTTGAATCCCGTGCCGTGGCCGGTTTTCGGATCGTAATACTGTACGGTGTCGTCCAGCCCGCCCGTAGCCCGGACAACCGGAACGGTGCCATAACGCAATCCATACAGCTGGGTAAGGCCGCAAGGCTCATATCTCGACGGAATCAGCAGCATGTCCGCCCCCGCAATGATTTTATGAGCCAGTGGGTCGTCATAACCGATCTTCACTGCGGCTTTCACCCGGAAGCTTTCGGCAAGCGCCCGGAAAAATCCTTCATATTCCGGCTGGCCTGATCCCAGCGCGACGATCGCCAGATTCTCCTTCATCAAATCGTTCGCCACCTGGGCTATCAGGTCGAAACCCTTCTGGTCCACGAATCGCGAAACGATTCCGATCAGCGGGCGGTCCATGTTCTCCGACGGCAGCCCGACAGTTTCCAGTAGATTTTTCTTGCAGGCTCTCTTGCCGTCGAGATTGTGGATCGAATAGTTCTGGGCGATGACGGTATCCGCTTCGGGACTCCAGATGGAATAATCCGCGCCGTTGAGTATTCCTACAAGACGATCCGCCCGATTGCGAATCACCCCATCGAGATTCGCGCCGTACTCCGGCGTCTGAATCTCCTTGGCATAGCGACGACTCACCGTAGTCAGGTAGTCCGCGAACTCGATTCCGCCTTTCAGATAATTCACGCCGCCGAAAAATTCCAGCCCATCAATCGTGAACAGCCGATCAGGTAGACCGACCCGGCGCATCGCAGTGGACGGAAAAAGTCCCTGGTAAACAACATTGTGGATCGTTAGCACGGCAGGGAGTGAGCGTACATTCGGATCGTTCGCGTATTGCGTTCTCAATAGCACAGGAACGAGCGCTGATTGCCAATCATGGCAGTGCAGCACGTCGGGCAACCACACCCGCTTCGTAAATTCAATCGCCGCGCGGCAAAGTTCCGCGAAACGCTCGGCATTGTCCCCGTAATCGCCTGAGTGGGCACCATAAATTCCGTCGCGGTCGAAATATTCCGGATCGTCGAGAAAGTAGTAGCGCACGCCCGCTACCGGCGCGGCTTCGGCAAGTGCTGGAAATCGCAGCGTGTCGCCCTGCGGAATCGTCAGGCTGGAAATGATTGTGGATGTGATTTTGTTGCCGCGATAACGCGGGAGAAATACGGCTACGTCGTGGCCCATCTCCGAAAGCGCTTTCGGAAGCCCTTCGACCACGTCCGCCAACCCGCCCGTTTTCGAATACGGAAGGCCCTCGGAGGCAACGAACAGGATTTTCATCGAGCTTTCGTCATCCTAAAAAACGGTAGCGGAACCGCCCAGCTTCGTCAAGCGCGCCGCCCGCGCGATTTCTCGTCGAATATTGCTACACTCGCCGCACCATGGCACGACAGCGAATGGGCCAGCACTTCCTGCGCGATCTCGGCTGGCGAAAACGAATCCTCGCCACGCTACCCCGCGATAATAGCGACACTTGGGTTGAAATCGGCGCCGGCCACGGGGAAATGACGGAGTTGCTGGCGGCCAATGGCCGCCGCGTAGTAGCAATTGAAGGCGATCCAAAACTGGCCGAGGCCCTGCGAGAGAGAATTGCCTCAAGCGCCGCTGACTGGGCCGGAGTGACCGTGGTTGCCGGCGACGTGCTCGAGCAAGACTTTCGAGCCTTAGCGGGAGGCGAGCGCTTCCGCGTTTACGGCAACCTGCCTTACTACATCACCTCACCAATCCTGCACCAGCTTTTCAACTGCGCCGATCAGCTCGATTCGATTCACATCGTCATCCAACTTGAAGTCGCCGAGCGAATCGTTGCTCAGCCCGGCCGCCGCGAATATGGATATCTCTCCGCCGCCTGCCAGTTTTACACCCAGCCGAGAATCGCCCTGCGCTTACCACCTGGCGCATTCAGTCCCCCGCCCAAAGTGAAGTCAGCGCTGGTGGAAATGAATCTTCCCGGCGAGCGAGCGCGACTAAATATCGGTGACGCGGGGAACGAAACGCGGTTTCTGAAATTCGTTCAGGCATGCTTCAGCCAGAAGCGGAAAACACTACGCAATAATTTGCGCTCGATATCTTCAGAGAAAGAAATTCACGCGGCACTCAATACAACAGGATTGCGCCTCGATGCACGGGCCGAACAGCTTTCGTTGTCCCAATTCGCCGAAATGTTTCGGCAACTCAGATTGACCTGAAGTTTCTACGAATCCTCGACCACCGCCATCAACCGATCCGGAAAATCCGTCATCACTCCGTCGGCACCCGCGGCAATCACGCGCCGCATCTCTTCCGCGTCATCCACAGTCCATGTAGCCACAAGCAGATCGGATCGATGCGCCTCCGCAATCAGCTCACTCGTGATCAGTGAATTCCGCGGGCACAATTGCCGCGCCCCTATATCCAGCGCTTTCTTCACCGCATCTGTCTGGCTGCCCTCTTCGATCAATAACCCCGTCATGATCGAAGCATCCAGCTTCCGCACACTCTCAATCGTCCCAGGATCAAACGAAATCACGATTGTCCGCGCCGCATCCTGTTCCTTCTGCAGCGCTCCCACCAGCGCGTGATGCATTCCCCAGGCCGCCTCGTATTTCACCTCGAGATAAAAAACCACGTCCCGCTTCCGCCCGAATTCGAGAATATCCTCAAGCGTCGGCAAACGCTGCCCCATATATTGCCGGTCGTACCAGAGCCCGTTGTCGAGCCGCCGCAGTTCCGCCAGGGTGAAGTCGGACACTTTCCCCCGCCCGTTGGTGGTCCGCTCGAGCGTTGCGTCGTGAATCGCGACGAACCGCGCATCCCGCGTGAGGTGTAGATCGGTCTCAATGAACACGACGCCCAGTTCCGCCGCTCGCTCAAAGGCCGCCATCGTGTTTTCCGGGGCATGACCGGACGCACCTCGATGCGCTATCACCCAAGGTTTTCGCATGGAAGCGTTATCGTATCAGACCGGCTCACTCAGCCGTCCGGCTCGAACGCAGCCAGTTGCCGGGATTGCAACCGCAGAACTTGACAGCCACCGTACTATTACCGACTCCCATCACAAACTCGAACCTCGCGATTTTCCGCGGACGAAAACCGTTCGCACTAAAGGCAATGTTTTCGACAATTACGGCAACCCGCGGAGAGACCAGAAGCAAACGCTACGCCTACTCTAGGCAGCGTGAAGGCTGCTGCCAGCCATAAGTACTTGTTATTCATTATGATGCGAATGCAGCCGGCGCCCCACCCGATCCTTGGCCCATTGGTGGTCCGATTGCCGAGTACTAATGCCGCTCAGAGGCGCGACTTGGGAGTCGTGAACTTGAAGACCGCTCGCTCGACCTTCCTGTCCGGTGGAAGAATCCGCCGGACACAAACCGGCATCTCTGCCTAGCATGAGCTCAAAAACCACTCCAACTCCCGAACCCATCATGGCCACGAATTCGGCCCCTCCCGGCTTCGATCCGGCCAAGGATTTGCCGAAGGGATTCATCGAGTTTCTCGTTCCGCTCCATGAACAATTTACGCGATGGCAGCGCACCCTGATTGAAAAGCGCGATCAAGCTTTGGAAGCATCCCTTCGAGGTCATCTGCCGGATTACCTGCCGCCTTCCGCCTCGACAAAGGAAGACTGGCGCATCGAACTCCCAGCCTGGTGCCAGGATCAACGCAATCAGATGACCGGCCCCGCCGATGACGGCGAGCTCGTCGTGAAAATGCTGAACTCCGGCGCGCCCGGCGTGATGCTCGATCTCGAAGACTCGATGGCCAACAGCTGGCAGCACCTCATGTTGGGCATCACGAATATGCTTTCCGCGCTCCGCGGCCACTTGGCCTACGACGACCGCAAACGCGGCCGCACCGTCACGATCCAACCTAGCAATGTCGTCGTTTCGCTTCGCCCTCGCGGCTTGCATCTGCATCAAGCCGGTGTGTTGAAAGACGAAATCATTCCTGCACCGCTTTTCGATGTGGCAATGCTCGCCTATCAACTCGACGCCTCCGAGCTGAGGCATCCGCTCACCTTCTACATCCCGAAATCCGAATCCGCCGAAGAAGCGCTCTGGTGGCGCGACCTGTTCCAGGCAATCGCGAAAGCGAAAGGCTGGGCGAAAGACGCGATCAAGTGCATGGCCCTCGTGGAAGCGCACCCGCTCGCTTACCAGATGGAAGAGTTCGCCTACAATCTCCGCGACCACATTCTGGCGCTCAATCTCGGCCGCTGGGACTACATGGCGAGCCTGATCCACTTCAATTTCGAAAATCCCGAATGGGTGCTGCCCGACCGCAACACGATTCCGCACGACGTCGCGTTCTTCCAGAATTTCCGCCTGCTGATGCCCGAGCTTTGCCACAAGCACGGCATGCTGGCCATCGGCGGCATGACGGCTCTGTTTCCCAGCCGCGAAGACAAGGAACTGAATGAGCGCGCTCTCGCCGTCCTCGCGCAAGATAAAAAGAACGAAGCCGTAGCACTGATGGACGGCGCCTGGACCGGCCATCCCGACCAGAATCAAATTGCCGTGGATCAGTTCCCTTTTCCGAATCAACTCTCAGCGCGGCCCGAGAATCCCGACACGCACGTCGACATGCGCCCGCTCCCAAAGGGCGTCGGCAAGCAAACCGTCGCTGGAACGCGCGCAGCGGTACGCACCGTGATTCGGTACCGCAATGGCGTCTTGAGCGGCCGCGGCGCAAGCCTCCTCGACGGCTACATGGAAGATCTGGCCACCGACCGGATTTACCGCCTGATGATCGCCCAGCGCATCAAGCATCGCGACAAGGTGAAGATCGTCGACGAGAACGGTACCGCTGTGCCTCACACTCCCGAGTTCGTCAGCCAGCTATTCGACGAAGAGCTACAGCGCATTTTGAAGGAGCTACCTGCCGGAACGCCTGCGGAAACTACTGAGAGATTCCGCCGTGCTCGCATTTTGAGCGAAAGATTGATTGTCACCGGCGAGTTTAATCCTGTATAAGGACGCGAAATTGCATGAGCTTTGATGAAGTAGGGCTTCGGCGAAACGGCAGCAGCGTCATTCAAACGATGCTCAAACGTTTGGCGGAAGAAGAAGTACGAGAAGAAGAACTAGAACTACCACTTGGACGGAACACGGTGGGAACCGTACCTGTCGAAACTGCGAAGCCGCTCACCAGAGCGGCCTTGTACTGAGGGCGTGACTCGACGGCAGCGACCCAAGACTGCGAGGGGACGTGGCGCTGTTCGTTGTTTTAGTTGTGGGGGTAGTCGTCGCGCAGACGTGGATGGATTGGCGCGACGCAAAACGGAATTTCGCGGTTCCAGAATGGGCGAAAGGTGTCGCGCTCGCGGGAATCGTCGGCGTAGCGCTCACGACGGCAATGTCGTTCGCCTCGGTCTGGCTCCAGGATTATTCCGGTCAATGGGTGGGAGCAGGCTCGCGCCTATTCTGGCCTGAGCTCGGCCTGGTTCTCTGCGCGATGGGCATCATCGTAGCCGCCGTGCAAAACAAACGCATGCGCCTAATGCTACTAATGATGGGCCTCCTAGTCGAAGCCTTCTGGCTAGGCATCACCCTCTCGTAAGCGACTGCGACCGGTTGCGCCTTAGGTTTTGCATTGGCAGCCACGCGACGCTTCCTCGTCGTGGGCCTTTTCCCTGTTGTTGTTCCCTGCTTTGCAACCCTGCCGCCTCGTTGCCCTCTCGCAACCACGCACCATCTCCCTGCTATCCCGCCACGCACGGAACAGCTATACTCATGCGGGCCGACATCTCCTCCTGGCGGGTGAAGCCATGGGCCTCCAAATCGCAATCCGACATGCTGGCGACGTCACCATCCTCGACCTACAAGGTCGCGCCACTATCGGCCCCACCAACGACTCCCTGAGCGCGAACCTGCGTAAATTAATCGATGCCGGCGAATCCAAGATTCTTCTCAATCTTGGCGGCGCCACTCAGATCGATAGCTCCAGCATCAGCACCATCGTCCGCGCCTTCGTCTCCCTCCGAAACCGCGGCGCCAGCCTGAAACTCCTCAGCGCTCGCGGCAACGTGAAGATGGTTCTCGAGATGCTCCGCCTACTCAACGTAATCCCCAATTTCGAAGACGAAGCCATCGCCCTGATCTCCTTCGAATCCCGCAAAGCCAGCTCCCACTGACTGTCGTCTCGTCGTCCAGGTCCCTACGTCGCGGTGCGCCTCATAAGTCGCGAGTGACAAGATACGAGTCACGAATTTCTTCTCCAGCGCCCAAAAACTTTTTCTCCTTCAACCCCTGTGCTAGACTTTGCCGAGCAGTCTTGCAGCGAAGAAAATTTTTCTGCAACAACTGCTAATCGGTGGAACTTCGGGCTCTGTGCAACGATTCCCCGTGAACCCCGCCAGGCCCGGAAGGGAGCAACGGTAACGGGTCAGCTTCGTGTGCCGCGGAACACCCGAAGTTCCTCCCTTGCTCCACGGTTTTGGAAACTCGCTGCTGGCTTCTAGCGGCTGCGAATCAATGGAGTCCCGACGATTTTGAGAATCAACACTTCGACAAAGCATTATGCCGACTCACGAGTTACGGATTCTCGATGAGCTATAAAGTGATCGCTCGGAAATATCGCCCGCAAACGTTCACCGAAATTGTCGGCCAACAACACGTCACCCAAACGCTCGCGAACGCCATCAAATCGAATCGCGTCGCTCACGCCTACATCTTTTCCGGTGTCCGCGGCGTGGGCAAAACCACCACGGCGCGCATCCTCGCCAAGGCCCTCAACTGCGTGAAAGGCCCCACCGCCGAGCCCGATAACACCTGCGACTCCTGCCGCGAAATTTCCGCCGGCACTTCGCTCGACGTTCTCGAAATCGACGCCGCCTCCAATCGCGGCATTGACCAGATTCGCGAACTCCGCGAAATGGTGCGTTACGCGCCGGCGTCGAGCCGCTACAAAGTCGTGATTCTCGACGAAGCTCACCAGCTCACCGACGAAGCATCCAACGCCCTGCTGAAGACCCTCGAAGAGCCGCCCGAACGTGTCGTCTTCATCCTCGCCACCACTCGCTCGGAAGATCTTGTCGACACGATCAAATCGCGCGCGCAACTCTTCAACTTTCGCTCACTCACATTCAAGGAAATTGCCGGCGAAATCGAGCGCGTCGCCAAATCCGAAAATCTCAAAATCGATCCAGGCGCAGTCGCTGTTCTTGCGCGCGCCGCCGAAGGCAGCCTCCGCGATGGCCTCTCGCTCCTCGAGCAAGCTATCGCTTACTCCGGCGATGAAATCACCGACACGCAAGTCCGCGAACTTCTCGGCGTCGTCGCCGAAAGCGTTCTCGACGAACTCGTCGAAGCGATCGCCACTCAATCCGCCGAGCGCGCCCTCGGCCTCGTCCATCGCCTCATCACCGACGGGCAAAACCTCCAGCACTTCTGCCGCGAAGCGATTCGCCATTTCCGGAATTTGCTTGTCGCTCGTGTGTGCGGCGCCGACTCCGATCTCGTCACCGCGCCTCCCGACGAACGCCCCCGCCTCGCCGAGCAAGCCGCTCGCTTTACAGAAGAAGATCTCACTCGATTTTTCCAGATCCTTCTTGCCACGGACGAGGATTTGCGCCGCAAGCCCGATCCGCGATTGCATCTCGAGCTAGGCCTCCTCAAACTCGTAAACGCACAGCGCCTCGCGCCGCTCGAAGAAATTCTTGCGGATTTGCGCGGCGAATCTCCGCGCGCAGCAGGAGCTTCCAGCGCCCCGCGATCCATTCCGCCGCGCG